>Ga0180437_10007418_pt1 | contig 14261 bp, 12 predicted proteins | sample SS_ome_4_FD_132410 | JGI IMG/M metagenome (GOLD analysis project Ga0180437, IMG submission 132410) | Hypersaline lake sediment archaeal communities from the Salton Sea, California, USA - SS_3_D_1 metaG | ecosystem: Environmental > Aquatic > Non-marine Saline and Alkaline > Hypersaline >...
GGCAGCGCACCGGTCGGCGGAGCCGGCGCGACGACGGCGGCCGGCTGTGGCTCGGGCACCGGCGGCTCGGCGAAGAAGTGGCGAACCAGACCCAGCAGACCCAGCAGAATGGCGGCAATGATCGTCAGCGGCTTAGTCAGGGTCCGCTGCCGCGTCTGCCGGCCCTTCACTCGCCAATAGCCCACCGATCGCAGGACGCGCTGATCGAAGTCGCAGCTCACCTCCAGATGCGTGGAGGCGGCCCGGATGTGCCTCGCGATCCCGCTCAGCTCATCCAGCTCCTCCCGGCAGTGTGGGCACGTGCGGAGGTGGGCCTCCAGGCGCGCCGCGCGGGCTGCCGGCAGCTCACCGTCGAGATAAGATGACAAGTCCTTCTGATAGAGTCTACACGTCACCGTTGCTCTTCCTCAGATTCCGATAGTTTCGTCCAAAGCCGGCGAAACGCAGTTCGCGCTTTGCTCAGACGCGATCGCACCGTCCCGAGCGGAAGACCCAGGGCTTCCGCGATCTCGCGATAGCTCAACCCTTCCTGCTCTCGAAGCAGCAGTATCGCCCTCCGGTCGGCCGGCATGGCCGCCATTACCTGTCTCGCCAGCAGTCCCTCGGGCACACTGCGCGACGGACTGTCCGCGGCCGTTGGCTCCCGCACCGCGTCCAGGCCCACGGTGACCCTTCGCCTCCGTCGGCTGCCGAGGCACAGATTCGTCACGATTCGATAGAGCCAGGTGGGGAAGGCGGCCTGTCCCCGGAACCGAGGGATCGCCTGGAAGATCCGTACGAACGCCTCTTGCGCCACATCCTCGGCGTCCTCCGCATTCCCGAGCATCTGGTAGGCGAGCGTCACCGCCGATCGCCGGTAGCGCGCCAGCAGCTCGCGGAACGCCTCCGGCCGTCCGGCGGCGCACGCGGCCACAAGCTCAACGTCGTCCGCCGTCGCCAGGCGGGCATCCAAGGGCAAAGCGCCGTGCCTGACGGCTTCTTCCATCTCGCCCTCCCGAGTATTGGATGGCGGAGCGGGTCGAAAAGTTCGCGCCAAAATGCGTCTCCAGTGTGATTTTACCACGCAGTAGGCGCTCGCGCCACCCCCGCCGAACTAGTTCTCCGGCTGGCGAGCCCTAGGAGACGGCGTGTGAAGGTTTCCGTCATCATTCCGGTGTACAACGAGCAGGATACCGTGGCCGAGACGATTTCCCGGGTCCGGACCTCTCCTCTCGACAAAGAGATCATCGTCGTCGACGACGCGAGCACCGACAGCACGCCCCAGATCGTTGCCGACCTCGTCGGCCCGGACCTCAAGCTCGTTCGACAGCCTCACAACCAAGGAAAGGGCACCGCCATCCGCCGCGCCATCGAGGAGGTCACCGGCGACATCGTTCTGATCCAAGATGCCGACCTCGAATATGACCCCGGCGACTACCCGGCCCTGATCGCACCCATCGAGACGGGAGAGGCGGACGTCGTGTACGGCACTCGCGCGCCGGATTTCCGCGGCATGCGTTGGCCCCACCGCGCCTTCAACTGGATCGCGGCTCGCCTCGCCAATGTCCTATACAGAGCCGGCATCACAGACGAGGCGACCTGCTACAAGGTCTTCCGGGCCCGAGTCATCCGCGACATCCCCCTCCGGTGCCAACGCTTCGACTTCTGCCCCGAAGTCACTGCCAAGGTGCGCAAGCGCGGGATACGCATCCACGAAGTGCCCGTCAGCTACCAGGCCCGCTCCATCGGCGCAGGGAAAAAGATTCGCTGGTGGGACGGTGTCGTGGCCCTCTGGATGCTTCTCAAGTACCGATTCACAGGCTGACTGGCCTCCATCCAGCCGACCACGCCGACCTCCTGTCTTCTTTGCTGCCCTTCCTATTGCGCCGCAACTGCACCTACCACTAGCACTTCCCGTCGCCTCAGCGCGTCGAATGCAAGGGGACCGTGTCGATCGGTCTGCCTCCCGGCAGACCGATGGCCCCGCTCCCCCTCATCTTCTAGTGACACCTATGGCTGAGCAGTTACGGACTTGTCGGGGCTTGACGCCGCGCAACCCGCTTTGGTATACTCTCTGAAAAGCGCCCCCCAAAGGCTGTGAAGGGGAGCAGTAGGTGGCGGTGGAGGCTGCCAGAGAGCCGGCGACGGGCTGGAAGCCGGCGCCGAAGCCCCGCCGAACCTCGCCCCGGAGCCGCTCGGTCGAACGCATCCAGTAGACCGCAGCCGGGAGCCGCCCGTTATCGCGCATAGAGAGGGACGCGGCCGCCGCCCGCGGCAGCCACGTCCAAGTTGGGTGGTACCGCGAGAGCAAAGCACCTCTCGTCCCAAGTCGGGCGAGGGGTTTTCTGCATATGGGGATCGGCCGCGCCGTCGCATGTCGGCGACGCGGGGAGAGGAGCTGAGATGCGCAGCGACGTGATCAAGTCGGGAGCCGAGCGCGCACCGCACCGCGCGCTGCTCTACGGCTCGGGCCTTCACCCGAAGGCCATCGAACGGCCGTTCATCGCCGTCGTCACGAGCTGGAACGACATCGTTCCCGGGCATGTCGGCATGCGCGATCTGGAACGCCATATCGAGCGCGGCATCTTCGCCGCCGGCGGGACCGCCTTCTTCTTCGGCGTCCCCGGCATCTGCGACGGCCTGGCGATGGGCCACAGCGGGATGCATTACTCCCTCCCCTCGCGCGAGCTTATCGCCGACTCCATCGAGTCCATGGTGGAGAGCCACCAGTTCGACGGTATCGTGCTGCTCACGAACTGCGACAAGATCACCCCCGGCATGCTGATGGCCGCCGCCCGCGTGGACGTCCCGACGATCGCCGTGACCGCCGGCCCCATGATGGCCGGCCGCTGCAGCCGCATCGCCGACGAGCTGCACCGTGTCGCCGGGCACTTTCGCGAAGCCGGCAAAGCAGACCTCGCGAAGGTGGCGGAACGGCTCGCGGGCGGGCACACGATCTATGGCGACGCCTACTACGGCGCCGGCTGGTCCAAGGGCGGCATGCTCGACGCAGACCAGCTCTCGGCCCTCGAGATGGCCGCCTGTCCGGGCATCGGCTCCTGCCAGGGGCTCTACACCGCCAACACGATGGCCTGCCTCACCGAAGCGATGGGCATGTCCCTTCCCGGCTCCGGCACGGCCCTCGCGGTGTCCGCCGAAAAGCGGCGAATCGCCTTTGCGAGCGGGCTGCGGATACTCGACCTGGTCAAGGACGACATCCGGCCGCGTCAGATCATGACGCACGCCGCCTTCCGGAACGCCATTCGCGTCGACAACGCGCTGGGCGGGTCCAGCAATACCGTGCTCCATCTTCCGGCCGTCGCGCGCGAGGCAGGGGCGGGTTTCCCGCTCGACTGGTTCGACGAGATCTCCCGCGTCACGCCCCACATCACCGACATTCTGCCCGGACCCACGGCGAAGCACGCCATGGAGGACCTCGACCGGGCCGGTGGGATCCCGGCCGTGCTCCACGTCCTTGCCGGCGCGATCGAGCAGTCCGATACGGTCAGCGGAGCCCCCATCGGGGAGATCGCCGCGGAGGGACGGGTGCTGGACGAGCAAGTGATCCGTTCCGTGGATCGCCCCTATCACAAGGAGGGCGGCATCGCTATACTGAAGGGCAACCTCGCGCCCGACGGCGCGGTCGCCAAGGCCTCCGCAATCCCGCGAAAGATGCGGCGGTTCGTCGGACGCGCGCGCGTCTTCACCCGCGAGGAAGACGCGACCGATGCCATCGTCGGCGCGAAGATAAAGGCGGGCGACGTCGTGGTGATTCAATACGAGGGCCCGCGCGGCGGGCCGGGCATGCGCGAGATGCTCTATCCCACGTCGCAGATCTACGCTGCCGGGCTGTACGAGTCCGTCGCTCTCATAACCGACGGCCGCTTCTCCGGCGCCACCATCGGCCTCTCCGTCGGGCACGTCTGTCCAGAGGCGGCCGCCGGTGGGACCATCGGGCTGGTCCGTGACGGCGACGAGATAGCGATCGACGTCAACCGACGGAGGATCCAGCTCCGCGTCAAGGCGACCGAGCTGAAGGAGCGTCGGAAGAGCTGGAAGCCGCTGCCGCCGAAAGTGACCACCGGCTACCTCGCGCGCTACGCAACTCAGGTGTCCTCGGCCGCAGAGGGCGCGGTCATGGGCGGGGAGGCGGTGCAGTGAACCGAATACCAGAGCAACGACGAGCGCGCGGCACTGCGAGCGCTTATGAGGAGGTGCGATCATGAAGATGACCGGCGCACAGGCTTTGATCGAGTGTCTGAGGCGCGAGCGCGTCGAGGTCATCTTCGGCTACCCGGGCGGCGCAATGCTGCCCATCTACGATGAGCTCTACGAGGTGGCGGATATCCGGCACATATTGGTCCGCCACGAGCAGGGCGCGGCCCACGCGGCCGACGGGTACGCCCGCGCCGGCGGCGGCGTGGGAGTGTGCATGACGACGTCCGGACCGGGTGCGACCAACTTGGTGACCGGCATCGCCACCGCCTACATGGACTCGGTGCCGATTGTAGCGGTGACCGGCCAGGTGCCGACCTTCGCCATCGGCAAGGACTCCTTCCAGGAGGTCGACATCACCGGCATCACCCTGCCGATCACGAAGCATAACTACCTCATCACCAAAGCGCAGGATATCCCCTCGATCGTGAAGGAGGCGTTCTACATCGCGCGCTCGGGCCGTCCGGGGCCGGTGCTGATCGACTTCCCCCGCGATATGCAGCAGGCCGAGATCGACTTCGAGTATCCCTCACAGATCGAGCTGGCGGGCTATCGGCCGAACACCGTGGGCCACCCGAAGATGATCGAGCGTGCGGCGGAGCTTCTGGATTCCGCCCAGCGTCCCACCATCTATGGGGGCGGCGGTGTGAACAGCTCGGACGCGCAGGCCGAGCTGCTGGCGCTGGCCGAGCGTATCGACGCGGGCGTGACCATGACGCTGATGGGCAAGGGCGGTTTCCCGGAAGACCATAAGCTCTACCTGGGAATGCCGGGCATGCACGGCACCGCCTACGCCAACTACGCGCTGCACGAAGCGGACGTCATCCTGGCCGTGGGTACGAGGTTTGACGATCGCGTTACCGGCAAGCTCGACATGTTCGCCCGCAACGCGAAGTTCATCCACATCGACATAGATCCGGCCGAGATCGGGAAGAACGTGGTTCCGGCGCTGCCGATCGTGGGCGACGTGAAGAGCGTTCTGGCGGACCTCCGTGGCCGCGTCGCCAGCAAGCGCCGCCCCGAGTGGCACAAGACCATAGACGAGTGGAAGAAGCAGTACCCCATGCGCTGGAAGGGCGACGGCCTGAAGCCCCAGTTCATCGTCCAGGAGATACACAGGGCGACCGGGGGCGATGCCATCATCGTGACCGAGGTGGGCCAGAACCAGATGTGGGCCGCGCAGTGGTATCCCTGCAAGCGCTCGCGCCAGTTCATCAGCTCCGGCGGCCTCGGCACCATGGGCTACGGCTTCCCCGCGGCGATCGGCGCCCAGGTCGCCTGCCCCGACCGGATCGTCTGGGACATCGCCGGCGACGGCAGCATCCAGATGAACATCCAGGAGATGGCCACCGCGGTCGCGAACAAGATCCCGGTGAAGATCGCGGTCCTCAACAATGGCTACCTCGGCATGGTGCGCCAGTGGCAGACCATGTTCTTCAAGAATCGGCTCTCGCACACTGACCTTGCCGTCGGCACGCCCGACTTCGTGAAGCTCGCCGAGGCGTACGGGGCCGTGGGTATGCGGGTGGAGAATGAGTCGGAGGTGGCCCCCGCCATCAAGAAGGCGATGGCGCTGAAGGACCGCCCGTGCCTGATCGACTTCATCGTAGAGCGCGGCGAAAACGTGATGCCAATGGTGCCCGCAGGCGGCACGGTTGACGACATGTTGGTGGACTGACGGGAGGTACATCCGCGATGAAACACACCATCTCTGTGCTGGTGAACAACCGTCCCGGCGTCCTGGCGAGGACAGCAGGTCTCTTCGCCCGGCGGGGCTTCAACATCGACAGCCTCGCGGTCAGCACGACGCAGGATCCCGACATCTCGCGCATGACCATCGTCGTCGAGGGCCCGGATCTTGTGCTCGAGCAGATCTCGAAGCAGCTCTACAAGCTCATGGATGTGATCAAGGTCCTCGACCACCACGACGAGACTGTCGTCAACCGGGAGCTGGCCTTGGTCAAGGTGGACGCCGACGCGGGCACGCGCGGCGAGATCATGCAGACCGTGAACATCTTCCGCGCGAACATCGTTGACGTGTCCGACCGCACCTTCATCATCGAGGTGACGGGGAGCGCCGAAAAGGTGGACGCGCTGATCGCGCTCCTGGGCAAATATGGCATCCGGGAGATGATGCGAACAGGTCGCATCGTGCTCTCCCGCGGTGCCCGAACGGCCTGATCTGCCATGGCTGAGATGAAAGAGCTGATCACCGTCGAGCAGGCCGAGCGAGCGATCCGGACGCTGGCGCTCGTTCTGCCGCCGATCGGCCTGATTGTGGGAGCGCTCGTCGGTGCCGTGGGGCGCCGCCCTGGGCGCGGACTTCTCGTCGGGCTGCTCTGCGGCCTCGCAGGTCCAGCCGTCTTCGGGCTCTGGCAGATGTACAATGCGGTCATGGGCGTCTACGGATTGGACAGCGTCAGGGGTTTGCTCGTCAACCTCGCGCTGTTCGTCGCCGTCGGCGTCGTCGCGGGACTGCTCATCGGCGTGCTGTGGCGGAGAATGTCGGCGGCGGCGGAGGAGTCCGCGGATTCTTCGCTGCGTTCAGAGCGATAGCTCATACCGCAACGAGAAAGGTTGGCGAGGAGGACAACGATGGCAAAGGTGTACAGAGACCGGGATGCGAAGATCACCGCGCTCCGGCGCAAGACGGTTGCAGTCATCGGCTACGGCATCCAGGGGCGAGCGCACGCCCTCTGCCTGAGGGACAGCGGCGTCAAAGTCGTCGCGGCCGAGCTCCAGGGCACTCTCGCCTGGAAGAACGCCGAGGCCGACGAGATGGCGGCCATGTCCGCCGCCGAGGCCGCGAAGCAGGCCGACGTCATCGCGTTGCTCACCCAGGACCATGTGCAGCCCGTCGTCTACCGGGAGGCCATCGAGCCCAATCTCAAGCGCGGCAACGCGCTCATGTTCGCGCACGGCTTCAACATCCACTACAATCAGATCGTTCCGCCCGACAACGTCGACGTCTTCATGGTCGCGCCCAAGGGCCCGGGCTCGCTGGTCAGGGCCGAGTACGAGCGCGGGCGCGGCGTCCCCGCACTCGTCGCGGTCCATCAGGACGCCAGCGGAAAGGCGATGGATGTGGCGCTCGCCTACGCGAAGGCACTCGGCGCCACCCGCGCCGGCGTCCTCGAAACGACCTTCCAGGAGGAGACCGAGACCGATCTCTTCGGCGAGCAGACCGTGCTCTGCGGGGGCGTGACCGAGCTCATCAAAGCCGGCTTCGAGACCCTCGTGGAGGCCGGCTATCAGCCCGAGTGTGCATACTACGAGGTGCTCCACGAGCTGAAGCTCATCGTGGATCTCATCCAGGCCCGGGGTATCGCCGGCATGCGCCGCCGCGTCAGCGACACCGCCGAGTACGGCGATATGACCCGCGGGTTGCGCGTCATCGGCCCGGAGGTGCGCGACGCGATGGAGGACATCCTCGAGGAGATCCAGACCGGCGAGTTCGCACGCGAGTGGATCCTCGAGAATCGAGCCGGCCGGCCGGTATTCACCCGGCTGCGAGACGTCGAGGCGAGCCACCCTATCGAGCAGATCGGACCCAAGCTGCGCAAGATGATGCCGTGGCTGGAGGAGTAAGGGGGAGAAGGATTCAGTAGGAGGCTGCGCCATGCCTGCCGCGAAGAAGTCGAAGACCAGAAAGAAGAAGATCGTCATTTTCGACACAACGCTCCGGGACGCGGAGCAGTGCCCCGGTGCGGCGATGACGACCGAGGAGAAGCTCACAGTCGCGCATCAGCTCGCGCGCCTCGGGGTCGATGTGATCGAGGCCGGGTTCCCCTACTCCTCTCCGGGAGACTTCGACGCTGTGCAGCGCATCGTCAGGGATGTAAAGGGTCCCACGATCGCGGGCCTCAGCCTGTGTCGACCGGACGCCATTGACCGCACGGCGGAGGCGCTCAAGATCGGCAAGCGAGTGCGGCTGCACGTGTTCCTCAGCACCTCTCCCCAACATCGAGAGTGGATTCTGCGCAAGAGCAAGGAGGAAGTGCTGGCGCTGGCGGTTAGCTCCGTGAAGCGCGCGCGCGCGCAGATCGACGAGGTCGAATTCTCGCCGATGGACGCCAGCCGTACCGAGTTCGAGTATCTCTGCCGGGTGGTGGAGGGAACCATTGATGCGGGTGCCACCATCATCAACATCCCGGACACGCTCGGCTACGCGATGCCGCATGAGTTCGGAGATCTCATCCGACGGCTGCGGGAGACGGTGCCCAATATCGAAAAGGCCGCCATCAGCGTGCACTGTCACGACGATCTCGGGCTGGCGACGGCGAACTCTCTGGCCGCTGTGATAAACGGCGCCACTCAAGTCGAGTGCACCGTCAACGGCCTCGGAGAGCGCGCCGGGAATGCCGCGCTGGAGGAGATCGCGGTCATCCTCGACACCCGCCGGGAGCTGAAGCGCAAGTTCGAAACGGGCATCAACCTGAAGGAGATCTACCGCACCAGCCGCCTGGTCCGGGATGTCACGGGGATGCCCGTCCAGCCAAACAAGGCCATCGTCGGGGAGAATGCCTTCGCCCATTCCTCCGGCGTTCACGTAGATGGAGTGATCAAGCTGCTGCAGCGGCGGGCGAGCTTCGAGATCGTGCGTCCCCAGAAGATCGGGCGGGAGAAGAGCGAGATCGTGCTCACCAGCCGCTCCGGCCGCAAGGCCGTCAGGCACCGGCTGTCTGAGCTGGGCTATGCCCTCTCCCCGGAGGAGCTGGAGAGCACCTACCAGCGGTTCCTCGCGCTCGCCGACCAGCGCAAAGAGGTGACCGACGATGAGTTGGAGTCCCTGGTCGCGGACGAGTTGCGCCTCGCCCAAGAGATCTACGCGCTCGACTACCTCCACGTGGTGAGCGGCGGGACCACCATCCCCACCGCCACCGTCCGTCTGCGCCGCAACGGCGAGACTTCGCAGGCCGTGTCCAGCGGCGTCGGGAGCGTCGACGCGGTCTACCGCGCGGTGGACCAGGTCGTCAGCGTTCCCCACAGCCTGGTGGACTACACCGTCAGCTCGGTGACCGGAGGCACGGACGCCCTGGGCGAGGTGACCGTCCGTGTGAGCGATAAGCACGGCGCCATCCACACGGGCCGCGGCTCGAGCATGGACATTATAGAGGCCTCCGCCAAAGCCTACGTCCAGGCCCTCAACAAGGTCGTCTTCCGCATGGAGGGCCAGCGGAAGCAGGTGCGCAAGACCGCAAAGCGCAAGGCATCGCGGAAAAAGCCTCCATCGTCGCGCACGAAGGCGAAGCGAAAGACCTAACCGAAATGCCGCAGACAATAACGGAGAAAATCCTCGCCGCTCACTCGGGACAAGACGAGGTCCGCCCGGGCCAGTTCGTGGCGGCCCGACTGGACCTCATGCTGGGCAACGATGTGACGGCCCCCCTGGCGATCGAGGAGTTCCGGAAGATCGGGGCGGGGGAGCTTGCGGAGCCCGCGCGCGTCGTCCTCGTCGCCGACCACGGGACGCCCAACAAGGACATCAAGGCCGCCGAGCAGTGCCGCGTCATGCGCGAGTTCGCTCGCGAGCACGACCTCGACCACTTCTACGACGTCGGCCGCGCCGGCATCGAGCACGCACTCCTGCCCGAGGAGGGTCTGGTTGCACCCGGCGAGTGCGTCGTCGGCGCGGACTCCCACACCTGCACGTACGGCGCGCTCGGCGCCTTCGCCACCGGGGTCGGCAGCACCGACCTGGCCGCGGCGATGGCCACCGGAGAATGCTGGCTCAAGGTCCCGGAGACAATCAAGGTCGTCTACCGCGGCGAGCGGAAGCAGTGGGTCGGCGGCAAGGACCTCATCCTGGACACCATCGGCCGCATCGGCGTGTCGGGCGCGGTCTACCAGGCCCTCGAGTTCTGCGGCGAAGCCATCGAGGCGCTGCCCATGTCCGACCGGCTCACCATGTGCAATATGGCCATCGAGGCGGGCGCGAAGAACGGCATCATCGCGCCCGACGCCGTCACCGAAACCTTCATGAAGTCCGTCACCTCCCGGCCGTACCGGGCGGTCGTAGGCGACCCGGACGCGGACTGCGCGCGCACCTTGGAGATCGACTGCTCGCAGATAGCGCTTCAGGTGGCGCTCCCGCACCTGCCGGAGAACGCGCGGCCGGTGGGCGAGGTGCGCGAGGTCAGCATCGATCAGTCTGTGATCGGCTCGTGCACCAACGGCCGCATCGAGGATCTGCGAATGGCGGCCGAGATTCTCAGGGGCCGCAAGGTCCATCCAAATGTACGCCTGATCGTCATCCCGGCCACCCCGCGCGTGCACCTGCAGGCAATCGAAGAAGGTCTGGCGGAGATGTTCCTCCGCGCCGGGGGCGCCCTCAGCACCCCCACCTGCGGCCCGTGCCTGGGCCTGCACACCGGCGTGCTCGCCAAGGGCGAGCGCGCGGTGGCGACCACGAACCGCAACTTCGTCGGGCGCATGGGCCATCCGGAGAGCGAGGTCTACCTGGCCGGTCCCGCGGTGGCCGCGGCATCGGCTGTTCTGGGCCGGATTGCAGGCCCGGAGGAGCTGTCATGAGCGAGCTGCGCGGACGCGCCCATTGCTACGGCGACAACGTGAACACCGATGTGATAATTCCGGCCCGGTACCTCACGACATCCGACGTCGATGAGCTGGCGGCCCACTGCATGGAGGATATCGATCCCGAGTTCGTGAGGAAGGTCCACCCCGGCGACATGATGGTCGGAGGCGAGAACTTCGGCTGCGGAAGCTCCCGCGAGCACGCGCCGCTCGCACTCAAGGGCGCAGGCGTGAGCTGTGTCATCGCAAAGAGCTTCGCCCGGATCTTCTTCCGGAACGCCATCAACACGGGCCTGCCGGCACTCGTCTGCCCCGATGCCGCGGCCGCGATCGGCGACGGCGACGAGCTTTCGGTGAACCTGGCCGAGGGGCGCATCGAGGACGCGACGACCGGCCGCACCTATCGGTCGGAGCCCTTTCCGGAGTTCCTGCGGCAGGTCATTGCGGCGGGCGGCCTGGTCGCCTACACGAAGGCGAGGCTCGGGGCGACCTAGTCGGGTGGGCTTAGCGGTCGTGCCTCGCCGGTGTCCTCGGCATCGGCGGGCGTTATCCCGACGGCCGCCCTCACGAAGCGCGCGCGAGACATCAGGACCGTGCGGCCGCACTGCTCGCAGCGCACGCGGATGTCGGCCCCCGTGCGCACTACGGTCCACTCATTGGCCCCACACGCATGGGGCTTGCGCATCTTCACCAAGTCGCCGAGGCGAATAGCGACGGGCTCCCGCATAATGTGTGCGTTCGGCGCGCGGCCGCCAGCATCCTACTCTCCGGCCCCGCAGTCGGGAGGAAGGCCAAACGTGCCGCAGAAAGCGATAGCGTCCCGTGTCCGGCGAAAGGGGGCGGCGGGCACGCGGTGCGAGGAGAGGATATTCGTTATGGTTGAGAGACATCGAGTGGCTGGAACATTGCTGCTGGGAATCGCCCTTCTCTGTGGCGGCCGGATAACAGCCAGTGCACAAGAGCAGGCGGCGGCCGTGGAGACCCCTCCCGCGCCGGTGGCGGCCCCCAGCATTGTGCCGGAGACCCTGTCCCTGGAGCGTGCGATAGAGATCGCCATGGAGTACAACCCTCAGTTGGCGGCCTCTGAGCAGCAGGTCAGGGCGACCGATGCCTTGCTCACCCAGGCGCAGTCAGTGCTCCAGCCGCGGCTCGACGCGACTGCCCGTCGGGTAACACCTGTGGACCTGCCGGCATTTTCCTTCCAGAGCTCGGACAGCAGTTGGGAGACGAGCTTCAGCCTCTCCCAGCCGCTCTACACCGCGGGCAGTCTGCAGCGGGGAGTGGAGGCGGCCGCGAGCCTCCGCCGGGGATCGGCAGGAGCTTATCGCAGCACCCGCCAGCAGGTCGCTTTCGCGGTGCGTCAGAACTACTACGCGGTGCTCACCGCGGAGCAGGGGGTGGAGGTCGCGCAGGAAGTCGTGGATTCCGCCGAAGAGACCCTCCGTGTCGCCCGACTGCGCTACCAGGCGGGCGTCGCGCCGCAGTTCGACGTGCTCGCGGCCGAGGCGCGGCGCGCGCGGGTGGAACAGGGCATCATCTCCGCCAGGGCCGATCGCGACGTCGCCTGGGCGACCCTTAGCGCCGTGCTCGGGGTGTCCATCCCGCCTGGCACGAAGCTCAGCACCCCGCGGCCGCTCGCCGCCGAGGAAGCGGACCTGGACACGCTTCGCCAGGAGGCGCTGGCGAACCGGCCCGACCTCCTTGCGGCCGAGGCCGACACGGCCGTCGCGCGAGCCCGACTGGCGATAGCCCGTGCGGCCCGGCAGCCTTTCATCTCGGCCGACATGAGCTACACGCTGCGGGAGCAGACGGTCATCTCGGGAGAGCTGATTGGGGCGCCGGGGACCGACTTCGTGGTCTCTCAGAACAGCGGGGCCATTGCGCTCGTGGCGAGCTGGAGCCTCTTCAACGGCGGCCAGGTCTACGGTGAGATTCGGGAGGCCCAGGCCAGGCTGAAGCAGGCCCAGAACAACGTCCAGACCCTCGAGCAGCAAATCGATCTCGAGGTGAAGAGCGCTTACGTCCAGGTCGCCGCCTCGAGGGCTCAGGTCGCCGCCGCCCAGAGAGAGCTGGCGCAAGCCCAAGAGGCCGCGCGGATTGCCACCATTCGCTACCAGGAGGGTGTCGGCACCAGTGTCGAGATACTCGACGCGGAGGCCAACCTCGAAGGAGCGAAGACCCGGCTCAACCAGGCCATCTTCGGGCTCAACCTCTCCATCGCCCGGCTCGATCTCGCGCTCGGCCGCGATTGGCCCGAGCTGGGCCTCGCCTCCCAGGATGTGGAGACGGCGAGTGACTGACGCCGATCGGCCCGAGGACGTCGACCTCTCGCAGGTCATCGCGCGCTTCGAGCGCCACGTCGACGCCGGACTCGCCGCCCTCTACAAGTTCATGGGCTTTGAAGCCGTTGAGTGGCGTGCCGAGGGCTCAACGATCTGGGACACGGAGGGGCGCGAGTATCTCGACCTGCTCGCCGGCTTCGGCACCCTCGCTCTCGGCCACAGCCCGCCCAGCGTGGTGGCCGCAGTCGAGGACCAGCTCGCGCGGATGTCCCTCTCGTCTCGCGTCCTCTTCAGCAAACCCACGGCCGACTTGGCAGCCGAGCTGGCAGCGATCTTGCCCGGCGAGATCGAGAAGTCCTTCTTCTGTCACAGCGGTGCCGAAGCCGTCGAGGGCGCGCTGAAGCTGGCGCGCATCCACACCGGCCGATCCGGCATCGTGGCCGCCGAGGGCGGCTACCACGGGAAGACGCTCGGCGCGCTCAGCGCGTCCGGCCGCGAGGTCTACCGCAGGCCGTTCGCTCCGCTCGTCCCCGAAGTTACCCACGTGCCTTACGGCAATACGGACGCCCTGTCGAAGGCCGTTGGCGAGAACACGGCCGCCGTCATATTGGAGCCGATTCAGGGAGAGGGCGGCGTCATCGTGCCTCCGCACGACTACCTGCCCGCGGCTCGCGACACCTGCGACCGAACCGGCGCGCTGCTGATCGCCGATGAGGTGCAGACTGGCTTGGGTCGCACCGGCACGATGTTCGCCTGCGAGGCGGCGGGAGTCGCGCCCGACATCATGTGCCTCGCCAAGGCCCTCGGCGGCGGAGTCATGCCTCTCGGCGCATTCTGCTCGACTGCCGAGATATGGCGGCCGCTGGAGGAGAACCCGCTGCTCCACTCCTCCACGCTGGGCGGCAATCCTCTCGCCTGCGCGGCAGGGATCGCCGCAATCCGGGAGATCCAGCGCCGCGACCTCCCCGCGCGCGCTGCCCGCCTCGGCGAGCACGTGCTCGGTCGGCTCCGACAGCTTCGGGCGGCTCACCCCGACATCATCTCTGACGTGCGCGGCCGCGGCCTCCTCATCGGCATCCAGTTCACCGACCCGGACATCGCCGGCCTCGTCATCGCCGGCCTCGCCCAGCGGCGCGTCATCGCCGCGTACACGCTCAACAACCCCGAGGTCATTCGCATCGAGCCGGCCCTCACCATCCCCCAGGCCGACGTCGACCGCGGCATCGACGCAGTCGTCGGCGCCGTTGACCA
>Ga0180437_10007419_pt1 | contig 14260 bp, 13 predicted proteins | sample SS_ome_4_FD_132410 | JGI IMG/M metagenome (GOLD analysis project Ga0180437, IMG submission 132410) | Hypersaline lake sediment archaeal communities from the Salton Sea, California, USA - SS_3_D_1 metaG | ecosystem: Environmental > Aquatic > Non-marine Saline and Alkaline > Hypersaline >...
GGTTTTCGGCCCTCTATGGCAGAGTCTTTCTGGCGGGAACCACGAAGATATTTCCCCTCCCCCATCCATCGGCCCTGCTCTACAACCGGTCCTTTAAACCCAAAACCCTGGACCAATACAGAAAGCTCAAGATGGTGGAGACAGGTCTCGACCCCCAGGTCTCTGTTGCAAGCAACCCCCGAGCCATGTAGAATCCGTCAATGAGAGGGGAGACTGCCAAACGATGTGGGCCTTTATCTTTATCGGTGGCGTACAGCCCAGAAAACGCCAAGTGGACGACCAGCCGCGGACATGTCCGAGCTGCGGCCTGCCGTCAGCCCGGCTGAAACGTCTGGACTACTACATCAGCCTTTTCTTCATTCCCCTCATACCGATCAAACAGGGAGAACAGTTTCTCGAATGCGAACGCTGTGGCGGTGTGTTCAGCGAAACGGGTGAGATCAAAGGGGAGGCATTTCCCGGGGTGCCTTCACGGGCCTGTCCTCGGTGCGGCGGGGCGGTTGAAACACGCTTCCGATACTGCCCTCACTGCGGGCAAGAGCTCCTCTGAAAAAACGGGTGGGGTCTTGAATTATCACATTCTTCGATCTAATGATCTGGCACCTCATCTCCGAGTTCCGCCTGTGGCTGCATAGAACAAAGCATGTTCACAAAAACCTGATATTTCAAGACCTGACCCCCAACGATGACCCCCAACGACTCAGGCCTCAGACGAACCCCCATTTTCTGTAGAACCGGGCCACGTTATCCTGAAGACGGTGCTCAACGTCCATCCTGTCAATCGTTTCCACCGTGGCTGATTCATAATGAAACATGATCACGTTTCTGAGCTGTCGTCTCTCGATCCCGTGTCCTTGGAGCCTCATGAAAAAATCGACGTCCTCTCTGAAGAACATCTCAAACTGCTCGTCGAAAACGCCCACTTTCTCAAAAAGATCTCTCTTGTACACCTGAAAATAGCCAAGATTTCCCCGGTTATCCTCATTGGGATACTCGACGTTAACCACCGGATCGTGAGGTTTTGTGATGCTAAAGCGGAAGGTCTCCAGAGGGCGTCGGCTCACATCGTCCTTCACATGATCCCAGACGCTGCGGTTCTTCCGGATGGCCCGTGGGTACCACGCTTTCACCCCGTCATAGGCCCGAAAGGCCTCTTCGAAATTGGCGAGCCATCTCGGTGGAAACCAGATAACGTAAAATGTGATGCAGACATAATCGCGTCGCGCCGTTTTCAGACCCTGATTCCATGCCTGGGCAACACCCCGATTCTCCCGGTTCGTGATGATCGTTTTTTCCACCGGAAGTGTTTCCAAATACGCCGGTGTTTCATCAGTGGAACCATTGTCGATGGCAACCACCTCGTATCGGTTCGGGTCCGTATGAGCAAACAGCGAGTCAAAGCACGCCACCGTGTACGGCAGTTGATTGAACAGCGGGACAATGATCGAGATCATAGCCGAGACATCACCTAGATCGGTTGGTTTCTCCTCACCAGGACTTATCGGAAAAACGAGCCTGCACTTTAGATGCCAGACCGGATCATGGCGTGTCTAACGATGCGGGTTTCTGGCGTTTTGTCGGATATGGTTCGATCTTTTGTGTCACGCCGCTCTCATCGCCGGAGCTCTCTGAGACATTGGAGCCCTTGGTCATCGGGTGCTTTGAATCAATCTTGGTCTTCTTGGCCCCTGTGGCTGCATCCGACGCCGATGGCATGTTTGGATAGGGTATAGGGACAGGCCCAGCAGGCGGGCTGGGCGGGGAGAGGCATGGATCGGGAATCGTCGAGATCGACTCGTCATCGTATGGCTCGAAGGTCGTATCGGGATCGATGAAGGCTTCGCTCCCGCCATAGGCCGCCCCGCTCAGAACAACGGCCATGGCCAAAAGGATATACACCGTAAATTTCAGCATATTGGAGCCCTCCTCAATCTCACATCATATGCTCCTCACCGGCCGTGTCCGGATCTCACACACCTCCTGTTTTCGCGATTCTGCAGCTGGCCTCTCGTCTGGATCCCACCGAGTTTTACCGCTAAAACTCACCGTGAAGAATTTTGAGCTTCGCATCGATCAATTGTTTATGGCTGAGCCGGAGGAGTTTGGCCAGTTTATGGACCAGGTAATCTTCATGCTGATCCAGTTTATCATCGGTGTACACGATCTCCCAGACCATCTCAATGATCCGAACCTTCTCCTCCTCGGCATAATTCTCGTTGATTAGGTTGGTGAATTGCCAGAGATCAATACTCTGATCAAGCTCTTTGCTGGCAAGGTCCACCAGTTCGGCGGCGTGATCGTCGGACAGCCCAAAGTGTTCCCTCAGAATCGATAGAATCCTCTCCCGTTCTGAATCGCTGAATTCTTCGTCAATGTTTGCCATCTCCAAAAAGAGCGCGCATGTTGCCACACGGACATCGTGAACACCCTCGGTCTCATGACTCGGTCCCGCCGATGCGGATTGCTTCGCAAAGAAACTTCTGACCCGATCAATCATCGTGATTCACCTGATTTCGCCCTCACGAATTTCTTGTACATCTTCTCCACCTTTTTCTGCGTCACGTATGGCCTGTGGGGGCGGAACCCCCCGCCAAACGAACAAGGAATGTGCATGAGCTCATGGATGAGGATTTTTGTCTGTTCCTCCTGGGCGAGTTTGTCGAACCGCTCGGAAATGACCTCAATAACATACTGTGGCTTTTGGTTGAGAGCCATCTGCATGATCCTGGGAAGTCCGTGACATCGGGCAACCACCCTCCTGCTTCCGGACCCCTTACTCCGCATGCAAACCACCCTGGACCCATCGACATGGGGCATGGGAATGTTCTGAATAATGTCGGCTATCCTTGCGCTTATATCGTGCGCGAATTCATATCGAATCATAAGAAACAGATAACCATAGCTGACCGCCAAAATCAATCACACCCCCGTCCAGCCCTACCGGCTTACCCCTTTGGAATTCTCTCACGTTGAGTTCTTTGCAATCCGATAAAGCATACATGAGGATTCATTTCTCCACTTCCTAGCCAATAATCCTGCCCATGGGGGCAAGGGAGACCTCTTCTCCGAAATCCATTGACCATTCGAGGAATCACACGATGAAACCGACCTTCACCTTTCATGTCATTCCCTATCTCCCAGAGAGGCTGTCGCCCCTCAGAGAGTTGGCCTTCAATCTGCATTGGACGTGGCACCCCGCAGCCATCGCTCTGCTTCGGCGCCTCGATGAGGAACTCTGGGAGGCCACTGACCACAACCCCGCGGCTCTCTTGGGTCGACTGAATCCGTCGAGGCTCGATGAGGTCCTTGCCGACGAGGGCTTTCTCGTCGAGATGAAACGAGTCCACGGAGAGCTCAAGCGATACTTGACAAAAAACGAACACCACACCAAAACCGGGTCTCATGGCCGTCTGACGGTCGCCTATTTCTCAGCGGAATTCGGTATCACCGACTGTCTCCCCATATACTCGGGCGGTCTCGGCATCCTGGCCGGAGACTATCTGAAATCGGCAAGTGATCTGCACGTCCCCCTGGTCGGTGTCGGACTTTTCTACCAGCAAGGCTATTTCCGTCAGTACCTGAACTCCGATGGCTGGCAGTTGGAGAGTTACCGGGAGAATGAGGTGGTCAATCTCCCTCTCGAATTGGTCTTGGACGACCATCAAGAGCCGCTCACCGTCCCGGTACCCATCGAAGATCGGGAGGTGAATGTGCGAGTCTGGCGCACCCAGATCGGCAGGATACCTCTCTATCTCCTTGACACCAACAATCTGTCCAATGATCCCAGGGACAGGAACATCACGGCCCAACTCTATGGCGGCGATCGGGAAGTGCGTCTTCACCAGGAGATGGTTCTCGGCATCGGTGGGATCCGCACGCTCACAAAACTCGGAATCCTTCCCACCTGTCTCCACATGAACGAGGGCCACTCAGCCTTCGCCTGCCTGGAGCTGATCAGCCTTCTTATGAAAGATCACGGCCTCGGTTTTGAGGAGGCAAGCGGTGTCGTCAGCTCGACCAGCCTGTTCACGACCCATACGTCGGTTCCCGCAGGGATCGACGTCTTTGAGCCCGCCCTGTTGCAGAAGGCTTTCACCCCCTATCTCCGTTCAACCGGCATCAGTCTGGAAGGCCTCCTCGAAATGGGAAAAAACAAAAAAAACAACCCAAACGAGGGATTCAACATGGCCGTCTTTGCACTCAGAATGGCTGATCAGTGCAACGCCGTGAGCAATCTGCACAGATCCATATCTCAGTCCATGTTTTCCCCACTCTGGCCTGAGGTTCCCCTCGTCGACGTCCCCATCCAAGGGATCACCAATGGCGTTCATATTCCCTCATGGATTTCCAATGACATGGCCGGTCTGTATGACCGCTACCTGGGTCCCAGGTGGGCGGAAGACCCAGACAGCACAAAAACATGGGTGAAGGTTGAAAAAATCCCGGATACGGAACTGTGGCGCACCCACGAACGGCGGCGGGAGCGTCTCGTCGATTTCTGCCGGCGAAGGCTTCGGTCTCAGCTGGAACGACGAGGCGCTTCAACCCAGGAGATTCAAGGAACGGCAGAGATTCTGAATCCAGAGGTCCTCACGATTGGCTTCGCCCGCCGCTTTGCCACATACAAAAGGGGCGATCTTCTCTTCCAAGATCCGGAACGCCTGACAGCCGTTCTCACGCAAAGAGATAGGCCCATCCAGGTCATCTTCGCAGGAAAAGCCCACCCCCTTGATCGTGATGGCAAACAGGTGATCAGAAGCATCATCCATTTCATTCAGGACCAAAAACTCCGCCATCACCTCGTGTTTATCGAGGATTACGATATCAACGTGGCCCGGTACCTCGTCCAGGGGGTTGACGTCTGGTTGAACACCCCACGCCGACCCATGGAGGCCTGTGGGACCAGCGGCATGAAGGCGGCCGCAAACGGCGCACTCAACCTGAGTGTTCTGGACGGCTGGTGGTGCGAAGTCTGCGGCACGGATGTGGGCTGGACGATCGGACGGGGTGAAGAATACGGCGATCATGAATACCAGAATCAGGTGGAGAGCAGAAGCATATACGATCTGCTCGAGAATGCGATAGCGCCGTTATTCTATGACCGAGGGAGAGACAACATCCCCCGGGGCTGGGTCGCCCGAATGAAGAGTTCGCTGCGGTCTCTCTGTGCCCGGTTTAACACCCATCGAATGCTGGAAGATTACGTCGGTCTCTTCTATCTGCCATCTGCCAAACGATGGGAGAACCTCTGCTCCAACGGGTTCTCGGGAGCCCGGGATTTTCAGTCCTGGAAATCCCGTGTGACCAGGGGATGGAGCCAGCTCAACATACTGAGTGTTGAGCCTCAGCTTAAAATCCCGATGACGGTAGGAGAAGAACTGGAGGTCAACGTTCGGGTTGTTTTGGGAAAGATCACACCGGAGGATGTTTCCGTGGATCTGTACTACGGTCCCCTCGACTCACAAGCCAATTTTGTCGACCGCTCGACCATCAGGCTTGCCCACGTCAGAGCGGAGAAGCAAGAAAGACATCTCTTCTCCGGGACAATTCCCTGCGAGGAGAGCGGAAAATTCGGTTTTCGCGTGAGGGTCCTCCCCGCTCATCCGCTCCTGACAAATCCCTATTCCCTGGGTTTGATCCTCTGGAGTTGATTCAGCGGTCGCCCCATGGCACGACGAAGGCAATCCTCTCTCACACGTCCTCACGGGTGTGTCGGAACTCCTCCCGGAGCCGGTTGAGGAGCATCCCGTACGCCTTCTGACCCCGTTCGTAGCTCGACAATCGGAGAAACTCGTTGGGCGAGTGTTGCCGCTCGTCATCAAGGCCAAAGGAAAAAACAATGGTGTAGACACCCAGGTTTTGCAGGAACAGGGCATTGACCGGTATCGTCCCCCCCGACCGAATCTGAAGAGGTTCTCTGCCATAGACATCCCATAGCACCGAGGCCGCGATCTTCATTCCCGGGTGGGATGCCGGAACCAGGTAGGGGTGTGCCCGGCTGTCAGCCCTGGTGACAGTTGCCGTGACTCCTGGCGGACTCACCTTGTTGACGTGGGCGGTGACAAGATCAACAAGTCTCGACGGGTCCTGGTCCGCCACCAGCCGGCAGGAAACCTTGGCATGGGCCGTGCTCGGCAGCACCGTTTTGACCCCTTCCCCCTGAAAGCCGCCGTAGATCCCGTTTATCTCCAGCGTGGGGCGGGCCCAGGCTCGCTCATACGTCGTGAACCCGGGCTCACCAAAGATCTGAGCAGCCCCAGTCTCTCCGAGATACCCGGCCTCGTCAAAGGGGACGCGACCCATCTCAGCCCGCTCTTCATCACTCAGTGGGTGAACATCGTCATAAAAACCCTCGACCGCGACCCGCCCATCCTGATCGTGCATGGACTCAAGTATCTCAACAAGCGCATGGATGGGGTTTGCAATCGTCCCGCCGTAAGTCCCGGAGTGAAGATCATACGCCGGTCCCTGAACGTCGATAAACAGGGCCGCGAGTCCCCGGGTGCCCAGGATCGAGGCGGGTTGATCCTCCCCCCACTGCTCCCCATCGGCACTCAGAACCAGATCACACGACAGGAGGTCCCTGTTGGCAGCGACGAAATCCCCGAGCTGGGGGCTTCCGATCTCCTCCTGTCCCTCAAAAAGGAATTTGACATTGACCGGCAACGCCCGTTTTGTCTTCATCATGGCTTCAGCCACGATGATAGGAACAAACAGGTTACCCTTGTCATCTGTGGCTCCCCGACCATAGATCCGCCCCTCTCTGATCACCGGTTCAAAGGGAGGATTGTTCCAGAGATCAAGCGGATCCACCGGCTGGACATCAAAGTGACCATAAATCAGGATGGTCGGCCCCTCGGACGCGTGAAGCCATTCGCCGTAGACCACGGGGTGACCTCCGGTGGGCAGGACGCGGACCGACTCGATGCCGGCCCTTTTCATCCGGTTTGCAAGCCATTCGGCTGCGTGCCGGACGTCCTCCTTGTGCTCCGGAAGGCTGGAAATGCTGGGAATGCGGAGAAACTCCAACAGCTCGTCGAGAAATCGATCTCTGTGTTCGTGAAGATAGCCTTCCCATGGAACCATGGCAGTGCCTCCTTTTCGTCCTCAAAGCCTCGGGCTTGGAACTCAAACCTTACTCTAGATCTCCAACCGAGAAAGGTCAAGAACAGACCTCTGGCGACGACTCCGGGTTGAATGGATTCGTTCGGATCGCCAGGGAGAAGAGATAGGCGTAGTTCGTCTTGAGGTGCTCCATGTAGGAGAGCCACTGCGAGATGAGGAGCATGTAAGCTCTTTTTATGTCACCGGCGAGATGCTGATAGTCCGTGTCGGGAAGCTTCTTCAGATCAGTTCTGCATGTGAGTTCCTCGGCCAGGTGGAACACGGCCCAGAGGAGATCTGTAAACGATTCGTGCTCGAGCAGGTTCGGGTTCTGCAGGAGATTCAGGAGAAAGGGTCTCCTTTGCTGAAGAAACGCCCTGAGGTTCTGGAGATCACCCTTGTGGGCATCAATCTTCCCCTCGTGGGTCCTGTAACGCTTCCTCACCTTGGCGAACTCTCTTCGGGACCACGCACCGGATAGCATCAGGTCATTTCTGAGCCTCTCCGACTGATTATCAAGAACCGCAAAGGATCTGAGGAGTGGCGTTCCGACTTCGCTGAAGAACGCTCCAATCGCCATGTTCATCTTGCCCAGAAGAGCGCGTTTTTCCCGGCTCCGCAGCAGCTCGTTCAGAATCAGGGTCACCAGGAGGACCTGAATCGGAACAAAGGCAAAATCCTGTAACATGTAAAAGAAGGTGTCTTCGGTTCTTCGGAAGATCACAATCTGAGCGAGATAAGCGATGGCCGAGGCGAGAACCAGGAACCACGCAAGCAGGACGTACCAGCTGTGGCGCTTCAGAAATGATGTTTGACTCATCGCTCTTTGCCTCCAGGGATCTTTATGAGAATCTTAGATCATGCGGGCTCTCACGCTCAAGCCACTTTCTTCATCGCTGCACCCAAAAAAGCCCCGGAAGTTTCATGGACTCCCGGGGCTTTAACCTCCGTTTGTTGAATTCTCAGCACTTCACCACATCAACCGCTTGCGGGCCCTTCTTACCCTGGGTGATTCCAAACTCGACTTCGTCTCCTTCATAAAGGACCTTGAATCCGTCTTGTTTGATCGAAGAGTAGTGCACGAATACGTCGTCACCATCATCCTGGGAGATAAACCCAAACCCCTTTTGCTCGTTGAACCATTTGACTCGACCTCTTGGCATTACTTCTCACCTCCTTTCATTTCTGAACTGATAAGATGCAATAGCCTGGGTCGGGTCCAACAAAATAAGCCGCATGAGCTCAATGAGCAATGCGGCTTCTGTTTGTTTTTACCCAAATCCAAAACTCCTTGCAGCTTACAGTGGTAAAGATATATCTCTTCTCGTCAACTGTCAAGTCATGTGGGAAATCCGGATCGTTCACCCGATCTCCCTGACAGCCAGGTTTTCCATTTCGACGTTGATGTCACGCGGTGCCCCCCTCGTCACCGGCCGTCCTTTTGTATCACCTTCAGACGCTGTTTCAAACACGTCTCGAATCGTTGATCATCCTCGATCGTTCTCTTTCTGGGCCCCTTGGTTCGGCCGCCGCCCCGGCGGAATCGGCTCTTGACCTCTCGCTCCTCCAACAGGAAGTCGATTCTCTCGGGACGGAATTCCCGTCCGCTCGGACTCAAGCATCTGGCCCCCTTCCCCAGTACCATGGCCGCCAAACCCCAGTCCCGGGTTATCACCAGGTCCCCCTCATCCGTCATGTTCATGATTATGATGTCAGCCTCCTGCGAATCATCGCCAACCACAACATGATGATCCGACTCGATACGATGGTCAAAGCTCGCCACCGTCCAGACGGAAAGGTTATGTTCCCGGCCCGCTTTCACACAGACACGCAAGCTGGATCTTGGGCAGGCATCTGCATCGACCACGATCTTCATACGGCAGTTCCACACACGTTACATAAGCAGCGGTCCGATCCCGTTCGATCCCCAGAAACAACTCCCACGAAAAAGGCTCACAGAAAGATTATTCGAGAAAACTCGGGAATGTCAAGGCAAATCGGACGTAACAAACCCCCAATACATCTCCTCACTGGAGTTTCCTGACTTCTCGGTGAACCCCGCTGTCAATGAGCGACTCGTCCCGCCGCGGCGGGCAAAGGGTCACTGCGGGAGCATCGGAGCGAAGGGGGCAGTGGGGCTCACCAGGCGAAATCGAAATGAATCCAATATTCGACTTGCGAAAATTCACTCTTTTAGACCCAGGAAACTCCGGATCTCCTCACGATTGACAACCATCAATCGTTTGAGGTAAAGGGGACTCGGAGAAATCATCAACGGCCAGGGTGTATTGGCGTTGACAGATTCAAGAGGGAGGGGAGAATGAGACTCAACATCAAAGCATTGGCCTTGACCGCCGGTATTCTGTGGGCGCTGGCACTGCTTCTGGTCGGCACGGCCAACCTTGTCTGGTCGGGATATGGCGGGGCCTTTGTCACGCTCATGGCTTCGATCTATCCGGGCTATCATGCGTCGGGGTCGACCGGCGACTTGGTGGTGGGCGTTCTGTATGCCCTTGTCGAGGGCTTTGTATGCGGGCTCGTCTTCGGCTGGCTTTATAACCTCTTTGTTGGCGAGAGACGGGTCGTCTAAACCGTCCCTGATACGCCCTACGAGGTCCCATGTGATCCCGGTCTCGCCGGAGTGCAGCCACACCATCGTTCAGAGGAAACCGGAGCGCGAGCAAGAGACAAAAGCAGAGGGGCCCCCAACCCTCATCCGAGTTTGCCGGGGGCCCCTGTCTTTCAGGATCACATCTCCCGTTTCATGGGAATACGCCTTCCTTTGTCAGGGTGAACCAGAGAAATAACGTCAGAGGGACATCCTCACCAGTTCCGCGATGTCCATGACCGTGATCGAGGAAGCCTCGTCTCCCATGGCTTTGGCAGCATCGTTCAGGGTGATATGACAGAATGGACACGCTGTCACAAGGATGTCGGCGCCGGTCTCGAGGGCCTGTTCGATTCGTCTTTTGGCGATCGAATCCGATGACACGAGTCCTTCGGGCGCTTCCATCCACATCCGGCCTCCACCCATCCCACAGCAGTCACTGTTTTCTCTGTTCTTTCTCATTTCCACAAAGGTGATGCCCGGGATTTTTTCGATCAGCTTTCTCGGTTCCTCAAAGACCTCGCTCCTTCTTCCCAAATAGCACGGATCGTGATAGGTGACTTTCTTGTTCACCTTTGTCGAAAGTTTCAGTTTTCCCTCATCGATGAGTTCATTCAAAATCTGTGTGTGATGCTGAATCTTCAGGCCGTCCTCGCTGCAAGGATATTCCTGGGAGAAGCTGTAAAAGCTGTGAGGGTCGCCTGTGACAATATGTTTGACGCCCGCTTCCTTGAAGATCTCCATGTTGGCTTCTGCGAGAAACTCGAACAGCCCCGTTTCCCCCATTCGACGCGCCTCACTGCCGCTGCACTTTTCCTGGTCTGCGATACCGAAATCAACACTCGCACGCTTCAGGATCTCGCCGAGACTCTTCGCTATCGCCTGACTCTGTGGATCATAGGAAGATGTGCACCCGACAAAGTACAGCACATCCACCTTTTCGTCTTCTGAGGCACGTTTTATGTCAAGATCTTCAGCCCACTTTGTTCTCTCACCGGGCGAATATCCCCACGGGTTGCCTTTCCGATAGACATTCTTCAGGACCCCGCGCTGATCCGGCATGGGACCGAGCATCTTTTCCACAAAAAGGAATTCCCTGGCTTTTTCAAAGATTTCAATGAGCGGCAAAGCCCGTGAAACATGCTTACAGGTGGCCACACACTTCCCACAGGTGGTGCATGAATAAACGAGATCTCGCAGCTCTTTGTTGAATTGATTCCATTTCAGTCCATAATAGATCGCCCGGCCTATGCCGAACGGGCCTTGCGTGATGCGGTGATCACAAATCGGACAATCCGTATTACAGAGATGACACTTCTCGCAGGAGAGAAGAGCTTCGCTTATGGATTCCTCGAGCGTTTTCTCGGGTTGAGTTTCCGTTTTCTCTTCGTTCATTAGACCTCTCCTTCCAGGTTCCCACGATTCAGCGTGTTGTTCGGGTCAAATATCTTCTTGATTTTCTTGATGATATCGTAGCTGGTCTCGCCGTACTTTTCTCTGTAATAGGGAACACGGTACGGGAGTTGGCCCCAATCGCCTCCCACACCGTCGTACTTGATGTTCAGTTCTTTCTCCACACTCCAAATCTGATTCACGAGCTCTTTGACTTTTTCGGTCGGCCACGTGTAAGGAAAGGAAAAAAGGCAGTGAAGGGAGTCCGCGCCGATATGGCCATAGAGATACGCCTCTGTCTCACCGATGAGATCCTTCCTGCCCTCGGTGATATGCTCCAATTCAACGATCGCATCCGCCAGAAAAGGAACAGGCGGATTAATCTCGATTGCCATGTATCCCTTCAGCCCCTTCTCTTGCCCCCAGCGCATCGCGTTCTCCCGGACTCCCCAGACCTGTTCCCTGATTTCTTCATCTTCCAGAACAAATGATTCGGTCGCTCCTGCGCTTTTGAAGAACTCAACCAGGTCCTTCGCATTTTGCAGGGCCTCTTCTTTTGTTTTCCCGATTGATTGGGTGACGGCCATGGCGCCTTTCGGAAAATCGAGTCCATAGGCTTCACAGCCGATTTCACAACACTTCTCGGATACGAACTCTCCATCCAATGGCAGAGCGATGTCTTGCCTGAACATCTTTGCAAAGGCGTGACCGACCGCTTCGGTATTGTCAAAAAAGGCAACGGTATCTGCTTTTTCAGATTTAGGACGAAGCACCATCCGAATTTTTGTGATCACACCGAGTATCCCTTCGGCGCCCACGAAGATCCGTGTCAGATCCCACCCGGCCGCACGTCTGAGAGACTTCGACCCGGTTTGGACGATTTCGCCTGTGGGAAGGACAACCTCAAGGCCCAGGACATTGTTCACGGGTCGACCATAGATGTTGTCCAAAAGATGCCCAACCGTGTTCACGCTCACCGCCCCCCCTATGGTGGCCTGATTCCTGCTCCCGACATTGATCGGAAGCGAGTACCCCTGTGCTTCGAGTTTTTCCATGACCTGGGCGATCGTCAGTCCGGGACCACACTCGAACCACTGATAGTCCTCCTTGATTTCGAAGAAGTTCAGCCGCTTCGTACTCAGCACGATGCCCCGATGCTTCGGCCTTGTCCCAAAGATAAGCGATGTACCCGAGCCATGGGTCGTCACGGCAATCTTCTTTTCATTGGCATATCGCAGCACCCCGGCGATTTCCTCGGCGTTTCCGGGATGGACAACGACCTCCGGCAGCTCGGCCTCCTCGACATCATAAGGCAACGATGTGTCCGCATAATTTATCTTTTCAAACAGATCACAGGACACATATTCCTCGCCAACGATTTCCCTCAAGTCTTGAATCAACTGATCAGGATTTGTATCCATCTTAGGGTAACCTCCTATTTTCGAAACGATGCTTCACGAGAGGCAATCGCCCCATTCTTGGCCCCTCGGACCAGAACGCCGCCCAAGCCAAGATCGTGCAGACCCGATAACAGTTCCGGGGAGAACAACCTGGATGCTCAACCATGGGGCGCCCAGACGGTTCATTGCTCCCCGCGATAACACCTTCAGCTTGTGAGACCTCTCTTCTTGAGGTCTTCGGCCACATCGGAGAGTCCCGATTGCACAAGGGTGCTCTCGGTAGGAATCCCTGTTTTGATATCCCACCCTCTTTCATCATAGTAATCGTCGAGCAGTTTCTGGGTGTCCTCCCTGGACAGGGGGCTACCGAAATAGTCGCACAGTTGCAAAGTGCCCCTATCCGATGTTTCAAGAGGATCAAACCATCTTTCCGGAAACACGTCGTCTTTCCGTGAGTATCCCAGTCTGACGTTCAAGGCCTTGTACAGATTGTAGACGCGTCTCGCCGATTCTCGCATTTCCGTGAGCGATGTTTCAAATCCTGTCACCGCCGAGTAGATCTCCGGCCAATCTTCACCTTCGAAGAAGTCATCCACTCGACCCCTCAGGCATCCCATTCCGATCGAATTGACGAAACCCAGCCAATCTTCTCCGTAAGGCGTCATCCTGGCGATGTTAAAGTAACCAGGCCGTGGAAATATCCTCTCCAGGGCTTCATCAGAGACACCCCTGTCCTCAAGCCAGGCCCGGAATTTTTCAGGGGGCGCGTCCTTTGACATATACAACGTGATCGCTCCCTGGGGTGCGTGCGCCCCCCTGGGGTTGACAACCTGGTTGAATTCAGGACCACTGAGACGATTCATCCGAGGATCGTAGAGAGGCTCCATCCCCTTAACCTGAACAGCGTACTTTTCACAGCCGCGGCCGATATCCTGCATCGCCTTTCTGTATCCCTGAGACAGAATGCCTCCAAGCCCTTCTTTTTTGTTCGCCTGCTCGGCCAGATGCATCGTGGTCTCAAAGTCGTGTTTGAGCTCGAACCCCCCGGTGTCCTCATTGGTCAGGATTCCTCGCTCATACAGTTCAACGGCCCAGTCGATCAGTGCCGTGTACGAATGGATACAGAGACCCGTCCGCTGAAAATACTCAATCGCCTTGACGGCTTTTTCATAGCTCTCCACATTGGCGCGGGACGCCATCTGAACTATCCGCCCATAGAAGGATGACACCCATGCCTCGGTGCCGGCATATTCTCCCTTCGTGTTTCTCACATGGTCCTTGCAACCCACCGGACACGTGGGATCGGAGATTCTCCCGCATTTGATGTTCTCAAGATAATAATCCGTCCCATAGATACGATAGGCATCTTCCGTGGGATAGCGGCCGGCCCAGTTGCTCGATGACATGCCGTGTGTGTCAGCCCATCCCACAAATCCGTCCATGGTCCCCATTTCGACCAGCTTTTCAACGTCCGGAGAAATCCTGAACCGTTCCTGAATCATGCGGGTTCGTTCGATCAACCTCCGAGGGTCCGCCACGTGGATTCCCTTGTTTCCAGACGCGACAAAGGCCTTGAGATTCTTGGAGCCCATGATGGCGGGCAGGCCACCCTTTCCCCAGCTGCTGCATTTGTCAATAAGACAGATCGTGTTGTTGACCAAACGTTCACCGGCCGTTCCCATGGCAATCACGGCGTAATGACGGCCGTGTTTATCCCACAGCATATCCGTGGTCTCGTAGGTATCCTTGCCCCAGA
>Ga0180437_10007420_pt1 | contig 14260 bp, 11 predicted proteins | sample SS_ome_4_FD_132410 | JGI IMG/M metagenome (GOLD analysis project Ga0180437, IMG submission 132410) | Hypersaline lake sediment archaeal communities from the Salton Sea, California, USA - SS_3_D_1 metaG | ecosystem: Environmental > Aquatic > Non-marine Saline and Alkaline > Hypersaline >...
CACGGTTTTTGGGAAAGCCGCTTGCGTCAAGGGCCACGTGACACATGGCATCTAAGGGATTGCTTACGATGATAAGGATGGCCTCAGGCGACAGGGGCGCAATCTGTTCGATGACGCTTTTTGCGATCTTGGCATTGGTGGACAAGAGATCATCCCTGCTCATGCCTGGCTTCCTGGGCAGGCCTGCTGTGACAATGACAATATCAGACCCCTTGGAGGCCTCATAGGCATTGGTCCCTGTAAGCTTGGCGTCGTGTTGCTCTATAGGGGCCGCTTCCTGCAGATCCAAGGCCTTTCCCTGGGGCAAACCCTCCACCACATCGATCAACACCACATCGGCAAGCTCCTTTTCGGCCAGGCGCTGTGCTGCTGTGGCACCCACATTTCCCGCGCCAACGACTGTGACTTTTCTGTCCATGCCAGTCCTCCCTGTCTATTGTGTCACCCAGCGTGCGCCACCCGAAAGGCAGCATCGACGTCCGTTCCGCCCTCAATGGAAGTGCTACAAATCGGAAGCGACTCCAGAATGGGAGTCCATGTCCTGAATAACACACCCCCATTCTATGTCAATGCAAAGGAGCAATGTTGAAGGACATGCTACTTTCGGGGGCTTACGAGGAGGCGCAGGTTGGCTTCAATGGGCTTTCCGGCCCGCCGGGGCAGCGATGAAAATACGCTGATCTGACCAGAGGCTGTGAAGGATTTCAAGGGATTTTAGAGTGCCCTTCGCTTCGGGTGCAGCGCGGATTTGCAGCTTGACTTTCCATGAGCGGTGATCGTAATATCCAAAAAACTTGAAAGCTGAAGGGGCGGGAGCCGCTTGTTTGGAGGTGTAAGACTTGAACGCCGGGTTATCTGAAAGTGTTTGTCCAGATCTGAAGTTGCTGGGGCGTGGAAAGGTGAGGGATCTCTATGACCTTGGAGACGCCCTGTTGATGGTGGCCACAGACCGTATTTCAGCCTTTGACGTGGTCATGCCCAACCCTATCCCAGGGAAAGGGCGCATCTTGACCCAAATGTCCAGGTTCTGGTTTCAGGAGATGGCAGGCATCGTAGATAATCATCTCATCACTGCGGATGTGGAGCAGTTTCCAGAATCGTGCCGGCCATACGCAGACGTGTTGAAAGACCGCAGCATGCTGGTTCGTAAGGCCAAACCCCTGCCGGCAGAATGCATTGTCAGGGGGTATGTTACAGGGTCCGGCTGGAAGTCGTACCTGGAATCAGGAACGATCTGTGACATAAGGCTTATAGAGGGTTTGCAGGAATCCGACCAACTGGCCGAACCACTCTTTACGCCTTCTACCAAGGCGGATTTGGGGGAGCACGATGTCAATATCTCCTTTGATCAGCTAAAGGACTTGGTAGGCAAGGATCTGGCACTGCGACTCAAGGACCTTAGCATTGCCATCTACAACAAAGCCTTGGGCATTGCCAAAGCTGCCGGAATCATTATTGCTGACACGAAATTCGAGTTTGGCCTGATAGACGGGGATCTCCTACTGATCGATGAGGTCTTGACACCCGACTCCTCTCGCTTTTGGCCTGCTGAGACCTACAAACCGGGCGGCCCCCAGCAGAGCTTTGACAAACAGTATCTTAGAGACTATCTGCTTGCTCTGAACTGGGACAAGAGACCACCTGCGCCAGAACTCCCCCCGGAAGTGGTGGGGAATACTCGGAAGAAATACGAGGAAGCCCTCAAAAGGTTGACAGGGGGCTTGTAGAAGGGGAATGGTCAGTATGGCTGATAAACGACTCTTTACGAGATCACCAGTTTTGAGTCCCTAAGACATGTGCCAGAAGGCACAAGGCGCAGGGCGTAGGGGTTGAGGAAAGGGCCCTGCTTTTTGACCTTCGTCCATGAACCGAGTTTTCACGTGTTCACCATGGAATATGATAGTAGGGTTGTCTCCATATCTCAGATCGACACAGCAGATGATACCTGTTGCCTCAGCTTGAAGGCAGACCCTGGTGCTCTTGTCGCCTCCATGGAGGCCGTGGGCCTCATTAACCCACCCGTTTTGGCCCAGAAGAAGGACGAGAAGTACTGCGTCATATGTGGTTTTCGACGGGTGAAGGCCTGTCAGTCTCTTGGTTGGAAAAAGATCAGCGCCCAGGTGCTCAAGGGAGACGTCTCAGAACTTGCCCTGCTGAAGCTGGCTGTCTTGGACAATCAATCTCATCGTCCCTTAAACGTCATAGAGCAAGCGCGAGGAATTCGGAAACTGGGCCCTCACCTCCCTTCCAAGGGTCGCCTTGAAGCTCTGGCAAGCCTGCTCGGATTTCCCCCCAACAAAAAGGTCTTTGAGAAGATTAGTGCGTTGGAAGGGCTTCCTGAGGCCGTCCAGGCAGGCGTGCTGGATGAGACGGTCACCTTTGAAGCCGCCGCCCGTCTGGCTGGTTTTTCCCATGGCGAGGCGCTTTGTTTTTGCGATCTCATGAAGGGGTTGAAGCTCAGCCAGAACAAACAGATTGAGATGATCACCTTGGTTCAAGAAATAGCCGTGCGAGAAGAGCTCCAAGTGGAAGAGGTCCTTCAATCCAAGGAGATCGTAACGATTATAGATCGACCCGACCTAAACCGGAATGAAAAGGGGGCTGCGCTGCGGGCCTATCTGAAGCGTCGCCGGTTTCCGGCGCTGACGAAAGTGGAGGCAGAGTTCTCAAAGGCGCTCAAGGCCTTAAAGCTAAGCAAAGAGATCAGCATCTCGCCACCCCCTTATTTTGAAGGCGGTCCATACACGCTGCGAATGACCTTCACGAACAGGGATGATTTTTGCAACCGCTGCAAGACCCTTGACGGCATAGTCAAAAACCCTGCCTTGAAAAGGGTGTTGGACCATTGACAACCCCTGCCCATGCCCTCTTCAGCCCGAGAAGAGCCCAGCTGTGACCCTGTGTGAGGATGCAAGACACGGTTCAAGCGCTTCGCTAGATTTCTTCCTATTCGATCTTTAAAACTTGTGCACTGGCCCCGTCATAATCACTAAGATATTGACTTTGGGCAATTTTTAGGGTATTATAAAAAAATAGGGTAGATCATGGGGTCACCCACAACTGCCTCTCCATATTGACGCGTTTAGGCTGACCGAGCCGTAGGAGCTCGTTGGCGATGATTCTTGGCAAAGCGGAGGAAATGGGTCCTGGACTGTCGCAGTCCCACTGGAAAAGCGGGGCGGACGATTCTTCCCAGTGCCCGGATCCGAGGCCAGAAGCATCTCATCGGGCTGTTCGATGCCGAGGGCAGGCTAATACGTGTTTCCTTCAACATGTCTGCATCATTTTAACCACCCTCCTCAATACAGGGCTAGCGCAGGAAGGAAAGGCAACGGTGTGAGGCGTGCCTTTTTCTTTTCCGAGCCGATCAGCGGAGAGGTCCCCGCCTTAAAAGGGAGGGTATTTTCTGATGTTTCGGCAAAAAAGGCTGGACGAGCCATGGGGTTTTCCACGCCAATGTCACTTATTGTGTGGATCATATACAAGTGGAAACGATTCGAGGTGGAGATAATCTCATCTAGGCCCAGAGGGCTCGGCCCAGTGGTCATGAGGCGGTCTTGACGGCACGGGGCCCGATTCATCAATGACAAACAGCTAAATGCGTTGCTTTAGGAAGGGACCAGATACGGGATAGCTTTTGGAATGGGGTGAGATACGAGAACGGAGATAGAGGGACAGAGGAAATGATAGAATCGATAAAGGGCAAGTTGGACAACCAGAAGGTGTCCGTTTTGGCAAAAATCATTTTCGGCTATTGTATCATCAGTGTCATGGCCGTGGCCATTGCTGGGTGGGTGACCCTTTCCCTTGTGAAAAGCTCGAAACAATTCACTTCTTTTTCTGTCGCTGCGCGGGACTTGTCTGCAGTCACGTTGCCCCACAATAACGTGGCCTATGACCTTATCGGTAAATTCACGCAAGTGAGTACGCTTTTCTCAACGGCCATCGAAGATGGCCATGAAGCCCCCCTGGAGGATGTGCGAGAAGCGGTGAAGGCTATCGGCTCTTCTGTAAGCACGTCCATTCCATCGGGCAAGGTAGACACGGAACTGGCGGGCGTGCTTTCTGGATTCGATCGCTATGCTGAAAGAGGGATGGATGTGGTCTCGAGATTCCTCGCCGATCCTGAAAGTGTGGAGCTGGCCGAACTCTCCAGTATGAGCGAGGAGGTATCTTCCCTTAAAAGACATCTGGCAGGGTTTCAATCCACGAGGTCGGAAATCCTCCGGACCGAACTGAGCGCCATGGCCGAATCCGTGGACAACCTGCGTCAGCAAAACTCCTTGCTCATACGAGGCACCTTGATCATATCCGTCATATGTCTGGTTTCAGCGGTATTGATTTCATTGGCTATCGCGTCAAGTATTGTGGCTCCGGTGTCGAGGGTCATGGAAGTTTCCAATGCCATGGCCAAAGGGGACCTCTCTCAACGTCTGGAGATGACAAGGCAGGATGAGATCGGGCATATGGCCAGGGCACTGGATAACTCATGCAGCGATTTGTCTGACATGATAACGCGGATTCGGCGAAATGCCGACATGTTGGCAAGCTCGTCTGAGGAAATGTCTGTTGTGGCCACAGCAATGGCTTCATCTGCTGACGAAATGTCATCACAGGCCACTACTGCTGAAGGGGCTGCTGAGAAGATGTCTTCCAACATCAATGCGATAGCCACAGCAACCGAAGAGATGAGTGCAAACGTTCAGACCATTTCCTTTACGGCAGAGGAGATGTCGCAAAATGTGAATGCAGTGGCTTCATCGGTTGAGCAGATGACCATAACACTAAACGACGTTAGTGCCAGTGTGCGGGAGGGCTTGGATACTGCCGGAAAGGCCACGGAGATCTCCGAATCCGCCACAGATACGATGAGTATTCTAGGCAAGGCCGCGAAGGACATTGGTGAGGTTACGGCGCTGATCAAGCGGATTGCGGAACAGACAAACCTGCTCGCCCTGAATGCCACTATTGAGGCCGCTTCAGCAGGTGATGCGGGTAAAGGCTTTGCAGTGGTGGCAAATGAGATTAAAGAGCTTGCCAATCAGAGTGGGCAGGCAGCTGAAGATATCTCCAAGCGAATCGAGGGCGTTCAGACCAACACGCAGGAGGCCGTCAAAGCGATTGCAGACGTGTCAGAGATCATAAACAGCATGAATGAATCCTCGACCATGATCACCAAATTGGTGGAACAACAGATGGCCATGGCAAATCAAATATCCGGGAACGTTTTACAGACCAGCACCGGCATCAACCATATTGCGTCTTCCATCGCTGAGACCTCCAAAGGCGCTAACGACGTAGCCAGAAGCGCAGCAGAGGCCGCAAATGGCATAACCGAGGTGTCGTCCAACATCCAAGAGGTGAGTAAAGCGGCCGGCGATTCAAATGAAGGGGCACAGAAGGTCAATTCTTCAGCCGATGAACTGGCGAAGATGGCTGGGCAGCTTCAGGAGATGGTTGGCAGGTTCAAAGTGTGAAGATCGCTTTCCGGCCAATCTTCTTCCTGTGCCTATTGGAGGATTGGAAGGGCCTGAAGATATGGCAGGCAAATTGGGTGTTGTAGAAGAAAGTCTACCAAAAGTTTGGGGGGAACCCCTATCCATCATTCTTTCTTGAGTCGGGGGGATCATGAACAGACAAGATATGTATGCAGGTAAGGAGTGTTTTGTTTATTGTGGCGGGCCCATGGGATTTTTCTGGAAGCTCTTTGTTGCCAAGAGGGTGTTGTTGTTCGCAATGCTTTTCAGCCCGGTATTATTGTGCAACTTGCTCTGGGCGCAGGCCGGGTCTTTCAAGATCATCGTGCACGGGTCTAATCCGGTCACTTCCATGACCACGAAGGAGATTTCCAGACTATTCCTTAAGAAAGAGACCCGCTGGGAACATGGGTTTAGGGTGACGCCCGTAGATCAAGTGCTGGATAGTCCCACAGGGGCAGCGTTTTCCAAGGCCGTGCATGGGCAAACGGCCAAAGAGATCAAAGGGCACTGGATGAAGATCGTTTTCTCTGGCTTGGGAACGCCACCTATGCAACTGAAATCAGACCAAGAGGTTCTGGATTTCGTTAGTCATAATGTGGGCGCTATCGGCTATGTCTATGCGGAGACTTCCGTTGGCGATGGCGTGAAGGTGGTGAAGATGAGTGACTAGGGTGGACCCAAGAGTCCACGGAATCCTGCCATGGGTGCGGGGAATGATGTTCGGAGACATTTTTTCTGTGACACAAAAGGCATAAACCGAAAAGACGAGGAGGTAGGTATGAAAGTCCACTTTAAGCTCGCCCTTCTTCTGATAGTCGGGGGAGCGCTCTTGATGGGAGCGGGGCAAGTGTGCCCCCAGGAATCCGCCAAAGGCGACGCAGAGCTTACCACCGTGGAGATGTGCGCCAAATGTCATTTGTATCAAGCGAATCTCTTCAAATCGGAACCCCATCTTGCTTTAGATACAAAGGGGTTGGCCTCCATGGTGGGCGCTACGAACAGCTGCGCAGCCTGTCACCTGGATGTGGGGACTGTATCCACTTTTCGAGGCGGCATTTCTGACGCCGCGATATCACAGGGTTGCACAGCAACGTTTTCTTTCGGAGAGACTGTTGCCCCTGCGGTGAAATCGCAACGGTGCCTGGCCTGTCACAGAAGCAACCAGCCAAGATATTTTGCCAGTCCCCATGGCCTTTCAGGCATGGATTGTACAAGCTGCCACGATATTCTGTGCGGGACAAGCTCCGGGGTCATGCCTCTGCAAAAGGCTGTCTCCTATTACAGGAGTTCGCTTCAGGGTGAGGCTTCGGCAGCCACGTGCGGGGAGTGTCATGGCGACGTTCTCGCCCAGTTTGAGCTCAATGAGAAGCACCGGCTTGAGGAAGGCATCCTGGACTGCATCTCCTGCCACGACCCCCATGAGCCGCAAACACGCCTGGCCCTGGGTGGGTTCAAGCAGAGAGAGTGCACAAAGTGTCACGCCGGTAAAGGCAGTCCCCACGTGTTCGAGCACGGTTCCGGATTCATAGAGGGCTGTACGGCCTGCCATCACGCCCATGGCTCGCCCAACCGGCACATGCTTTCCTTCCAGAGCCAAGGCGAGCTTTGTTACAGCTGTCACGCTGCGGTACCTGGATTTCACTCGCGTTTTGGCCTGGATCATGTCTGTACCAACTGCCATTTCGCTATTCATGGATCGAACCTCGATCCGTACTTTTTAAAGTGAGGAGGTGCGCCATGAAGCAGATGACTTGGCTGTTGGTACTTGTGAGTTTGTCACTTATCTTCTCGTGGGCATCCCCTGTCTGGAGCCAGTACGGGGAGGAAGGACGCTGGCACGGGAGTTTTATGCTGGGTTACCGCGTCGTTGACGTGGACGACGGGGAAGAGAAATTCAAAGAAGACATCAACCTTGACGATGGGGCCAGGCTCTTTGATCTGAATTTCGACTTTGCCCCCGGCGAAGACCTTCGCAGTTTCGTGGATCAGGTGAATTTCGACATGAACAACTTCGGCGGAGATCCCTTTGAGACCTTTTGCCTTGGTGTGAGGAAGTACGGAGACTACACGTTTAACTACAAAAGAATGAAGTCCGATTATTTCCTGCCCGGTGAATCAGGCGGGGAGAGCACGATTCAGTTTAGCAAGTTTGACTTTGAGCGCGTCCACGATAGTGCCTCGTTGGACATTCGGCTGAGCAAGGCCGCCAAGTTCAACGTGGGATTCGACAGATATACCAAGGAGGGGGACAGCACTATCACCATGGACATCGAACGTGACGAGTTCGAGTTCCAGAGCCCCATCGACGAGTCTCTGAACGAGTACCGGGGTGGTTTCGAATATGCCTGGGAAAAGGTGACCCTTGTGCTGGAGGAGAGGATTCGCGATTTTGAGAACGCTCAAGACATCTTTCTCCCCGGCTTCTCACTTGGAGAAGATCAGTCCCCAGAAGATCCCACGACCCTGGACTTCTTCTTCCTAAACCAGCCTTATGATTTTCTTGACATGGAGCATACGGCCCGAGTGCTGGCCTATCCAAATGAACGCCTGACTGTGCGGGCGTCGGCCTCCATTCACGACCTGGAGCAGGACACGGACGTCAGCGAGGAGTCACAAGGGACGGGCTATAACGGCAACCCCTATACCAGCGAGATCAGTGGCAGCGGCGACATTGACCGTGATATGGGACTGGTCGATGTTGATGTTTCCTATCTGCTTACGGACCGTCTGGTGCTTATGGCTTGCGGCCAATACAAGAAACTCGATCAGGATGGTTATCTTGCCTTCGAATCGGACCAGGGTGACAGTGAGTGGCAGATCGAGACGTGGAGCGGCGAGGTAGGTGTGGAGGCCCATCTTTTACCTGAGCTGACCTTGAGCGGTGGCGTGAGACACGAGACGCGGGATGTGGACTCCTTCTGGTATTACAACGACCAGCTCACGGAGGAAGAAGAAGAGACCAAACACATGGGATACTTCCTAACCCTTGGCTGGCGTCCTTTGCGGGATTTCCGCCTCATGGCCGGTTTCGAGCAGAATTCTTATGACGACCCCTATGCCATGAGCTCCCCTACGGATAGGCAGATGTACAGAATCCGGGCCCAGTACGGTGGGGGCGAAGGCTTTTCCATCAGCGGAGCCTACCGACTGACATGTAATGAAAACGATGACTCGGATTGGCAGAGCGACTACCAGACCCTCAACGTCCGGGCGGGCTACAGGATGGCGAGCTTCAGCGCGTCAGTGGGCTATAGCATGGTGGACATAGAGCGCGACATGGACCAAACAGTGGATGCGCAGGGTACGGCCATACCTCTTTCCATCGCCTACGATGCCGACTCCGATTATTTCGATGGGCGATTGGTATGGAGTTTTGTGGAGCGCTGGAAGGTAGGCGGTGACTTCAGGTTCTACGAGAACGACGAGGATTTTGCCATGGACAGGAAGGATTTTCGCGCCTACGTGGAGCATGAAATGGGACAGCACTATGTGGCTCATCTTGGATACCGCTTTGTCGAATACGATGAGGACCTAAACGAAAACGACGACTATAGTGCCGACATTGTAGAGATTGCCATCGGCTATCATTGGTAGCAGGGGGGCGCGACATCTGAGTAGCCCTTTCTACCTTCAGGGGTCTTCAACAGGCAGGGTGTCTTCAGCCCTGCCTTTATTCCTATTGGGCCTGTGATTACGGCCTTCCCTTGGCGGCACGTGTTCGGCAACACCTTCCAGGGCGTAATGGCCTTGCGCCCCAACATCTTGAGACAAGTCCCCTGTTGACACATAGATGGGTTGCCCCTATACTCGCTCAACCCGATGAAAGGCTCTTGTCAATGGCTGAAGGCAACACAAGATGATTCGTCACAGTGTCAGAAGCGATTAGGAAGGCTTTTAGTGGATGACAATGAGACCAGAAAAGCACTCTGCGATCGTTAAGCGCCATTTCCATGGCGTTGGCTGCTTCTGCAGGTGGTGTGGTTTCTGTTTGCCCTTTGAAGCATAAAGTCTGCTTTTGGGGGGGGCTGCATGACTATTAGGTGAAGTCATGGGAGATAGGGGAGCAAATAGCGTGGACGAAGAAATAAGATTTTTAAAGAAATCAGAAATCTTCAGCCCTCTTTCCGAAGAAGAGCTTTGGCTCACAATGGATCGAGGTCGAATGGAAACCTATACGCCTGGAAGCATTCTCTTCAACATTGGGACCCCTGCCGATGCCGTCTACGTTGTGAAGACAGGAGTCGTTGAAATCTGCAGGAGAAGCGGAGAGAGCGGCAAGGTCTCTGTCGTCGCCTACTTGGGTGAAAGCGATCCCATTGGTGAAACGGCCATCATCACCGGTTCCACTAGGGCCTCCATGGCCAGAGTGCCTGAATGGGTGGAGATACTGAGAATCGATAAGGCTGGCTTCATGGACCTATTGGGTGAATTGCCAGCATTATCGTTGAGCCTGTTGGCGGTTTTTGCCAAGCGCCTGGAACGGGGATTCAAAAAAGAGCGGGTCGCGGCGCGCTATCGGCAGCTTTCCGGCAAGCTCGAGTACTTTGACCTTCCCACAGTCATCCAAACCCTGGCCAATTCCAGCCTAACCGGTACCCTCACCATCACGGACGCGTCTGGAAGAGTCTTTGCCATGCTTTATTTGGAAACCGGTTATGTGCTATACGCCAAGTTGGGTCATTTGAGGGGCAAACAGGCCTTCTATCAACTCTTCCAGTCCACTGGGCAAGATGGTTTCAGCTTCAAGGGTGGAGTTCCGCCAAAGGATTTTGACGAGGAGCCGCAGATTGGTATGTCCCCCATGGTCCTTTTGTTGGAATCTGCCCGACTGCACGACGAATTAGTGGAGTTAAAGAGACGGTATCCCGACCCTGGCCGGGTGTTCCAGCCAACATCACAGGCCCTAATCTGGGATGACGAAGAGACTCAGACCTTGGCGGAAGAGATCTGGGTGCACTTGAAGCTAGGTCAGTCTATTGCCGAGATGGCCAGCGAAATCCCTACGTGCGAGCATCACATCTACAACGTATTGTCCGTCATGGCGGCCCAGGGGTTAGTGGCCTAAAGAACAGCCCGGAAGAAGATTCCTGAGACATTGGGCCGAAATCGCAGGGCCAGCCATAGGATGGGTGGCATCTTTGAGAAACCCGAATGGGTCTTATATGTTACCTCTTGGCAAGGATAGCTTGAACCGAATAAGCGAGCGCATTCCCCGTAGCTTGCTGCGGGGAATGCGCGCGTATAGTTAAAGAGACAACAACCTTACGGTGAAGGTCCCCCGTGGCTTGCCACGGGGAGGGTTCAATTCGATCCGGGCTGCTGACGGCAGATGTTCTTCACCGCACTTCGACTTACACGTAGCCAATGTCGTATAATCCCTTGTACGGAGTCTGCACTGATTGATTGGAGCTTTTGACACTCCTAGCGGTGCCACGCTATTTCGAAGGCCTGCCAAATTTTGCCACGTGAAGGAATCCTAGGTTATTCCATGTCACCCCTTTTGGCAGGAAAGGAAATAGGAAATGAAGATGGTAACGAGACTGTATGTGATGGTTCTGTCAATGACACTGGTGATGGCCTTAGGAACGGCACGGGCCGATGGTGTACCCATACCGATCTCTGCGGACCAGGCATTTGATGCAGTTGCCGATCAGATAGACCCAGTGACGGGTGATCCTGCCACCGTCAGGATTGTGGATCTTAGGTCAGCGGCGGAATATTACTGGGTTGGGGCCTGTGCTCAGGTAAATAGAATAGTGACCAAATACGGTGCTGACATAGTCCCAGACAAAGGAAAGGCAAAGTTGACGTTAGGGGGACACGGCTTTATCAATACAAGGTAAAGGGCCTGTTGAAGTTCTTCCCCGTCAAGTACGTGGACTCGATAGAGACTGGTTTGTTAAGATCTGACCTTGGTGGCGTTGTCAATATCCCTTATAAAGCGTGGGTTGACGACTACTGCGACGGTGATTTGTGTGACAAACCTATGGACGACAAGTTCAAAGACGCGATTGAAGGATTAGGAAACGACGAGGGGGTAGAAGTCGTCATATTAATGTGCCGTAGCGGGGGACGTACCACGGACTGGGTGGTAGACTTCGATACATTGCTGTTTAAGGCGGTCTATGAGATCGATCGTCCAGACAAGGACGGCCGTGGTGGATTCGAGGGCACTAGCTACGGCGATTTCTTTTACGGATACAGGGGTTTCCCGGGCAGAGCCACGGCGGTACAGGAGCACGAGTCCGTGTCGTGGTGTGATTCGGGACTGCCAATCGTCATTGGAGCGTGTCCTTCACGGCCCGTTGGGCTGCAGTAAGTGAAGGCAGGGCTGTGCTCCGGCCAGATGGGATATGTCTCCGGGAGAGCCTTCTTAGAACTCATGCCCCCGGGATACTCCGGTATGAAGTGAACTGCGAAAAGGCCCAACAAGAAAGAAGAAACAGGGCGGTCCGAGGCAATCCCACGTTGCCTTTTTGTGAAGGCCAGCGGACTTGGGTTTAAGGAAGAAGAAAACCAATGGAAAGACCCAAAAGCACAGAGGAGGTAACTATGAAACGGATTGGGGGAAAAGTGCTGGTGATCACATTTACGTTAGCCCTGTTTGTGGTCATGTGTCGTGCATCTGGGGCAAGCGAGCCTGAATGTCCCTGTTTGTGGTCTTTCTTCAATCAGAGTTTGCACTTCACTGGCAATGGGATGCGTTACTGGTACGAAGAGCCAAACGGATTTATGAGCATTACCAATATCCCGTACAACAACCTGGACTGCAAGAATTGCCACGTCAAGAGCTGCGATGAGTGTCATGCCATCCAAGACGGGCCCGCTATGAAGTTTTCCGAAAGGAAGACCAAGGACATGAAGACGTGCACGAAATGCCACACCCGCGAAGCGCTCACCTTCAAGTTTTCTAAGGCTGTCGGCAAGTTGGATGTTCACATCGCCTCGGGATTTGTCTGCGCTGATTGTCATTCCCAATGCGACGTCCATGGCGACGGCCGGTTGAAGCCCTCCATGAGACATCCCTTTACCAAGGGTGTTTGCGCCTCTTGCAAGGGATGCCATGTTGATCAAAACACGGGGTCTCCTGTCTTCGAAACCGATACGCCCAGCCATAGTGTTCACGGAGACAAACTCCATTGTTCGGCCTGTCATGTTGGTTCCACTATGGCCTGCTACAATTGTCACTTCGACTCAGCACTCAAGACAGGAAAAATGGGGAATTTTATACCGATGAATGATTGGTTGTTGTTGATCAACTATGATGGGCAGGTGACTTCGGGAAGCGCTATGACACTTGTCTATCAAGACAAGAAGTTCATCGCCTATTGTCCCTATTTTACCCACTCCATAACGGCTCAGGGGCGATCGTGCAACCAATGTCATCAAAACAAGGCTGTCCGTGAGATGGCAAAGGGGAACGAAGTCCCTGTGGTCGATTTTAAAGACGGCAAAATCGTGCCGTGGCAAGGCGTCGTCCCCGTTGTCCCTGATAAGCTGCAGTGGGTGTACCTAAACAAGACAGCTGAAAAAGAATGGGTGCCTGTCAAAGATGGCAAGGAAGCCAAAGTGCAATTCGCGGCATATGGCAAACCCCTGACCAAGGAGCAGTTTGAGAAATTAGCCATGGATGTGAAGTAAGAGGAAAAGGTCGTACCCCTTTGGCTGACCGGGGGCTGCCGGAGAACCCTCTTTCATCCCTTATCATGAACAACTGGTGCTTGCTTGCTATTTAGTTGGTCATGTGCTTAATAGGATCGCCTGCGTCTGAAAGCATCATCAGTTGTTTCTCACAGGTAAAGGGAGAAAAGGATATTGATATCATGACAGGCCCCCATCTGGGCGAGTTCCATGGGGAACTTTCCTTGCATGAGATGGGGGCTTTGATTGGAGCGGTCCCGCGCAGCTTGACCCTCCCACACCACTTCAGTTGACAAGGCAACCGTCGTAGCTTCCAAAAGCGTTTTCACCAAAGGGTCAAGACCTTGACGGATGAGGTTTTAGCCCAACTCCCATCCTTTCAGCCCCTTGGCGATCCCCATGTTGGCATCTCTCTTGCATTAAGTATTTATCAATGGCTACTGACGCCAGTTTCCCGTTCAGTCGGGCATGGGTGGATTCGTAAGCTCAAGAAAATCAAAGGATTGTCATGAACACAGGCAGCACCGATTTCAGAAAGGGGGCGATGACGGTGCGCAAGGTAGAAAAAGAGAACAAGTGGTCGGGTTTTTCTGAGTCTAGTGCAACAGGGACAAAGGTGACTCTATGGTGGCTGAGGCACTACGAGAGTGTCACGCAGTTCTGGAGAGGATTTAGCTGGGTCTTTGCTATAGGGATCGTGCTTTTTGCCGTTGTGGGGCACATGGATCTGCGCCATGCGCTGTGTTTGCTCTTTCTTATCGGCGTGATTGCAAATACCGGGCTGTACCTCGGTATCAGAACGATGGCTAGTTATCTCAAGGGCTTGCAAGACGGTCGGGAAAAGAGGGAGGCCCACGAACTGATGATGAAGATCATCAGGAGAAGAATAGTCCACATAGGTTAGAAAGCCATTGCTTGGAGCAGAGACTTCAGAAATCGTTATCATGTGTAAAGAAGACCGGTGCAAGTTGTGATCTAAAGGCGAAGTGATCACAATACGGTGCGCTACAGGGGTAGTGTATTGTCGAGAATACCACAGATTAGCCTCTCTTTCCCCATGGCCTGTCCCCTCTAGAACCTTCTTTAATGCCAGTTCTCATTTCTGGTTCTTCTTTGATCCATCCCACCTATCGCCCATC
>Ga0180437_10007421_pt1 | contig 14259 bp, 6 predicted proteins | sample SS_ome_4_FD_132410 | JGI IMG/M metagenome (GOLD analysis project Ga0180437, IMG submission 132410) | Hypersaline lake sediment archaeal communities from the Salton Sea, California, USA - SS_3_D_1 metaG | ecosystem: Environmental > Aquatic > Non-marine Saline and Alkaline > Hypersaline > Sediment...
GCACCACCGGTGTTGATCTGGACGGTGGGGACACCCAGCGCGGCGATCCGGTCGGCGTCCAGCGTCGTGGCGATGTCGCCGTCCACCGCGCCGATACGGTACTCCTGTCCCAGCGCCTGCACCGTGCGTGTGATCAAACTAGTCTTTCCGGCGCCTGGAGAGGCCATCATGTTGATGGCAAACACCCCCGCCGCGTCCAGCCGGGCGCGGTTGGCAGCCGCCAACTGGTCGTTGGCACTCATGATTTGTTCGACGACAGGGACTTGCACACTCATGTTCTCATTCCACCTCGATACTCTCCAGCCGGAAATCGTCTCCCCCCGCAGCCACGACTTTCTTCCCACCACAGGCCGGACAGGTGTAGTCCCGGCCGTTCAGGGGGAACGTGTGCTCGCAGCCCAGGCAGCGCAAAGCCGCCGCCACACGCTCGAAGTGGAGCTCAGCTCCCTCGGCGATGGTGTCGCGACTGACGTAATCCCAATAAAACTGCACCGAGTCGTCCACGATGCTGGACAGTTCCCCGATGACCAGATTCAGCCGGACGATGCGCTGGGCGCCGGCCTGTTCCGCGTGGCGCAGCGCGATCTCCAGCAAGCTCTCAGTTACAGAAAGTTCGTGCATCGATCCTCTTTTCGTAGTGCCGCCATTATACTCGAATCAACCCCAACGGACAAACACATAGCAGTCGAACGCATCTCAGGCCTGGGCGGATCTTCCTCAAAGCCAGGATCCTATTCATAGACCCGACCAGACGCCGACGAGGGCGGCATCCTGCGCAAGCCGCTCCCCGTTCTGTGTCGCCGGCAACCGCACACCGGTCGTCGGATCGTACCAGCCCACCTGGACCGAGTACGCACCAGGCGAGAGATCAGGCGGGAGAGGGATCGTGTGTTCGTCGGCCACGCCGTCCCCGGGCTGCCACATCCGGGTCGGGAAGCCACCCCCAAGCGGGGGCTGGTCCCCGGTCCCGATCAGTTGCCCACCTTCGTCCACCAGGTGGACGAACACGGTGTAATCCATCCCTGGCGGTGCCAGTGCCTCCCACCACAGCATCACCCGCAGTTCTTCATCCTCGGGCGTGATCTGCGCCCCCCGAAGGGCGATCCCATCACCGAACACGGGGGGCGGCTCCAACTGTGCCTCGGGGGGTAGGTGCAGCGGCTCCGTCGCGCCGACTCGCACCCGTCCCAGGATGGCCCGATTGCCCACCATCTGTCCACGCTGCGCAAATGGGAGCCAGTCCTCCCCCATGCGGTATGCGTTCAACTGCACCATCCAGGCCTGCGTCCGGGGCACGTCCTCCGGGATCTCCAAGTGGTAGGTGTCCACGACGACCTCCCCGGGTCGCCACACGAGCGTGGGATAGCTGCCGTCGCCCGGCCAGGTGTCCAGCCCTGCCAGGCGGGTCGTGTCTCCTGGGACGGCCGAAACGAGCCACAGCCCCAGCGAGTAGGTGTCCGTCAAAGAGCGCGGGGCCGAAAGATACAGCGTCACCTCCAACGTCTCGCCTGCTTCCACGCTGGCAGGCTGCAGGTCATACCCCAGCAGCGCGATGCGGTCGCCGAACATACCGTCCACGCGATGTGCAATCTCCAGCTCTCCGTCGTCCGGGTAGCGGGGCGGCGGAGCGTAGGCCGGGCGAATGAGCCCAAATGGGACCCACAGCACCAGCGAGACACAGGCCAGCACGAAAAGTGCACCGATCCAGGCCCGGCGTTTCACCCAGGTAGCCAGTCCTCCACCGACCAGCACCCCTACGCTGACCGTCGCGGGGAACATGAGCCGCCCCTGCACGCCGGAGGCGATCAGGTTCCAACGAAACCAGCCGGCGAAGACCAGGAGGTACCAGCAGGCCAACAGGAGCATCCCGATTCGCTGGCGGAGGGTGAGCCGGCGCCAACCCGCGGCCAGCCCGGCCAGCCCGGTCAACGTCACCGTGCCCCAGAACGCGTAATACCACGCACCGGGCGAGATGTCACAACTGAAGCGCCCCCAGTAGGAATAGAAGATACTGGGCACCTCGTGGAGGATGAGCAGCAGGGGCGTGGGGTCACGGCGGCTGACGATGGCCAGGTGGTGTTCGATCAACGTCGGGTCCGCGTACAACAGGGCGTTGCGCAGGTACCACCAGCCGCTGACCACGAAAACCGGCAAAATGACCAATAAGAAATGACAAATGACAAATGACAAATGACCAAAGGTCAATGGTGGATGCGGGCTGCTAGCTTTGCTCGGGCGGTCCAGGTAGGCGGAGAGCAGGATCGCCAGGCAGGCCAGCGGGAGCAGCAGGATGCCGGCCATCTTGGTCAGCGCGGCCAGGCCAACGAGGATGCCGGTTAGGACCGAGATAGCGGGAGCGGGACCCCGGTGGACGGTGCGGAGGATCAAGTAGACGCTCCAGACGCACAGCGGCACGACCAGGTTGTCGTTGTTCACGCCGGCCGAGACAAACAGAAATTGGGGATTGAACGCAGTCAGCGCGGCGGCCAGCGGAGCCACCAAGGGTCGTGCCGGGAAACACAGCCGGGCGGTGGCATATACGCCGACCACCGTCGCCAGGCCCAGCGCAGTCGAGTAGAGGCGCAGTACGTGAAGCGCCAGGATTGAGCCGCGCCAGGGGAACGTCTCCCGCGCCGGGTCGTGGGCCAGGAATCCCTTGTTGCCCGCCAGGTGGGGGGATCCACACGTCGTGTGCGGGTTGACGTGCAGGTAATCCCACCCGTCCTCTGTATCCACGCCGCTGAGGCGTAGGATCAGCGCCCCGCCCAGGTAGTAGAGCGGAGGCTGGGTTCCCTCCTGCCCATACAGGTATTGCTCCGAAAGCGCTTTCTCCGGCACGGGCAGCCGGCCATAGTCGGCGATATACTTCACGGTGAAGAAATGTCCCACTTCGTCGGGCGACTCGAAGGGCGGGGCGACCAGGCCGTACAGGATGGCGAACGCCAGATACAGGGCGAGAACCAGCACGCCCCACCTGGACGTTGCACCAGGCCCTCTGGGCGAGGGGACATCGGTCGGGCGGTTGGCCGGCCGAGAAGTTGCAAGCTCGGGAGTAGATCTCTTGAACGCAGAAAGACAGGTCATCAGGTATATACTTCACGCTTTACGAAGGGCCATCGCTGTGGATGGTCCCCAATTCCAAGAACGTGCTGCCGGCGACAGGGAGGAGTTCCCCGGTGTCGGCGTTGTAGAGCGACACAGCCAGGTGAAGCGGGGTCGTGCTCCGTGCAGAAAGCAGCAGCCCGTGGTGATCCTCCACGACGTCCCCCGCCGACCAGCGGTGGGTGGGGCGATCCCAATTGACCGGTCGCACGTCCCGCTGGGCGAGCACCGCGCCCGTCTCGTCCCATATCTGCAGGACGACCCGGCAGTCGGGGGGGGAATCCTGGAGGGCGTGCCACCGTAGTGCCACCCCCACCTCGCCCCCAGGCCCTGCCTGCGCGCTGTACCGCGCTGCATCCAGCCGGATCACGCTGCCGAAGTCTGCCCCAGGGGTCACCTCTAACCAGGGAGTCTTCGGCGCCAGGTATGACAGAAACAGGCTCTCGCTCCCCCAGTCCATGCTGGCCGGATACAGCGTCCCATCCAGCCAGGCCTTCAACTCCTCCCCGGGACCGACGGTGCCCTGGTAGAGCACGAACCACAAGCGAGCGTATCCGGTTGCCGCACGCTCAACGCGGGGACGAACGCGCGCCATCGGCTCGACGATGGGCGTCCAGCGCAGCGCGTATCCCCAGGCCGGATCCCCGGGCGTGCGGTCCATGTCGTACCACCCGGCCAGCGCCAGTTCGTTGAAAAAGACGAAGTCGCCGGGCCGTGCCCGATCGCTGAGCATCGCGTGATATTCGTGGGGGTCGAACGGCCCGCTCACCTCCAGGCTCTTCTCGTAGACGAAACGGGTGGAAGTCGGCCAGAAAGTCGAGACCAGCCCGACCATCGCGGCCACCATGAACCCCGTGCCAAGCTGGCCCAGCCGGTCAAGCGCCCAGGCGACCAGGAGCACCAGGAACGGCACCGCCGGGGTTAACAGCCGGGGGGCGAAGAAATAGGCGCCACTTCCCAGGACGACCCCGCCCGTCGTCGTGAGGAGAGTCAGGATGGGCATCAACCGGCGGTCGGCCCCTTCCGGCTTGGGTCGCCGGACGAACAGCGCAGCGAGCAGCACCGCCAGCACCATCAGCGCCGCCCCGCCCCCGGAGCCGAAATCGAACGTCAGCCCCGTCCACGTGGAAACCAACACGTCCCACGGCGTAACCGGCATGATCGTCTCGGCCGGGGCCGCCTCGGCTATGCGCCGGATCATCCCTGGCCCCGCCCAGGCCAGCCAGGGAACGTAGAGCGCCAGGCTGACCGTCCCTGCCACCAGAAGCTGCTTGCGCCTGCGCCGGGCCGCGAGCAGGCCGTAGCCGTAGAGCCCCACCAGTGCCCACGCCGTGTAGTAGAACGTGTAGAGCGCGGCCAGGCCGGCCACCGCGAACCCGACGAGCGCCCACGTTCCTCCCCTGCCGAGCCAGCGAAGGAGCGCCCACGTTGCCAGCAACAGCCAGATCACCACCAACGGATACATGCGTGTGACCTGAGCGTAGTAGACGAACGCCGGTGTGACCGCTGCCAGTGCCGCCGCCAGTGCCGCCAGCCAGCGGCGGCCCATCCAGTACATGGCCACCCGATATGTCAGTGGCACGGCGAGCATGCTCACCAGCACCGGGAAGAAGCGCACCTGGAATACGTTGCGCCCCAGCGCAAGCCAGGGCTTGAGGAGGAGATAGAACAGCGGCGGGTGGACCTCCCACGAGGCAATCCGAACGACTTCCAGCCATGAAAGGCTGGCGTGGGCGACCGACCAGCCCTCGTCCCAGCGCATCAGCGGCTCGGCCAGCCGGTGGACACGCAGCGCCAGCGCCACGAGGCAGATCAGAACGACCAACGTCCAATGACCCACACGCAACGGCCGCCTGCGATTCATCGCTCCGCCTCCACGCGCTCCGGCAGGATCACGCGATCGTCGGGCAACCGCTGACCATCGGAGTCAAGGGCCGGCAGGCGCGTCACCGCCTGGTCGTACAGCCCGATCGCCAGTTCGTACGTGGCCTCTGGCACCTGCCCCAGCGGCAGCACCACTGTCTCGCTGACCACCTCACCCGTGGTCCACCAGGACGTCGGGTACGCCCCGCCGCGGGGCTGCGCGTCGCTCTGGGCAACGAGTGCCTCTGTGGCCGGGTCGAACAGGTGGACGAAGACGGTGTAGTCGGCCTGGGGAGCCTGAAGCGCCTGCCACCACACCGTCAGTCGCAGGGCGTCTCCCCCCAGCTCCAGGTCATACCCGGTCAGCCGCACCTCCCCGCCGAAGTCCACCCCCAATTGATGCCGGAGCGGCGGAAGAGAGAAAGACCGCGGCGGACGGCGCGCCTCGAACGGCGTCGCCAGCGGCAGCGCGAACTCGTCCAGCCGTGCCAGCCCCACTGGCTCCAACGTGGACACCCGGTACAGGACCACCTCCAGGTGGTACCCATCGCCCAGGGGGAGATCCTCGGGCAGGGCGAGGATGTATGGATCGGAGATCAGTTCACCCGGCCGCCACAGGCTGGTGGGAAGAAAACCATAGCCGGGCTGTGTGTCCAGCGAGACGCGGATCTGGCCCTCGGCGTCGAAGAGACGCAGGGAGACGCCGTAGTTGGCCGCCACCGGCTGCGTCGTCGACCAGGCCAACTGCACCGCCAGCCGATCGGCAGTAGGCTGAGTGACGGTAGCCGCGTGCAGCCGGATCGACGGGCCGAAAGGCGCCAACACCGAGCGATCGGGGGCGAGCGACGGGCCAAGCGGGACCCGCACGGGCCGCAGATACAGCGCTCCCCGCGTCGCCCCTCCAGGGGAGCGGGCGCGGACTTCCCCGGCCGGCCCAACGAGCTGCAGTTGGAGCAAGTACACGCCCCGGGAGACGTCCCCGGGCAATCGCAGGGCAATGGAACAGGGTGCCGGAGATTGGACGCTGCAACTCGCTTCGGCCACCGGCTCCACGTCATACCGTACAGCCGCAGGGGAGACCAACTGCACTCTAGCCGTGTATCCTGCCGCCGCGACATCTGTCCAATTCAGCGCGACGGTCAGCGTGTCACCGGGAGACAATTCCTCCGCCGAGAGATCGTAGCCCGCCAACCGGGCTACCCCACTGAAGTCCACGCCCTCCGGATTGTGGTGCAGGTACGGCATCAGGTCGAAGTCCATCGTCAGGTCGGCGTCGCTGTCGAAGTCCTGGCGGGACACAGGCAGCAGCACCGACACGGAGAGAACGGCCAACAGCAGGTAAACGACCAACGACCCCAGCCGCGAATTTGAGCTCTGGCCCCTGGAGCCTGGGCTTTCCGTTCCGGCCTCCGAGGTTTGGGGTTTGGACTTCTGAAATTGACCCTTGATGCTCACCGCGGCCAGGGCCAGTACCGCTGCCAGCGAGGTCCATTCGGCCGCGGCCCGCACCGGTGTGTGGCCCAATTGCAGGATGACGGTATGTTCACCCGGCGGTACCTCGGTGGCCAGGTAACCGGAGCCCTCGACCGGCCACGCCGCTGCCACGTCGCCATTCACCTGCGCACTCCACCCGGGCCAGTAGAGGAGTGGGAAGGCGATGGCCCCGCCATCCCCCCACACCCGCCACACCTGGCGCACCGGCCCCCGCTCTGCGAGAACGGCCTCGATCGACGCCCCGTCCAGCGGAATTGCCCGAGGCGGCGTCTCGGGCTCGGTCAGCGCGTCGGAAGTGAATGGGCGCGGGCTGACCGTCTTGGGGAGCCATTCGTAGCGGATGGTGGTGCCGATGTTACCGGCAAACAGCTCGTAGAGCTGCAACCGCTCGACGGTCACGTCGTCCGGATCGATGAGCAAACGCTCGGGATGCAACGGTAGGAGCACCGACAACGTCAGGACGACTGCGACAGGCAGTGCGACGATGGCGAACTGGGAGCCGAGGATTGCAGATTGCAGACCACGGCCCGCGGATGCCAGCCGGCGGTCCCGGAATCCGTCCGGCAACAGCGCCCCTGCCGCCGCTGCCGTGAAGAGTGTCTGCACCGAAAGGAACCGCCACGGGAACTGCACGACCGGCAACAGCGGCAGATGGTCCCACAGTGGCTTTGAGAGGGGCGTGATCATCGCCGTCGAGATCAGGAGTCCCAGCAGAACGAACGTCCAGCGGGCATCCAGCCGCCGCCGGAGACCTCGCCCCAACACCACCAATACCCCCAGGGATGCGAACGCTGCCTGCGTGAAGCCCATCGCGAAGGGGGAGCTCTCCGCCTGATCCGCGCCTATGGAATAGTTGAACAGAGGACTCCTCTGCACCAGGTTGAATGTTCGAAAATGGCGGCTGTAGTGGAAGAAATCCTCCGTTGAAGGTCCCAACTGCACCAGCCCGGTCTCCGCCGCTGCCGGGAGCCAGTACCAGGCCGAAAGCAGAAACCCCAGGCCCAGCGCCGCAACCCCGGCGCCGAAAACCCGCCAGCGATGGACCTTCGCCCGCCGGGCCAAGACCGCCAGGTACAGCAGGACGAAGGGGGAGAACATAAACGCGGACAGGTTGTGGGTGAGGATGAGCCCTGCGTAGGCCAGCGCAGCGATGGGCAGGCAGTGACGCGTGAAGAATGACGAATGGGAGGGGGCAAGCTGCCGGTTGCAGACCGTGTCGAGGCTCCAGAGGATGAGGGGGTAGAAGATAAAGGCATAGAACTCGGAGAGAGAATCTCCTCGAACGTAGACGTTCACCAGGTGGTAGGGCGCGACGGTGTAGGCGACCGCCGCCAGCCAGGCCGCCCAATGGGAGCGGGTCATCCCCCGCACCCAGCCGTACATCGTGAGCGCAGACGCCATGAAGCCAATCGTCTGCACCAGCTTCAGCGCGGTCAGCAGGTCCAGCCCCGCCAGCGCAAACAACCCGGCCAGGTAGTAGGGCAGCGCGGCGTAGTAGCTGAAGAACGGGTATCCCAGGCCATAGGCGGCGTCCGGCATCCAGCGGACCGGGAAGACGCCGGCCTGCAAGTTGACCAGCATCTGATGTGTGCGCTGGAGGAGAAACGGGCTGTCGCCCCCGCCGCGGGTGTTGACCATCCCCGGCCCCCACAGCGACGCCGCGGCGATCAGCGCCACCAACACCAGCGTCGCACAAGCCCAGAAGCCCGGCTCCTGTTTCAGCAGATCGGTGATACCGGATCCCGTCGTTTCGCTAGCCATCAACCGGCACCTCGATCCAGTCTCCAACTGGGTTGCCTGCACCGTCCAGCAGGTACAGCTTCGTGCCGCTCTCCGGCTGCCAGAGGCCGAACAGGAGCACGTCGTGGCCCGGTTGTGGTGCGTCGACGCCCTCCACGCAGTGGTCGTCGTAGACGACGTCGCCCGCGCGCCAGATGGTGGTGGGGTAGTGTCCCCCAGCAGGCCGGCTGTCCGCCTGCGCGATGCGCTCCCCATCCCGCAGATAATGCAGGAAAACCGTGTAATCCTCGTCCAACGGCGCGTTGGCCCGCCAGCGCAGCCGCACTCGTACCCCCTGTCCGCTCTCTCCTAGGGAGCAGGTACCTGCGCTCGCCGGCGTCACAGCCGCGCCGAGCAAATCGACGCCGCCGGAGAAGCGCGCCAGCGCCGGGGCAGCCGGATCCGGTGCTGTGGCAAAGAATGCCATATACGTCACGTACGGCCTGGCGTCGCGGTCTCCCTGCGAGAGTGCCCCCTGCTCGACGGTGATCTTGGCCGGGGCGGGGATCAACCCCTGCAAACGTAAAGGATCCTCCTGCCAACCATCGTAAGGCCACACGAATACCGCTACGTCACGATTGGGGTTTTGAGATTTGGAGTTTTGGATTTGTTCCTTCTCCAGCCCCACCGTCACCGATTCCGGCACGGCGACGAGGAAACGAACCTGCGGCCACTGCTCCCACAGCACCGGATCCACGTAGACCCGCCGACTTGCGAAATCCGGCGATTCTCCCAGGCTCGCGGCATCTTCCCGCACCATCCGCCCTCCGTCCCACCCCTGGCCCAGGAACCCATTGATGCGTCCGGCCAACGTCACGGCCCCCTGCTCGAACCAGTAGCCGACCATCGGATCCCGGGCGTAGTCGCCGAAGTAGGCCCAGGCGGTGCTGGTCAAGCCCAACAGAAGTGGAAGGATAAATGAAAAATGACAAATGAAAAATGACAAATGAAAAATGACCAATGACAAAGGGCTCTTGCGGGGCTCTTTATGGGTCAGGGGGGGAGATGGGAGCAGGCCGGCCAGCCAGTCCAGGCCGAGGGCCGGAAAGAAGGCCACCAGCGGCAGCACGCCGACGGCGCGCAGGAAGTGAGGCGCGTCCTCCGCCAGTAGGGTCGGCAGGCTCATCACCACCGTCCAGATCAGGACGAAGGCGGCCGCGGGCCGGCGTCGCACGCGGCGCAGGGCGGCCAGCAGACCCAGGATGAAGGCCGCGCCCAGCACCGGGTCGAACACCGGCCTCCAGGGGACGTTGTGCCGCCAGATGCGGTCCCCGCGCACGAAGAACATCCCCAGCGTACGGAGCGCGTGCGCGCCCAACGTGCCCCAGAGATCTCCGCCGTGGATCGCCGGGCTGAAAACAGAGACCTGCCCGAGACGGCCCAGCACGACGCCGGGGTAGGCCACGGCGTAAACCACCAGCGGAGCAACCACCACCGCGGCAGCCAGTGCCGCCGTAGCGCCCCCGCGCCACAGCCGGCCGCCAACTGCGGACTTCGGACGGCGGACCTCGGACCGCGTCGCCAGCGCGTAGAGCCCGAAGGCGACCAGCGCCGCCGGCGTGGAGCGAGCGGCGGTGTACGTGTAGAAGGACAGGCCGTACAGGGCCCCCGCCGTGATCCAGTGGCGGGACCATCCCCGGTCGCGTTCCTGCGACCGTGCCCCCTTCACCCCCAGTGTAGCCTGCCACACCGCCAGCGCGACGAACAGCGGCAGCAGGACGGCGCGAAAGCCCACCCGGCTGAGATGAACGTGCCACAGCGTCACCGCCAGTACGGCCGCGGCCAGCAACCCCACCCGGCGGGAGAAGAGCGCACGTCCCATCGCCGCGGTTGCCGCCACGGTGAGGAGACCGGCAAAAAAGGCGACCATCCGCAGCGCGAAGGGGCTCCTTCCCAGGATCCCCACCGCCAGTGCGATCATATAGATGAACAGCGGCTCCCGCCCGTTGTTGGCCGGGAAATAGAAGGAGAGACGCCCCTGGAGGATATCCACGACGTCCAGGCCGTGGTATGCCTCGTCGTGATACAGGCCGGGCGGCACCTGGCCAAAGGCCAAGAGCCGCAGCGCTGTGGCCACCAACAGCACGGCCACCATCCACCACAAGAAGTCTCTCGTCCTCATCGCTCGTTCTCGCCGGGCAGGGGAATCGGCACCTGGTCGCCGGGCAGGCGCTGGCCGTCCAGGAAGGCGGATTGACGCTCGTTGGTCGCGGCGTCGTACAGGCCCGTGTAGAGCGTGTAGGGGCCGGGCGGTGCATCGGCCGGAATCGTCAGTGTATAGATGTCCTCAATGTACTCGCCCGCCTGCCACTGGATGGTCAACATCCGCCCTTCCTGTGGCCACCCATCGGCCTGCGCCACCAGCGTGCCGTCAGCGCTCACCAGGTGGTTGAAAACGGCATAGATGGCTGTCGGGCGCGTTCGGGCGTGCCAGGCGTAGGTGAGATCAAGTTGGCCGCCCGGTTCGGGACTTCCCTCCACACGGTAGCCGCGCAGCCCCACCTCGTCGCCAAAGTCGGCCTGAACCGGCGTCAGGTTGACGGGCAGTCGCCGAAGCACGGGCCGCCCGTCGACGGTGACATCGAACAACGGGAGCTGTGCTGCCTGGTCAGCCGTCGTCCAGGGGTCCCCATCCGGTCCCAGTACCTCCACGACGACCTGGGCCGGGCCAGTCAGTGCGTCCGGTGGGAGTGCCAGCGCATCCTGCAGCGTGACGATGCGGCCGGGCACAGACCCGAGGGGCGACCCAGATGGGGGCAGCGGGGCGTTGCGGGTGACGAAGGGCAACATAACTCGATACGAGTCAATCGCGGCGTCCGGCGAGGGCGCTCGCCCGTCGTTCGAGACAAGCGCCGGCAGCGTGAGTGTGCGGGTCGCGACGGAAGTCGCCGGCTGGCCGGACAGCCAGGGGCGATGCACCGCGCGTACGCGGAACTGTACTTCCGGGGACACGTCGTCAGGGATCAGCCAGTGAAGCTCAAAAGGCACCGCGTGTCCCTGCTGAAAGCGCAGTCCGCCCGGCTCGTATCCCACCAGCGTCGCGCAATCATCGCCGGCTGGCGGGCAGAAGGCATCCATCCGGGAATTGGGCAGACCATACAGGACCGGGTTGTGGATCGGAGTGGTCACCTCGACCGTGAACGCCGCCAGCCACTTGTCGCCCTCCACCACCAGCGGCTCCTCGGTCACGGTGTCGGCAACCATCAGGTATACCGTATACTCACCCGGCGGCGTCCCCTGGGGGACCATCAGCCCCTCGTACTCGGCCCCCGGCATATGCTCGTGGGTTTCGCATCCTTCGACGCCGGCCTGTACCTTTGTCCAGGCGTGTCCCGACGCATCGGCCAATTTCAGCGCCAGCCGCAGATCGTTCTCCGGGCAGCGCAGGTAATTCCAATGCAGGTCCAGGCGGAGTGGCTCACCCGCAGGCACCCGCTGTGGCGTCCAGGAGATGCCCTCCAGCAGCAGCACGTCCCCAAAGGCCACCTGGGCCGGCTGCGAGGGTGTGTCTTGGGCAAGCGGGGGCAGATAGAGCCTGAAGTCCGTCGTCCTCCATACGGCGTGCGCGTGCTGATTCAGCCAGTTGCTGACAAAATGGTCGGGGTCCACGTCGTCCACGGCAGCGGGGATCACCCACAGTCGATCATACCGGGCCAGCAGGCTCTCCAGCACGGGTTCGGCCTCGGCTGGCTTCAGGCGTGGCGGCGCGTAGGGCGGCAGGCTCGTGATTGGCGGCAGATCTCCTGGGTCGTAGTAGTAAAACAGAATTTCCTGCCACGGCCCATAGAAGAGTATTCCATCGCCAGGACGAGCGTGGGCCTTGATCGTCTCCAGCGTGTGGCCATAGTGGGATCGATCGAATGTGATCGCCTGGTCGAGCCCTCCGGTGACCAGCAGAGAGGCTATCCCCAGCGTCAGCCCTCCCGTCGCCCCCCAGGCCAGCCAGCGCGGGGGCAGCCGCAATGGTGTTGTCGTGAGGAACCCCAGCGCCACCGTCGCGATGGGGAGCACGAAGATCAGGTATCGGGCCACCGGGCGTTGTGGGGCCTGAAAGGCCAGCGCCAGCGGGATCAACAGCGTGAGAATCAACCACACCCCGGCGGAGCGGCGGCGCCAGAGCGCCAGGAGAATCCCCCCACCGGCCAGCGCCAGGACCCAGTATAGCAGGTGAAAGCGGACCTGGACCACAGGGCTGAACAGGATCTTGCCCAACAGGTGGAGCACCTGGAAACGTGTCGGCACGACGAGCGTCAGGTGCTGCCACACCCCCCCTGTCGTCATCTGGAGGCCAGGCGCTAGCCCCAGCCAGACCAGACCCGCCAGCGCCGGGAGAATGTGGACCGCGCACCATGTTCGTAGGGTTCGCCAGCGACCCGCGACCAGGAGGATCACGGGCTGTGCCAGGATCGGCAGGAGCAGATAGTAATGTGTGAAAATCGCCAGGATGTGGACACCGATCAGGCCGCCGAGGGCAGCATGGCGCGGAGGGTCCTGTGCCAGCAGCCAATCTTTGAGAAACAGGCCTGCTGAAAGCGCTGTCCAGACGATTCCCAGGCTGTACATCCTGGCATCGCGGGCGTAGTACGCCATCCCAGGCGTGAGAGCGAGCAGGACGGCGGGCACGATGCCCGCAGACGCACCGGAGCGGCCCATCGCCAGTCGGGCCAGCCATCCCGTCAGCGTCAGGGCAATCAGGCCCACACCGATGGAGAAGAAACGCAGGCTGAACTCACTCGTACCCGCCAGCACCATCCACGTGTGGATGAGCACGTAATAGACGGGCGGATGCTCACGCACCGCCGATCGGAGATACTCCAGGATGCCCCACAGAGGCCGGTGGGCGATGAAGTAGGTGGCTGCCTCGTCAAAGGTCAGATCGCTGGCATCCAGGTGCCACAGCCAGAGCGCCCAGGCCAGCATCAAGAGCAGGCACCAGGCTATCAGAAGGATCAATTGCCGGCGTTGGCTGTTCACACCACTGTCCATGTGGTGAAGAATTGTAACCTAGAGAGGCAATTCAGGCAAGGCACCCACCCGCTCCTTACTTATTGCCCGTTCCGTACCACCAATGGGAGACACACGTGAGGTTGGGTACTGATCAGGAAAGTATCTGTGTCGGATGCCCCCTGCGGATCTTCCACGCTGATTCGCACGGACGTGGTGCCTTGCCAGCCGGCCACAGGTCTGATGTCCACGTAGCGCATGGCGTCGATGCTGACGCCAGCATTCGGGTCTGGTTCGTTGTCGATGGCGAAGATCAGGCCACTGTCCGGAGTCTCCACGTCCGAGGCATAGGCCCACAGGTCAATGACGTCGCCCAGGGGCACGCCCTCGCCCAACCACTGGTTTGGAATCGAGTCTATCGTCGGAGGATCGTTGACGCTGTGCCAGGTCAAAGTCACGTTCTGGCTGGCGCTCCCGCCCTGCGGATCGGTCAGCGTCATTAAGACGGTTTCCGAACCAAAGTAGTCTGACTCGGGCGTGAAGGTCAACACGTCGTCGTCGCCGTTCTCCCCGGAGACCGTGCAGTGATCCTCCCCCGCCACTGCCCAGTCCAGATCCGTGCCACTGCTCTCCACGTCGTGCTCGTAGGCGGCCAGACCGACCGAGATTGGCACGTCCTCGTCGGCGGTTTGATCGGGTACCGCAGGGCTGATCCAGGGTGCGTCGTTGACAGGGCGCCAGGTCAGGACGAGGGGCTGCGAGGCACGGGCGCCTTCGCCATCCGTCAGCGTCAGCGTGATCCCGTCCGAGCCGTAGAAATCGGCTTCAGGGGTGAAGGTCAAGACGTCGTCGTCGCTGTTCTCCCCGGAGACCGTGCAGTGATCCGCCCCCGACACCGCCCAGTCCAGTTCCGTGCCACTGCTCTCCACGTCGTGTTCGTAGGCGGCCAGATCGATCGAGATTGGCACGTCCTCGTCGGCGGTTTGATCGGGTACCGCAGGGCTGATCCAGGGCGCGTCGTTGACAGGGCGCCAGGTCAGGACGAGGGGCTGCGAGGCACGGGCGCCTTCGCCATCC
>Ga0180437_10007422_pt1 | contig 14258 bp, 8 predicted proteins | sample SS_ome_4_FD_132410 | JGI IMG/M metagenome (GOLD analysis project Ga0180437, IMG submission 132410) | Hypersaline lake sediment archaeal communities from the Salton Sea, California, USA - SS_3_D_1 metaG | ecosystem: Environmental > Aquatic > Non-marine Saline and Alkaline > Hypersaline > Sediment...
GCAGGGCCTGGTCCTGACCAGCAACCTGGACAACCCGAACACGCAGGTGACGGTCGATCCGGGCTCAGACCTCATCTTCTATGAGGACGGCGACGTGGTCCCGGGCTTCGGCAGGCTGATCTACCACGAGTGGGCGGTGGCCGCGACGGGACACACCGTCGTTCCCTATCTGTTCGGGCAGATCTTCGGCTTCACCGAGCAGGAGGTCACGCGCCAGGCGACGGCCTATGCGACCGACAATCCGGGGCCGGAGCACGTCGCCATTTTCGCCGGCGACAGCTCACCGAAGGCTCAGGGCCTCAATGCCAGCGGCGCAGACCTGCAGGTGGCCGGCGGCGTGCACTCGAATACGCAGGTCGTGATCACCGGCCAGGACAGCGTGGTCGCCGGCACGGTGGAGTACCGGAACGGCTACCGGATCACCGACGAGGAGGATCTTCGTGGCGAGATCCGGGTGGGCGATGTCGATCCGTATCCGGTGGACTTCACGTGGGACCAGTTCGACCAGGGCCCGTGGGATCAGGAGTACAGTGGCAATGTCAGCACCACCACGGTGCCCAGCGGCCGCGTCAAGGTCAACGGCGATCTCACGCTCGAGGGCAATGGCTTCTACGCGAGCAACTCGTTGTGGGTGGTCACGGGCAATGTGAAGTTCCAGGGCTCGGGCGCGGTGCTGGACCGGGTTACCATCGTGGCGCAGGGCACGATAACGGCCAGCGGGGCGTCGGGAGGGTACTCGCCCTATGTGGAGAACCTGTTCCTGATGTCGCTGTCATCGGCGAACCCGGCGATCCGATTCAACGGCTCAAACACGCAGACAGTTGGAATAATGTTTGCACCGAACGGGCAAGTTGAGTACAATGGCGGGCGTCAGGAGGTCCACGACGGGGCGATCATCGGCCTGACCGTGGACATCAACGGGGGCGGCTCGGTCTTCCGGGCCCTTGATGAGACCAACAACACGGGACCCAGCCGCGTCCGCCTGATCCGCTGAAGGCGGCGCGGGGGCACACGTGCATAGTTCCGCGCGCGTCTTGAGCATACGTCGGACGCTGGTCCGTCTATCCGCTGGACGCGGGCAGATAGTGGACACCTTGAATCGCAGCAGACGTCATCGCAAGGGGTGCTGAACGGTGAGGCTCCTCACACGACGGCAGGCGTTCGGTGTAGCGGCTATCATCGCGCTGGTCGTGGCCGCGCTGGTCTACGTGGTCCTGAGCCAGCAGACCCGCGTGCCCGAGCAGCCGGTCGTGCCGCAGACGATCTCCATCGTCGTCGCGACTCAGGACATCCCGGCCTTTACCACCATCTCGGCCGAGATGGTCACCACGCAGTCGATGAACGTCGATGCCGCGCCCTCGGGCGCGCTGGAGAACGTGCAGCAGGCCATCGGCCAGCTCGCACAGACGCAGATCCTCAAGGACCAGCCCGTCACCCAGGTCAATGTGGCGCCCCGCACCGCATCGCATGGGCTGACCTTCGTGATTCCCCAGGGCCTGCGCGCCGTGACTGTCGCCCTCGACGCCATCAGCGGCGTGGGCGGCTTCGTGTACCCCGGCGATCACGTGGACGTGCTGGCCACCTTCGAGCAGGATAAGATCACCCTGACCCGGACGATCCTGCAGAACGTCGAGGTTCTGGCGATGAACGAGCTGACCACGCGCCCGGCCACCGGGCAGCGACAGGTCGGCCCCGCGGATGCGGGCGCGCAGACCGGGCAGGGCGAGGAGGCCGAGGCGCCGGCCGCGGAGGCCGTGCGCAGCGCCACCCTGGCGGTGACCCCTGACCAGGCCGAGGCCCTGATTCTGAGCGCCTTCAAGGGCTCGGTGCACATGGTGCTGCGGCCGCGGGAGGATGTCAACATCGTCTCCCTGAGCGGGCAGACCGACTACGGTCTGATGGGGGTGTCCCCGCCCGCCAAGGAGGGCGCGCAGCCGCAGGAGGGCACGGCCGCCGTAGGGCCGATGCCCATGATGACGCCGATGGGCTGGCCCAGCGGCATGTCTCAGCCGCCGATGGTCTCGGGCGGCGGGGCCGCCGCCGGCGGCGCCGCAGCCGGAGCCGGTGCGGCAGCGCCAGCCCCCCACACTGTTGAGATTATCCGCGGCGGCGAACGCGAGGTTGTTACACCCTAGCCGCGTCGCCTGCGCATCGCGCCGCGAAGCGTGTCCGCACGTCTGGCACAAACGGAGCCCGACATGCACAGGCGAACCGGAGACAGGCTTACGTGTACTTCGCAGACCAGGATGCAGCAGTCTGACACCCCGCGACGCGGGGGGTCAGGAGGTGCAGCAAAGATGCTCATCACTCATCGCGGCAGCATCGCCCTCGCACTGGTCGTCCTCACGTTGGCTTGGGCGGCACCCGTAGCACTCGCGGTCGAGTGCACCGAGAGCTTCCAGGACACCCGCCCCGGAACCGCCCAGGCGCTGGTCCTCGAAGTGGGGCGCAGCATTCTCTTGCGCTTCCAGAACATGACCCGCGTGGTCGTCGTGAATCCCGAGGTCGCGGACGTGACCGTGGCCTCGGCCAGCGAGTTGCTGGTGATCGCCACCGCCAACTCGGTGCACGACCAGGTCCACACGATGATGTACGTGTGGGACAAGTGCGGGATTCACAAGTTCGCGGTGACCGTCGTGGGTATGAAGCAGGCCGAGCGCATTGCCATGGACCTGCGACGATCACTCGGGCCCAACATGAACGTCGAGGTGGTCTCCGACACCCTCGTTGTGGTCGAGGGCGAGGTGGCGGATGACAAGGCCGCCGACAACCTGAACACGCTGTTGGAGGCCGCCGCCACTGACGAGGTCAAGGTCGTCGGCATGATCTCGACGGCGGACGAGGACAGCTCGGCCGCGGCCCGCACCGGCGAGGCGCTCTCGCAGATCCTGGGGCCCGACCTGCGCGTCACCGCCTGGGGCGAGGACGTGCTGGTGGTTGAGGGTGAGCTGGCAAGCGAGGTGGAGGCCACGCGCGCGCGCCAGGCCATCGCGGCGGTGAGCGCGGGGCTGCGCGTGGTGGACATGATCACCGTTCGCGGCCAGGACCTGGCCTCCCAGGCGCCCGTCGCGCAGATCCAGCGCCTCCTGGGCGAGGAGTTCACGGTGACGCAACTGAGCGGCAATCTGGTCGCCGTGGACGGCGCGGTCGGCAGTGATGGCGAACTGCAGCGGGTCAACCGGCTGCTGGACGCCTACAAGGACCGCGCGCAGATCGTCAACCTGGTGCAGGTGATCCCGCCCAAGGCCGACCTGCCGGCGGCGCAGCGCGCGCTGCAGGCCGCCGTCGGGCCGTCGCTCAAGGTGACGGTAATCGGCGACGAGGCCCTGCTGATCGAGGGCTCGGTCGGCAGTGAGAGCGCGCTTGAACAGATGGGCCAGGTGCTCGGCCTGTTCGAGGGCCGCGTGCCCATGGTGAACCTGGTGACCGTGGTCGAGCCCGAGCGGCGCCGCGTGCTGGTGGCCGTGAAGGTCATCGAACTCAACAAGGGCGGCGACGAGGACCTGGGCATCGACTGGGGTCAGTACAGCGGCACACAGTACAGTGACGCCGCGTACCGCGCGCAGCCGTTCCTGTTTGGGCAGGTCCCGGGCGTGGACGGCTGGCCCGAGCTGTACCGCTTCGCCACGCAGGTGCACGCCCTGATGAGCAAGCGCAAGGCACGCCTGCTCGCGGAGCCCAATCTGCTGGTGAACGACGGTGAGAAGGCCGAGATGCTGATCGGCGGCGAGATCCCGGTCCCGATCGCCGAGGCATCGGCCGGCGGCTTCGCCTCCATCCATGTGCAGTGGAAGCCGTTTGGCGTCAACCTGACCATCTCGCCCCGGATCTCCCCGCAGGGCGACAGGGTGCTGCTGGAGGTGTCGCCCGAGGTAAGCTCGCTTGACTTCGCCAACGGCGTGTCCATCGGCGGCCTGACTATCCCGGCGCTGCGCACACGCCGCACCACGACCATCGTGACGGTGATGGACGGTGGCGTGCTGGCTATCGGCGGCCTGATCTCTTCCGAGCAGTCGAAGTCGGTCGACAAGATCCCGATCCTGGGCGATCTGCCCATCATCGGCCAGCTCTTCCGCCATGACTCCTTCCGCAATGACCGCAGCGAGCTGATCATCCTGGTCTTCCCGCAGATCCTGGACGAGAATGGTCAGCCGGTGCACCCGATTCCGGTTCCCGAGGGTCTCGAGGGCACCGACATCCTGAACTTCGGCAGCCGACCTCCGGGCGAGCTGGAGATCGACAACTAGAAGCCGGCACGCGAGGCCGGCTGAAGAGGGGCCGCGATGGCGACAGATCAGAGGAACGCCATTCGCATCATCATCACCGAGCCGCAGCCGGGCGCGTCCGACGATTTGCAGCGCCGCTTGTCGCAGCACTTCGAGGGGGCCGAGTCCGGCGCGGTGAACGTGCTTGCGGTCGCGCATGATGGGCTTGAGGCCGCGCAGATGGCCGTGCAGCTCCGGCCCGACGTCATCTTGTTGGACGAAGAGATGCCGGGCATGAGCGGCTACGAGGCGGCCGAGATGATCGCGCTGGCCGCCCCGGACGTGGCCTCGGCGCTGATGGTGACCGGGCCGCGGGCGGATGACGGCCGCGTGGTCTCGCGGGCGCTGCTGGCGGGCGCGCGAGCGGTGCTTGCCCCGGACCTGCCGACCGACCAGGTCATCGAGGTGCTGGCCAGCCTGGCCGATCTGCCCCTGGCGCGGCGCCGGGAAGAGTACGACCTCATCACCGACCCGGCGAAGATGCCGGTCACCATCTCCGTGACCGGCGCCAAGGGGGGCATCGGCAAGTCGCTGCTCACCGCCAACCTGGCGGTGAGCTTCGCCCGCAAGCACCCCGACCAGGTCGTGTTGGTCGACTTCTACGGCCAGTTCGGCAACACCACGCTGATGCTCGACCTGCGGTCGCACTACTCGATCGCCGATCTCGCCACCTTCGCCGGCGAGATGGACGCCTCCATCCTCAACACGCATCTGGTGCGGCACGAGGAGTCCACGCTGCGCGTGCTCGCCGGCCACGCGGGCTGCGCCGGCCTCGATGGCTGCCTGAGCCCGGATGGCGAGATCCTGTTCCTGGCCGACCTCATCGGGCTGCTGCGGCGACACTACCGCTTCGTGTTCTTCGACGTGCCGCCGCTGATCGGGCCGGCCAGCGATTACGTCTTCTCGCGCTCGCAGTACATCCTGCTGGTGGGTGCGCTGACGGACATCGCGGCGGTGCGCGACACCGCGTCGCTGCATCGCCAGTTGCTGGAGGAGCGCATCGCCCCCGAGCGCATCTGGCTGATCTGCAACCGCGTCGTGCGCCAGAGCGAGCTGACCGTTCAGGACCTGGAGCAGGCAGCGGGAACCAAGGTGCGCTTCGAGATCCCCGACGACCCGACGACTGCCGTGGCATCGATCAACGAGGGTTCGCCGGCGGTGATCTCGCGACCGGGCACGGTCCTGAGCCGGGCCGTGCGCGAGCTGGCGGATCGGCTCGAAGGCGCGATGGCCGAGGACCAGCGGCTCCGGGCTGCGCCTGCGCCCCGGGCGTGAAGCGCAGCATGCCGTGCGCGGGCCATGACGACGATGACGGAGGAGTAGCCTACATATGGTACAGATAGCCGATCAAACCGCGCAGTCGGTGGCGATGCTGTACTCGCCCAACATGCTCGCGGTCCAAAGCGAGATCCATCATCGGCTGCTGCGCGAGACCGATTTCACCACGCTCGAGAACATGACGCGCGAGCAGCTCGCCGACCACATCCGGCGCTTCACGAACGTCGTGCTCACCGCCCACGACATGACCCTGCCGGTGCGCACCCTCGAACAGCTGGTGGATGCGGTCATCAACGAGGTCCGCGGCTTCGGTCCGCTGGAGCTGCTGCTCGCCGACACCACCATCAGCGAAATCATGGTCAACGGTCCCGACCAGGTGATGATCGAGCGCAGCGGCAAGCTGATGGCCGCGCCCATCCGTTTCTCCGACGGCGAGCACATCATGCGCATCGTCGAGAAGATCATCGCGCCGCTGGGCCGCCGCCTGGACGAGGCCGTGCCGATGGTGGACGCCCGTCTCCCTGACGGTTCGCGTCTGAACGCCATCATCCCGCCGCTGGCGGTCAACGGCCCCTACGTGACCATCCGTAAGTTCGCGGCCGATCCGCTCAAGGCCGAGGACCTGGTGCGCTTCGGCACCATGAGCCCGCAGATGCGCGACTTCCTGGAGCTGTGCGTGCGCGGCAAGCTGAACACCATCGTGTCCGGTGGCACCGGCTCGGGGAAGACGACCACGCTCAACGTGCTGTCCAGCTTCATCCCGTCGGGCGAGCGCATCATCACCATCGAGGACGCCGCCGAGCTGCAGCTCCAGCAGGAGCATATCCTGTCGCTGGAGAGCCGTCCGCCCAACCTGGAGGGCACCGGCGCGATCAGCATCCGCGACCTGGTGCGTAATGCCCTGCGCATGCGTCCCGACCGCATCATCGTCGGCGAGGTGCGCGGCGGCGAGGCGCTGGACATGCTCCAGGCGATGAACACGGGTCACGAGGGTTCGCTCTCCACCGCGCATACCAACGGCCCGCGCGACTGCCTGGCGCGTCTGGAGACCATGGTGCTCATGGCGGGCACCGAGTTGCCCTCACACGCCATCCGCCAGCAGATCTCGAGCGCGGTGGACCTGATCGTGCACCAGGACCGCATGCGCGACGGCTCCCGCAAGCTCACCTATCTCACCGAGGTGCAGCGCATGGAGGGGGAGGAGATCATCACCCAGGATCTCTTCACGCTGCGCCACCATGGGGTGGACGATGACGGCCGTCTGATCGTGGAGCATCGGCCGACCGGAGTGCAGCCGCTGTTCGTGGACAAGCTGGCGGCGGAGGGCGTGACCCTGCCGCCGGACATGTTCCTGCCGGTCGAGGAGGTCGCGCAGCCGCGCCGGAGCTTCTTCGGCTAGCCACCGTCAAGCACGTCTACCATGGAGTCGGCTCCGCAGGCCCGACGGCGTGGCGGTGGGTCGTCTGTCGTCTTTGTGCCATCGAGCGGGGCGCTGGTCGAGGGAGATCGAGATGGACCCGCTGACTCTTGCTGTGATCGGAGGCGTCCTGGTCTTCGCGCTGATCGTGGCGCTGCTGCTCGTGTTCTCGGGCGGCTCCTCGGCCAGCGAGCGTCTCGCTGCCACCAGCGGGACCGCCCCGATCCCGACCGCGGCCCTGGAGCCCACGCGCGCGGGGCGGGGGGACCCCATCCCCGGACTCTCCGAGGCCCTGCGCGGCACGGACTACTGGGAGACCATCCAGATGCAGTTGCTGCGCGCCGGGCTGCTGCTGCGCCCGTCGGAGGCACTGATCATCTGCGCGGTCGGCTGCATCGCCGGCCTGGGCCTGGGCTGGATCATCACCGGCCAGCCCGTCTTCGGCATCCTCAGCGGCGCGCTCGGCCTCGGCGCCCCCTACATGTACATGGTGCAGCGCGCCGCCCGTCGCCAGGCCCAGCTCACCAGCCAGCTCCCCGACGCCCTCGACATGCTCAGTTCCGCGCTGCGCTCCGGGTACGCGCTCACCCGTGGCTTCCAGGTGGTCGCCTCGCAGATGCACCCGCCCATCTCGGAGGAGTTTGATCGCGTCCTGCAGGAGGTGCAGGTGGGCATCTCGGTCACCGAGGCGCTCGACGGCCTGCTCCTGCGCACCGACTCGTACGACCTGGAGCTAGTCATCGCGGCGATGCAGACCCAGCTCACCATGGGCGGCAACCTCTCCGAGGTGCTCGACAAGATCGCCGGCATGATCCGCGAGCGCGTGCGCCTGCAGGGCGAGATCAACGCGGCCACCAGCGAGGGCCGGCTGTCCGCCAGCATCCTGGTGGCCATGCCGGTGGTCATGGCGCTGGTGATCTCCGCGGTGAACCCCGGCTACCTGGACCCGCTCTTCAAGGAGCGGCTGGGCATCATGCTGCTCATGGGTGCGGGCCTGCTCATGCTTACGGGTATCGTCATCATCCGCAAGATGCTGGACATCGACATCTGATCTGACCGGCCATCGCCGGTGTTGCCGTTCGAGGGGCAAGGCATGAACCCGCTGATCGGCGTCGTAGTAGGGCTCGTCTTCGTCATGGTGCTGGTGGTCACGCTCGCCCTGGTGGCCGACGAGCGCCGTCTGCGCGTACTTGAGCGCAAGGAGCAGCTCTACCAACGCCCCCGCTCGCCCCTGGCGGAGTAGTTGGCGCTGCCCTTCCATCAGCGCGTGCTGCAGCCGCTCGCTGGTCGCTTCGTGAACTCGATCGGCGCCATGGCCCCGGCCGAGGCGCTGGAGAGCGCCCGCGCGGAGCTGGAGAAGGCGGGCAACCCCATGGGGCTGAACGCGCAGTCCTTCATGACCCTGCGCGTCTTCACCGCGGTGGGCGGCCTGGGCGTCGCCTTCTGGCTGTTCAACAACCCGGCAGTCAGCGACAACATGCGCCTGCCCCTCGCCGGCTTCGTCGCGATAGTGGGCCTGCTGGCCCCCCACTACATCCTGCAGAAGAGCATCCAGGGACGTCACGGCCAGATCCGCCGGGCTCTGCCCGACGTCATCGACCTGCTCGTGGTCTCAGTGGAGGCGGGGGCGGGCCTCGACGGTGCACTCACCGAGGTGGTGCGCCGCAAGGAGGGCCCGCTGGTTGACGAGTTCCGGCGTCTGCTGGGTGAGGTGCGCGTGGGCAAGACCCGCAAGCGCGCCTGGCAGGACATGGCCGACCGGGTGGGGGAGGACAATCTTAATGCCCTGGTGGCCTCGCTGACCCAGGCCGAACAACTCGGCGTCAGCATTGCCAAGGCTCTGCGCACGCAGTCGGATTCCCTGCGCACGCGCCGCAGTCTGCAGATCAAGGAAGTGGCCGCAGCGCTCCCGGTGAAGATGCTGTTCCCGCTGATCTTCTTCATCTTCCCCGCGCTGTTCGTGATCCTGCTGGGCCCGGGGCTGCTGTCCATCACCGACGTACTCGGCGCCCTGGGCGGAGGTCAGTAGCGCCTCGAACCCGGAGAGGCTGTCGGTGGCGATGGCGCACCCCAATACCCCCGAGACCGACAACGCCTCGCGTCTGGACGCCGCGCGCGCCCAGCTCGCCGAGGCCCAGGCGGGCGAGCGCCGCACCCGCGCGCTGCTCGAGGCCGTGGCTTCGCTTGTCGGCTCCAGCGATACCGATGCGGTCCTCAGCGGCATCGCCGAGAATGCGGTGCGCCACATCGGCCTGCCCAGCGTCGCGGTCTACCGCGTGGAACACCAGGCCGGCACCCTCCGTCGCGTCGCGCTGGCCGAGCTGGACGCCCGACCCGACGACCAACCGCTGCCGGGCATGGCGCACGTCCGACTGGTGGCGACACCCGAGGATCCGGTGCGCCTGGGGCCCGGCAACATGCTGGCCGAGTTCGCGCTCGGGGATGAACAGCAGCGCGTGACCACGGTCGAGGACATCGGTGGCCGCGAGCTGGCCTGTGTGCTGACCCAGATGCGCTGCGGAGTTGGTTCCGAAGCGGCCGCGGCCGGCGCGCTCGTGGGCATACTCGTCGCTTGTGCCCCCCCATCCACCGTGACCCAGCAGGTGGCGCTCCTGCGCGCACTCGCGGTGCTGGGGGCAACGGCTGCCGAGACCGCGCGCGTGGAGCGACTGCGCACCCAGCTGGTGTCCGCGGTCTCGCACGAACTGCGCACGCCGCTGGCAGCCATTCGCGCCTACAACGAGCTGCTGCTGGACGGTGACGCCGGGCCGATCAACGATGAGCAGCGGCTCTTCCTGGAGCGCATTGAGCTTACCTGTCTGCAGCTCGACCGCATGGTTGAGGACATGCTCGATCTCTCGCGCCTGCGTGCCGGGGAGATGCCGGTGCCGCGCCAGCCGGTGGACGTGCTGGCCGTCATCGAGCACATCATCGACACACTCTCGCCGGAAGCGGCGCGGCGCGAGGTCACCATACGCGAGGACGCGAGTGGCAATTTGCCGCAAATCTCCTCAAATGCCGACCGGCTGGCGCAGGTGCTTTTCAACCTGGTCGGGAATGCTGTCAAGTACGTAGGGGCCGGGGGGGAGGTCGTCGTGCGAGCGCTGGTGGGCCGCGGGCGCGACTGTGTGACCGCCGCCACCGGACGGGGTGCGCCCACGTCCGCCCTGCGCGACGAATTCTGCCTCGTCATCGAGGTCACGGACAACGGGCCAGGAATTGCGCCTGAGGACATCGATCGCATCTTTGAGGAGTTCTACCGCGGACGGCTCACCGAGGGAGAGACCAAGGGCTCGGGGCTTGGGCTGGCGATCGCCATGCGTCTGACCGGGCTGCTGGGCGGGGAGTTGAGCGTGGAGAGCACACCCGGGCAGGGCAGCACCTTCCGGCTGCTGTTCCCGATCCTGCCCCCAGGCGCACGAGGGGACGCATCCGAGGAGGTATCCCGTTGCGCGGAGTAACGATCCTCATCGTAGACGACGACGAGATGCTGCGCGATGTCGTGCAGCGCAAGCTCGAGGGCGAGCAGTTCCACACCGTCACCGCGGCGACCGGCCAGCAGGCACTCGCCGCCATGACCAGCAGCGACGGCCCCAGCCCCGACCTGGTGCTGCTCGACATCATGCTGCCCGATCTGGAGGGCACCAGCGTCTGTCAGCAGATCCGCCAGAAGTCCTCAGTGCCGATCATCATGCTGACGGCCAGGAACGAGGAGGCCGATCGGATACTGGGTCTGGAGCTGGGGGCGGATGACTACGTGACCAAGCCGTTCTCGCCGCGGGAGTTGGTGGCGCGGGTGAAGGCGGTGCTGCGCCGCGTCGGCCCGGCGGCGACCCTCAACGAGAAGCGCGTGCTCGAGGGCGCGGGTGTGGCCATGGACCTGGACGCGCGCGAGGTCACGGTCAACGGCGAGCCAGTGGAGCTGACCCCGACGCAGATGCGCCTGCTGCAGGTGCTGATGGAGCAGCCCGGGCGGGTGTTCTCGACCGACGAGTTGCTGGACGCGGTCTGGGAGTACCGGCAGTACGACCCGCATCTGGTGGAGACCCACATCTCGAATCTGCGCAACCGGATCGAGGACGACCCCAAGAACCCGCAGCGCATCATCACGGTGCGCAGCTTCGGCTACAAGTTCGTGGCGGAGTAGCCCGTGGCGCGGGCGGTCTCGCCCGCGCGTCTTTGCCCTACGCCGTTGTAGGGCGGGGGCTGGTACCCCGCCGCCGTAGCCGTTTGTCGTACGCCGTTCGGAGCGGCCGGGCTTTAGACCGGCCGAGTCGTTGCCGTCGCCGTTCACTGTCGTCCTCCGCCGATCGCTGACGCTACTAGAGTCCTCAGCGATCGACCACCGTCGGCACACTGACTGCGTCTCCGGGCCCGATGGCCATAACCGTGAAGCGACGGCGGCCATCGCCATCGGCGTCCGGGAAGTCGTGCACGGTCGGCTTGCGATCGGTCAGCATCAGGTTATCGATGCCGCCGCGGCGCAGGCGCCCCATGATCGCGCCGGCTTCATCGAGCAGCGTCATCCCCGCGTTGGTGAAGTAGGTCGCGCGGTCGTGAAAGACATTGCCCGCATCGTCGAGCTGCAGCACGCCCGCCACCCCGCAGCGCAGATCCTGCCCCTCCACCGAGAATGACGACGGGTCCAGTACCCCCACGACACGCACCGCGGTGACATGCGCCGGTGCGTCCACGCCCTCCGCAGTCGTGTCCACCGTCACCCAGCGCCCCGCCATCTCCTCGCTCAGGATCGGTGCGTCGAGGCGCACGACGCCGGCCTCATAGTCGATCTCCGCGATGCGCGCGACCGGCTGGGGCACGGGATCGAAGCGGCGTTCGGCGACGATCTGGCCCTGAGCATCAAGGCGGCGCGCGAGGGCCCGTCCGGCGATGGTCTCGCCGGCTACAGTGTGCTCGACCTCGGGCGCCGGCGTCCAGAACACGAGGTCGCGGCCCGCCGGGTGGGTCACCAGGACCGCGACCGAGCCGTCCTCGGGCTCGACCGGGAGGCGCTCGACCGCGGAGATCACCGGCGTGCCCTCGTCGAAGGGCTCGAAGACGGTGGCGAAGGTGGACGCCAGGCCACCGTCTCCGGTGCGCCTGCGCACGACCCACTTGAGCGTCTCGGGGAAGTTCGGCCGGCGCTGCGGGATGCCGTCGCAGACGAAGAGCGTCTCGTCCCTTGGCAGCAGGTGCACGCGCAGGCCGATGCCCGCGGTGGGCTTCTCCGGGTAGAGCTCCGGGTCACGGTTAAGCCGCCAGGTGACGGTCGCGGGCGCGTCCAGCGGCGCCTCCTGCACGTTGAAGAGCCACTGGAAGGCGCTGCCCTGGTAGGTGTGGTAGCGCGTGCCCGGCCTGCCCTCGATGAGCGCCGGGTCATCGTAGAACTGGCCGTAGGGCACGTCCGGCCCGGCGAGCGTGCCCTCTTCGCGCGGCGCCGGCAGCTCCACTCCCTCGGCGGCGAACTCGCCCTGGTTCCCGTGGATGAGCCAGTCATGCTGGGCGCCGCCGACCACGCGGAAGAGGTCGAGCACGTACGCGTGCGTGTCGTCGATACTCACGAGCATGCAGGCGCGGCGGTAGTCCTCCGCGGTCTCGGGGTAGGCGGTGAGCGCCCGGGCCTCGACGAGCTGCGCCCAGCCGTCGGGGTGGAAGCTGACGGGCGCACCGAAGTCGGCCTGCTGCTTGCGCGCGTCCACCATGACCACGTTGTGCACCGCGGAGTGCTCGAGCCAGCCACTGCGTCGCGGGTCGAAGGTGTCGGCGGTCTCGGGGTAGCCCAGGTCGGGGATCAGCGGATGGTTGTAGCCGTAGACCTCGAGGTTGAGCCGGTCGTAGTGCCGATGCCCGGGGTAGTAGCCGTAGTTGAGCGCCAGCGCGAGGCGCGCGCCCGCTGAGCCGGTCTGCAGCGTGGCGTAGCCCAGCCCGGGCAGCAGCTCGCCGGTCACGCCGACCTCGTCGCCATACTCCGCGGCCGCGCCGCGGATGGCCTCCTCGCTGGCGGGCGCGAACAGGTCGCGGCGGAAGTCGCGCGCGGTCTGCACCATCGCCTGCGCCTGGCGCGCGTCGCCCATGCGCTCCCAGGCGCGCTGCAGGTAAGTGGGCGTGACCCCCAGGCCCCCGGCGAACATGTTGTTCGAGTCGCCCATCGGCTGGGTCATGGTCCCGCCGACCAGCATCCGCAGCGGCCACAGGTACAGCCCCCGGAAGCGCGGCTCGGCCCACAGGTCGGTCCCCTGCAGCCGCAGCAGGTCGGCCACGTCCTCCAGCTCGCTCATCCACCCGCAGTTGTAGCTGGGCGACTCAAACGGCACACCGTCGCGGTGGAACAGGTTGATGAGCGCGTCCATGATCGGCGTGTCCGTGTAGAGCGACACCTTCTCGGGCCCGACCAGCAGCCAGTCCAGCATCTCCCGGCGCGACGGCGACCCCTCCTCGGAGTCGAGCACCAGCGCACACCTCAGCAGCGCCGACTGGTGCATCCCGTAGTTCCCCTGAATGCGGTGTGAGCCGTCGATGATATCGCCCGCCGCCACGCGCAGGATGCGGTCCTCGATCTCCGCGCAGATCTCATGGCCGGAGCGCCCGGTGAAGGCCTCCAGCTCGGTGTCCCCGGCGATCGCCGGCCACACCGCGTCATAGGCTAGCGTCACGTCCTGGATAGTGAAGGTTTCCCAAGTATGGTATTGAAGTCGCCCAAGATAGGAAGGAATAAACTCGAGGCCGTAGCGCGACTGCTTCTCGTAGAAGTAGTCGGGGTAGTACTGCGCGAGGCGGTGCAGCAGCAGCGCGCACCGGTGGGCGTAGGCGGCGTCGCCGGTGAGCAGATAGGCCTGCGAGAGGTCGCGCAGCGCCGGCAGCAGCCAGCGCCGCGTCATCTCGCCCGCGTAGAAGCCCGCGAACCAGAACTTCTTCTCGTGGCCCGCCACCTGGCAGCCGAAGCCGTCATCCACGTACTCCCCGGTCAGAAGGGCCTCGTCCCCGGTCTGCAGGTACTGCCAGACGTCGTTGGACGGGTAGCTCTCACCGCCGACCGGGCAGATCAGCCTGTAGGGCTCGTCGAAGGACATCTTCCAGCTCTTGAGGCCACCGGGGAACTTCATCAGCTCGTCGCCGTGGACCGGGCAGCCGAAGCTGTGCACCTGGTTGCAGCGCGCGACCTCGAGCGGCGGCACCAGCCGCACCAGCGTCGCGTCATCGTACTTCGCCCAGGCATCGGCGCGCCCGATGATGCGGTCGCGCTCAGTGCGCGCCCAGTCGTAGCGCTCGAGGTTCTCGGCCATGGCGGCGAGACGCCC
>Ga0180437_10007424_pt1 | contig 14257 bp, 11 predicted proteins | sample SS_ome_4_FD_132410 | JGI IMG/M metagenome (GOLD analysis project Ga0180437, IMG submission 132410) | Hypersaline lake sediment archaeal communities from the Salton Sea, California, USA - SS_3_D_1 metaG | ecosystem: Environmental > Aquatic > Non-marine Saline and Alkaline > Hypersaline >...
CAAATCTTGCCTCCGTCGTTGAGAAAAACCATCAAGAAGCTTACCAGCCTGCACTTGAAGCTGCTCTTGGTGCCAAAGATGACAATGACGCCTATGTGCGCTTCCAAGCAATTAGAACTCTGAGATATCTGATCCCAAGACACGAGCCGGCAATTGCGCATGCAATTAAAGAGAGCCTCGCGGCCAAAGACGATCAACATGCTTCTGTTCGAACATCCGCAATCTTAACTCTTGTCTGCCTCGTTTGGAAAAACCATCAAGAAGCTTACCAGCCTGCACTTGAAGCTGCTCTTGTCGCTAAGGATGACTCGGATGCTTATATTCGAGCCAGTGCACTTTCAATTCTTGTCTCCCTCGTTGAGAAAAACCATCAAGAAGCTTACCAGCCTGCACTTGAAGCTGCTCTTGTCGCTAAGGATGACTCGGATGCTTATACTCGAGCCAGTGCACTTTCAACTCTTGTCTCCCTCGTTGAGAAAAACCATCAAGAAGCTTACCAGCCTGCACTTGAAGCTGCTCTTGTCGCTAAGGATGACTCGCATCCTTCTGTTCGAAGATTCGCAATCTTAACTCTTGTCTCCCTCGTTGAGAAAAACCATCAAGAAGCTTACCAGCCTGCACTTGAAGCTGCTCTTGTCGCAAAGGATGACTCGGATGCTTCTATTCGAGCCGGTGCACTTTCAACTCTTGTCTCCCTCGTTGAGAAAAACCATCAAGAAGCTTACCAGCCTGCACTTGAAGCTGGTCTTGTCGCTAAGGATGACTCGGATGCTTCTATTCGAGCCGGTGCACTTTCAACTCTTAGATCGCTCGCTGATAAGAACCACCAGCCTGCTTTTGAACGATCCCTTCAAGCCTCTGTCGTTGCAAAAAATGACCCGGACGTTCATGTGCTTAAGGAAGCAATTTCGACTTTATACTCCCTTACTCGCACGAATCACCAACCCGCTTACCAGCCCGCTATTGAAGCGGCCCTAGACAACATAAACTCTCAAAACGAAGAGATTAAAGAACTTGCTTTTAATACTCTCATTGCGCTGGTAAACAAAGGACAAGGAGAGGCCGAGGCGCGAAACCACCTCCAGGTGCTCAGAGCAAGGCCAAATCCACCAGCACAAGACATCACGCGCCTTCAAGCTGCACTCATGAGCAGATCGAGACTCCCTAAGTTTGTTGCACGACTCGTTATTTAGCATCATCCCGTTGGAATAGATCAAAAAGCAGCCGACCAAAATGGGAGAAGAGTTCTAATTGCCAAATACTCTTTCCTTTTCTATGATCTGTACCCGATTCAAACATATACGAGACCATTATATGGAAGAAAGAAACCAAGCGGTCAGTGAAAGAAAAGGGTTAAGGTCAGATGAGGTAAGGTTAAGCCTATGGGGGAAGTTCACAGGGTACTCTAAAAGAGCCCTAGTAGAAACAGGGTTTTAAGGCTAAAAAACCCTGTATGGAGGACAGTTCTACTGGAGAAAAATGCCCACTCAGAAGGTTGAAGGCCACCTAAAAGGGTTGATGATGAACGAAATGTTGAGAAAAGTTGGATGATATGAGAAGAGTGAAAAGGGAACGGTTAGTCAGTTATCCGATTTATTCAACAGAGCCTTCTTCAAGCTTAAAAGCAGTCGAAAATCTTACTATGCTCGTTACACGAAACTACAGAGTTGCTTACCAACCGACTCTTGATATAGCTCTTAATCTAAACGACCAAAAACAAGCAATCGAACTCCTTATAACCTTGGTTAGAAACAACTACGAGCCTGCTTATAAACCTGCTCTTACAAAAGCTCTTGAAAAAATAATCTCTCAAGACCGTGAACTTAGACAAATCTCTTCTAAGGCCATTGAAGCATTAGTCGAAAGAGGCCAAGGAGTTGCCAAGGTAAAGCAACTTCTGCAAGAGCTAAGAAGACGACAAAATCCACCTACAGAAGCCATATCATCCCTTGAGAATGTCCTTTGGGGATAAAACGCGATTCGATTATTTTTTCAAAGGCTTGTGATTTAACCCGTGTACGCTGCCTATTACTACACAATTAATGAGCTCTGTGTTACGTTGCGCTCATGCTAGATCCTGAAAGCGAGTGGCGCGTCAACGAGTGGCTCACCAGCCCCATTGACTCAGAGACAAAAGATACAATCCGCAATCTGATGCGCGATGACCCCAAAGCGCTGCACGATGGGTTTGCCACAACCCTCTCGTTTGGGACAGGTGGCATGCGGGGGATCATGGGCGTTGGGACCAACCGGATTAACCTCTACACAATCCAAATGGCCACCCAAGGCCTCGCCAATTACTTGCTAAAGCAGCCCCAGCAAAGAAAAGAGCCCCACGTCTTTATCGGCTACGACTCGCGCCACAACTCAAAAGAATTTGCAATGGAGGCCGCTCGCGTCCTTGCGGGAAACGGCATTGGCGTCTACCTCTGCTTTGAGATCCGCCCTACTCCTTATATCTCCTTTGGCGTGCGAAAAAAACAGTGCGCTGCAGGGATCATGATCACAGCTTCCCATAATCCCAAAGAATACAACGGTTATAAAGTCTATTGGGATAATGGCGCTCAAGTGGTCGCTCCCCACGATGTAGGGATTGTGCAAGAGGTGAAAAAGATCACCCATCTTAATGAAGTGAAAATTGCCCCTGATAACTCCCCGCTGATCAAAATTCTCGATCCTGAGTTTGACTTCGAATACTTAGAAGAAATCCAAAAAGTGCAAATCGATTCCAAAGAAGATAAAAAAGTAGGCGATCAACTGAAGATCACCTACACTCCCTTGCATGGAACAGGCAATATGCTCTTGCCTCGAGCTCTTAAGTCCTGGGGATTTACGCAAGTAGAGCTCGTCGATCGCCAAGCGGTCCCCGATGGGGACTTCCCCACCGTCTTCTCCCCCAATCCAGAAAACCGAGATGCTCTTTCTATGGGAGTCGAGCAGATGCAAAATACAGCGTCTGATCTTCTCATTGCCACCGACCCCGACGCCGATCGGATCGCGATCGCCACCATGCATGAAGAGTCCCCCTACTATTTCAACGGCAACCAGATTGCCGCCATCTGCCTTGAGTATTTATGCGAAATGCTCTCACAGCAAGAAAAGCTCAAAAATAACCACGCCGTGATCTCGACGATCGTCACAACCGATCTACTCAAAGTGATCTGTGATGCCCATCACCTCCCCTATTTTTCTGTTCTCACCGGTTTCAAGTACATAGGAGAGATGATCGATCGATGGCAAAAAGGAGGAAATCCCTACGAGTTTCTCTTTGGCGCAGAAGAGTCGTATGGCTACCTTATTGGAACACACAGTCTCGACAAAGACGCGATTGTCTCTGGCTGTCTCATTGCAGAAATCGCCCTCTTAATGAAAGTGGAAGGGCGCACACTCGTTGACTTTCTCAAACAGATCTACAAAAAATATGGCTTCTTTTGGGAGAGGCAAAAAACGATCGACTTTGCCCCAGGCCTTGAAGGGATGAAGACGATGGAAGAGATGATGGAGCATTTGCGCCACTCTCCTCCCTCCCAAATCGGTGTGTTTGATGTTGAAATCATTGAGGACTATGAGCTGAGTCAACGCCATCACCTCCGAAGTGATGAAAAGAGCCCTCTCAATCTTCCCGTTTCCAATGTCCTTCTTTTCCGTTTTTCAGATCAAAGCAAACTCGTCGTCCGCCCATCGGGCACAGAGCCAAAACTCAAAATCTACGCTGGATGCTACCTGCCCCAGTTTACCAATCTTGCGGAAAGTGAAAAGGCGTGTAATGAAAAGATCGACCTCCTCCTCGAGGGTCTTGCGCCGTTACTCAATGAATAAGGCCCTTGTTACCGGCGCCACATCAGGCCTTGGAAAGGCAATGTGTTTGCTTCTGAAACAAAAAGGATTTGAGCTCATCGAAGTGGGCCGAAAAAATGCCCCCACCTGTATCGATCTTTCTATTAAGGACGAGCGGCAAAAACTCCTAGACATCATCACTGAAAAGAAACCAAATCTCATCATCAATGGCGCCGGCTTTGGCCTCTACGGCCCCACCCTCAAACTCTCGATCGAAGAGCAGCTCGCGATGGTTGAGGTCAACATCTCCGCTCTGATGGAGATCACCCTCCACGGAGCTAAAACAATGCTCGCATCTGAAAAGGAAGGAACGATCCTCAATATCTCCTCTGCAGCTGCTTTTTTCCCCTACCCCACCTTCAACACCTATAGCGCCTCCAAAGCCTTTGTGCGCTCCTTTAGCCTTGCTCTTCACAAGGAACTTAAGGCGCTAGGAGTAAATATCTTATGTGCATGCCCCGGCCAAATTGCCACCGATTTTCGCCACCGAGCGGGAAAAGGCCACCCCCAAAAGAGGGACAAGCGCACCATGAGCCCTGAGAAGGCAGCAGAGCGACTCTGGCGCCAGATCGAACAGAAGACTCCTGAAGTCGTCTTTGACTGGAGAACGAAAGCCCTCCTTATTATAGGGAAATGTCTTCCCCGCTCTATCTTGGATCCTATTCTGATTCAGGGACTTAAGGATCGGCACACCGATTAATTACCATTATAATTATTTAATTCTATTTTATTTAATATATTTATTTAATTTATTGTAAATATTTGTTAAAATAATATTATAAAAAAACAAATAAAACCAAGAGTTAATCATGTATCGAACATCTATGATCATGCATCGAGCATCTAATTTAATAGGCTGTTCGGGTCCTGACGATCCACAGACAGCCGAACCGAAAAAGAAGGCATCTTCTGCTGTATCTGGACAGAAAGAAATAGCAAGGACCCTTTCCCGTACTTCAAGCGAAGAATCCGTAGGTACCTTGAGTTCAAGAACTACTTCTGACCCAGATTCTGTTCTTAGTTTTCAAGGGTCTGATTCCAGTATGGATCGTAGGAAAATTGATGATAATGAAAAATCTTTTGAAGATATATATCTTACATACATTAAAACTCTTGAAAAGAATCCAAATGAAATTATAAAAAGATCTTTAAAAGATTACGTTAATCAAGGGGCTCTCTCCGTATATTATTCAAATGATACTGGTCAAGTGGTAAAAATTTTATGGGATATAAATAAAATTAATGAAAAAGATAAACTAAAATTAAAGGAATGCGATTCACAATATTTTATTGACCCAAGAAAAGAAGTTTTTCAAGTGATAGAATATTTAGCCACTCCATTCCCATCCAGTGATCAAGGTGAAGATACCGAGCATTCATTCTATGATCATCCAACGATCAAACAAGAGGATCGAGATTACAACACTAACATGGTTAAGGAATATATAAAAACCCATTATAGATCTGGCATACGGTCCATCTACGACATTCCGCTATATTTGTTCCATGGTCTCACGAATCAGTCCTTGCTTTTCCGTAAAACCAAGCTAGCTATAATAAAATCTCACTAACAATCATTGATACTCTTCATCAGTAAAAGCCTCTCTATTGAGAGGCTTTTTTTATGTGGGTTTCTTTTCGGGGTATTTGACGCGGATGTGACCCGTGATCGCCAAGGTCTTCACAAGGGTTTTCTTCACAATGCCGAGCTCTTCGAAGGTGAGCTGGCAGTTGTCGAGCTGCCCATCATCTGACTTATCCTTCACCAGCTTGTTGACCATCGCAGTCAGCGCCTCTTCAGTGATCTCATCGAGTGAGCGGGAAGCTGCCTCCACTGTATCAGCTAGCATGATAATGGCCGATTCTTTCGTATGAGGTGTAGGTCCGGGGTAGCGGAAAAGTGACTCATCTACTTTCGAGGCGTCTCCACCCATTTGCTCTAACTGTTTATGGTAAAAGAAATAAACCATTGTTGTTCCATGGTGCTCTTTGATCACATCGATAAAGCTTTGGGGTAGGCGGTGCTTTCGACCAAGCGTCTCCCCTTCCGGCACATGGGCAATGATCACTTGAGTCGACTCAAGAGGAGTGAGGAGCTGGTGGATGTTGAAACCCCCAAGCTGGTTTTCCGTAAAGTAGTGGGGGTTGAAGAGCTTTCCTATATCGTGATAGAGGGTGGCAACGCGGCAAAAGAGTCCATTAGCTCCAATAGCTCTAGCTGCTGTCTCGGCAAGGTTGCCCACAACAAGACAGTGCTGGTAGGTACCAGGAGCTTCAACACTAAGGCGACGCAGAAGCTCGTTATTCGGGTCCATATACTCCATTAGGGACATGTCGGTCATCACGTGGAAGATCGACTCGAGGAGCGGAAGAAGCCCAATTACTAAGATAGCGATGAGGGTAATAAACACAAGAGAGCTAACGAGGTCTTGGAGCAGATGAATCGGGATGAAGACATTCTCACCCAGGTTGAAGGCAACCACAACGGGTACGCAAACAAGCCATACCTTTGCAAGGACGGAGAACACTTCTTTGCGCTTGTGCATCCGGCGCGCAAAGAGGATGGTTACCCAGGAAGCGATCAGGTTAATGATCATAAAAAACTCATGATTGATCGCCAAGGTAGCTCCAATCACAATGGTCAAGAAAGCAGAACCAAAAAGGGCCACTTCGGACCCTACAAGTACCAGAATGAGAATGGAGGCAAATGGAATAATGATCGGGTAGCGGAAAATATCGATTAGATAGGTGGCCTTATTCACCAGCAGATACTCAGCAATCTTAGATAGCACAAGAGTTAAGATCACAATGGTGACCAGCAGCGCCATCTTCTGAAGTGAGTTGAGAATATCGGGGTGGTTTGTTCTAAAGTAGAGAATACTCAAGATGGTGAACATGAGCGAAAGAAGCATGCTCCCCATGATAGTACGAGGGGTGAAGAGGTTCCTCTCCTTGGACATCGCTTTCTTCATTGCTTGAAGCATATGGATATGGCGAGTCGATACTTTTTCTCCCACATCAATGATGTGCTTGCCCGCATTGAAGTTTGTGTATTGATCGGGGACTCTCTCCTCTACGATTTGGCGCAAAGCTCTTTCCGCGCCCACATCCTCTTGTAAATTCCAAGATTGTTCCTCGAAAGACTCGAGGACAAAGCTGGCCGTTTCGGGGTGGAAATTCTTGGCAACAAACACTTCTTCCTGAACTTTCTTCCAAAATGACTTAGGCAAGACTATAGGCTCTTGTGCATTTGTAGGAGTAAAAAGATAGTAGCCTTTGATAGAGACTCCATGATCCTTCATCTTCTGAAGGGTGCGGGCATTGGTGAATCGAGCACTGAGTAAGAGTACTTCAAGGGCATCCGCTCCACGATAAAGCTCATTGAAGGTGGTCTGTTTGAGTTTTTCTCGCCACTCTCCTCTTGTAAGAAGATAACTTTCAAAATCAAGGCGGATCCTTCGCAGCTGTTTTTCACTAATTCGGAAAACAGTTCCCACATCGGCGACAGCCTGTTGACGAATCACATGGGTTGCCTCATCATCAGGGAAGGCAAAGTCAACATCCGCAATGATGTAATTCTCAGCAACTGTCCCTTGCTCTAAAATGGCAACTCTCACCTCCCGATAATGGAGAAAAAAAGCAAGCGCTGCAAAGAAGATCAGAGCAAGTAGGAGTCGTTTACCAAAAAACCCATCTCCTAACCATTCTTTCCAGGAGATCTTTTTTTTCTTCTGCTTCGAAGTTTTCTTCATGCTCCAACTGGGTTGACAAGGAGAAAAACTCCTTCTCTGATGCCTTTAAATGGAGGAAATAATAGAAGATATTGGATTAAAGGGTAAGGATTTTCTTCCAAATACCCCCGATCTCAAATCCTCAATTAATTCATCCTTTGTGGCTTACAAATAGTCTCCTCCAAATATGGGGATGACTGGACCACCTATTCCTTTTTTGTTATCATCGTCCGTAGATGGAAAAATATCAAATCATTCCTAGAAAATTTCGTCCTCGCCGTTTCGATGAGGTGGTAGGGCATGAGCCGGTGGTGCAAACTCTCAAGAATGCCCTCAAAGAAGATCGGGTGGCTCAGGCCTATGTTTTTTGTGGGGGCCGCGGATGTGGAAAAACCACTCTAGCCCGAATCCTTGCCAAAGCGCTCAACTGCACAAACCGAAGGGATGATCAGGAGCCATGCAACGAGTGTGTAAGCTGCATCGAAATTCTCAATGGACAGAGTCTTAATGTCTTAGAGATTGACGGCGCCTCCAACCGAGGAATCGATGACATACGCCAAATCAATGAAACGGTTGGGTATGCTCCAGCTAGTGGTGGCTACAAAATTTACATCATCGACGAAGTGCATATGCTCACCAAGGAGGCATTCAACGCCCTCTTGAAAACCCTTGAAGAGCCGCCAGCCCACGTAAAATTTTTCTTTGCAACGACCGAGCCTCATAAAATCCCTCAGACCATCCTCAGCAGATGCCAACGGTTTGACCTCAAGCGAATTAACGATGTCCCCTTTGTTGAAAAGCTCAAAATAATCGCTTCTGCTCTTGAAGTAGATATCGAAGAGGACGCTCTTGAAAAAATCTGCCACCTCTCAGAAGGATCACTTCGCGATGGAGAATCACTTCTTGACCAACTCATCTGCCATGGCAAGAGCCCGATTACTCTCTCTGTTGTCGAAGAGGTCTTTGGCCTAGTTTCCAACAATCTCCTTTTTGCCCTTGATGAAGCAATCCACACTGAAAAACTAGAGAGTGCCTTTACCCTCGCTAAAGAAATCTACCAGTCGGGAAGGGATATTCATGCAGCACTTGATCGCCTCCTTGAACACTTCCGCTCTTATCTACTGATCACCCTAGGTGAAACTCCTAGCGAAAAATATGCAAAATGGGCTCCTAGCTATACGAGAGACCATCTTCTCTACCTTCTCGACACGCTCATCACCTGGCAAAATCAGATGCGCAAGGCCCCCTTCAAAGAGGTTCATTTAGAGATGCTCCTTCTCAACCTAGTCCGGAGCAAGAAACAGACCTCCTTAGACGATCTCGTGCAAAGGTTGATCGCTTTAGAAGAAGGGAAAAAGCCTCTGAACAAAGAAGAGCCAAAACCTATACAAAAGAAAGAGAAGCCGGCCGCGGTCCAGGAAAAAAATACTGAAGCCCCACCTGAAAACAGGACTCCTCCAGTATCCCGAAACAACTTGAATGATCAGAAATTTGACAAGGATGCTGCTCAAAATTTCAGTCCTGAGCGAGCGATCATTGCCGAAGGGCAAGGCACGGGTGAGGACAGGAATTCTAAGAAAAAGCAGCCGCAATCAAAAACTGATTCTTCAAGTTGTTTCGGTATAAAACAAGAAACCCCTCCCCCTGCAGAAACCACGCCGGTGGAGGAAAAACCGTCCTCTCAAGCTGCAGATGCCCCCCACCCAAGCCAAGACGACACACTGATCCGATTTGCTGCTGTGGAGCTTGAAGGAACAGTCACCCAACAAAGGAGTTAACTCATGGGAAGTGGATTTTCCAAAATGAAGAAGCAAGCACGCGCGATGCAAGAGCAATATGAGAAAATGCGCGAAGAGAAAAAAGCCCAAGAAGTAGAAGGATCAAGCGGAAACGGCCTTGTCCAAATCACTTTAGATGGCGAAGGCAATATGAAAGGGATCAAGATCAAGCCTGATTGTGTCGATAAAGACGATGTGGAAGGTCTTGAAGATCTAATCAAAGCCGCCTTTGAGGATGCCGCCTCTAAGATCGAAGCGGAAGACGCTGATCTTGGCAGCATGATGTCTGGGTTGCCGTTCTAATTATCTTTCTTCTCTTTTTTCTGAACACTTTTCAAAAGCTCAGAGATCGCCTTGGGATCGCTTAAGCTAAGCACCTCGTCGGCGATCTTTTTTGTATCCTCGCTCGACCACTGTCTCACAGCCTCTTTGAGGTAAGGGATGTACCGAGGGCAAATCGAGAAGTCGCGAAGACCAAGACCTAAGAGGAGCGGCGTGAAGAGGGTGTTCGAGGCGATCTCTCCGCAGATGGTGAAGGGAACTTTCTTTTCCTTTGCCATAGTAGCCACCATCTTGATCATCCGAAGCACACTTGGATGAGCTGGGTAATAGAGCTCGCTCATCGAAGGATTGCCACGGTCTACCCCTAGCGTATATTGGACTAGATCATTGGTCCCAATGGAGAGAAAGTCTGACTCATCGGCAATCGCAGCGCAGATCATGACAGCAGAAGGCACTTCAATCATGCATCCTATGGGAAGATTGGGGGCTTCAATCCCCTCCTCTCGGAGCTCTTTTTGGACACGCGCAATGATCTCTTTCGACTGTCTGAGCTCATTGATATCAGAGATGAGGGGGAGAAGAAGAGAGACTTTGTTTCCAATCGCGGCTTTGAAAATAGCGCGCAGCTGAGCAGTGAAGAGTTTAGGGTTGCGCAGCAAAAAGCGGATCCCTCGAAAACCCATGATTGGATTGGGCTCTTCTCGCCGATCAAGGAACAGGCCTGGGTTTTTATCACCTCCAAGATCAAACACGCGGATCACCACGTTTTTTCCTTTTGCCTTATCGATCAGCTCGCGATAGGCATCCTCTTGGTATTTTTCGGATGGATAGAACTCTTTGGTCTCCAAGAAAAGGTATTCGCTGCGAAACAGACCGACTCCATCATTTGCATAGGGGTAGACATCAAGATCATCAAGACTGCCAACATTCACAAACAGTTGAACCGGCTCACCGTCTTTTGTCTCTGGTTTAAGATGGTCTTCATCAAGAAAGCGTTGGTAGCGAGTGGCAACTTGCTTTTGCTTCTCGCTGTAGTAGGAGAGGGTCTCTTCATTCGGATTGAGAATCACCACTCCTTCAAACCCATCGACAATTGCCACTCTCACTTCAAGATCTTTGATTTTTAAAACATCTATATTTGCGACATAAGGGATTCCTTTTGATCGCGCAATCAAAGCTGCATGAGAGTTGCCTCCCCCCGTTTGTGTAACAATCGCTCCAATTTGAGCAGGCTGGGCGGCCGCTGCAAAAGAAGGGGCTATCTGTTCTGCCGCAATGATCGAGCCGACAGAAATCCCAGAGGAGTGTGTATCATCGTCTTTTTTTAAGTGGCCTAGAATGCGCTTTGAAATGTCCATCACATCGACAAGCCTCTCTTGGAAAAAGGCATTGGTTCGATCTGAGAAACGACTTTTGTAATCATCGATCACCGAGTGGAAAACCGATTCGGTGTTGCGTAGCTTCTCCCGAATTTTCCCTTCCATATCGACCGTCATCATCGGATCATCGAGCATCTGTATGTGGGATTCAATGAAGTCGACTGCCTCGTCAGACCCTTCGATCGTAAGATCTTCTTGGAGTTTGTGCAAATCTTCTTTGCTCGAAAATACGGCTTTGCGATAGCGAGCTATTTCAGAATCAACTTCTCCATGGGAAATGGCAAAGTCAGGAGTATGCTCATCCAACAGAGTAAGAAAATGGAGCTTGCCAATCGCAATCCCCCCGCTAACGGGAACTCCAGATAATCGAGTCTCTTTTTTCAGCTCAGAGTTCATTGAAGTCCCTTTTCAAATAAGAAGGTCGTTGCAGTTAAGGATACATTCACTGGGCTTTTTTGCAACATATCTCGTTAGTCCGTTTGCGCGTGCTGTTTTCGAGAGATGGTTTCGAGGAGTTTCGTATTGAACTCGCGTGCTGAGTGATAGCCCATCAATTTAAGCCGATAGTTCAGGATGATTGTCTCTATGAGAAGCGCCACATCACGCCCCGGCTTCACTGGAAGGATATGATAGGGAATGTCAACACCTAGTAAAGCCAAAAAGCGCTCATCAAGCCCTACTCTGTCATAGAAGGCTCCATCATCCCACTCTTCGAGCTTCACAATCAGATCTAGGCTTTTACGCCCTCGGACACAGACAGCTCCATATAGGTGGGCCACATTTAAAATCCCAATCCCTCGTATCTCCATCATATGTTTGTTTAGCTCTGGCCCTTCTCCCTCAATCACTCCAGTTTTTTCAAGCTTAAGCTTCACCACATCGTCTGAAATAAGTCGGTGGCCTCGATCAATGAGCCCTAGAGCCGCCTCGCTTTTCCCTACAGAAGAATCGCCCTGGATGAGGACCCCCACACCAAACGCTTCAATAAAAGTGCCATGGCATGTTGTTGTATGCGCCAGTGCATCGGTCAGCAAAAAGGTGATCGTGCTGAGGAGTTCGATCGATGGCATCGAGGTTTGAAAAAGAGGGATTTGCTGTTTGCCACAAATCTGAAGTAGAGTGGGCGAAATCTCCTCATCACTAGCGACAATCACAGCAGGGGTCTTTTCTGAGAGCACAGGAAGGAGTCGTTTTTTTGCTACCGGCTCAGAGAGCTCTTCTAGGTAAAACAGCTCACTGCTTCCAAACACGAGAATGCGATTCAGCGCAAACTTCTTCAAAAATCCCGCCAAACTTAAACCCGGCCTTTGCGCTTCGGGAAATAGAATTTCTCTACTTAAATACTCTTCACCTTGAATGAGTTTTAGCTCTAAGGAGTCGTTGTGCTGCTTAAATAAATCGCCGGTTGTGTACATCTTCTCCATATTTCAGTGACAAAAAATCATGAATTGGTGCAATTTTAGGATAAAAGAGACGTTTTTTAAAAGGGAAATTATTTCGACCGTGTCACATCCAAAAGTTGTCATAATAGGGGGAGGCTTTGGCGGCCTCAATGTAGCAAAAGGGCTAAAAAAAGCGAGCCTTGATGTTCTACTGATCGATAAAACCAATCACCATTTGTTTCAGCCACTGCTCTACCAAGTGGCAACGGCAGGTCTTTCTCCTGGAGAAATTGGAGTACCTATTCGGGAAATCCTAAGGGACCAGGACAATGCGGCGGTCATTATGGGTGATGTGGTTAAGATCGATAAAAATGAAAAGAAAGTCACTCTTGGGAATGGGCAAACTGTCCCTTTTGATTACCTGGTTGTGGCAACCGGTGCCCGCCATTCTTACTTTGGCAACGACCAGTGGGAGCACTATGCTCCTGGGCTAAAAACCATCCAAGACGCCTTAAAAATTCGAGAGCAGGTACTCATCTCCTTTGAAAAAGCAGAACGGCTCGACTCAATGGAAGATGCGGCAAAATTCCTCAACTTTGTGGTGATTGGCGGAGGGCCAACTGGTGTTGAGATGGCAGGAGCCATTGCCGAGATTGCTCACAAGACGATGTTCCGCAACTTTTCCAAAATTCGCCCTGAAGAATCTAAAATCTACCTGATCGAAGCCCTTCCGCACATCCTACCGGTCTATCCTGAAAGCCTTTCAATCCGGGCAAAAAAAGACCTCGAAAAAATGGGGGTCAATGTTTTGACAAATACAAAGGTAACCAAGATCGATGAAGACGGCATTGAAATCGGAGGGGAATTCATCCCTTGTAGAAACGTGATCTGGGCAGCGGGAAACCAAGCTTCTCCTCTTCTTAAAACACTTGATGTCCCACTTGATCGCGCTGGAAGAGCGATGGTTGAGCCAGATCTTTCCATCCCCGACCATCCAAACATCTTTGTGATCGGAGATGCAGCTCACGCTAAAGGGAAAGATGACAAGCCTCTCCCTGGAATCGCACCTACAGCGATTCAACAGGCGCACTACCTTGCTAAAAATCTCAGGAAAGAAATTCCTAAAGAAGAGCGAAAGCCCTTTAAGTATTTCGATAAGGGGACCATGGCAACCATTGGAAAGTCCAAAGCGGTTGCAATGGTTGGAAAATGGAAGTTTGGTGGCTTCTTAGCATGGGCCGCTTGGTGCTTCATCCACATTGTCTACCTGATTGGTTTCCGCAACAGATTTGGCGTGATGGTTGAGTGGTTCTACTGCTTTATGACCGGCCAACGCGGAGTGCGCCTCATCTACCGGTGCATTGAAGAAGGACTCTCTAAAAAATTCAAGAAACGCTCCTCTGAAAATTGAGATGTCTTTGAAGGAGATTTAGTAGCAATCACGGATATTAGTTCTTATGTTCGCTTTTTTTGATAATCGAAAGCTTTTAATACCTCCTTTGCCATGTCTGTGATTCTAGTCCACTCAGGAGTATCTATGAATTTCATAGGATTGCTAGATTCTGGGCCATCGACAAACTCTTCAAATGCATCTCTGAATCTGACTAATAGTTTATTCTGCCCTTCTGTAATATTATATCGTTGATAGTCATTTATTATCGGATCGCCATCGTCAAAAAAATGACAAACAGTTTCATCAAAGTCATCCACTTCTGGCCCTTCGCGACCCTGTTGAATAAATCAGACAACTGACTAACCGTTCCCTTTTTACTCTTCTCGTATCATCCAACTTTTCTCAACATTTCGTTCATCATCAACCCTTTTAGGTGGCCTTCAACCTTCTGAGTGGTTAGTTTTCTCGAATAGAA
>Ga0180437_10007426_pt1 | contig 14256 bp, 12 predicted proteins | sample SS_ome_4_FD_132410 | JGI IMG/M metagenome (GOLD analysis project Ga0180437, IMG submission 132410) | Hypersaline lake sediment archaeal communities from the Salton Sea, California, USA - SS_3_D_1 metaG | ecosystem: Environmental > Aquatic > Non-marine Saline and Alkaline > Hypersaline >...
ACATTCAATCGCAGGCGTTTCGCCTCCTGCGCCTCCCCCTGTAGACAGCCCCCGCGCGCGGCCAGCGTGCCTAACCCAAGCCGCCCCAACAAGATACGCCACAACCACAACAGGAAGTTCCGCCTAGCCCTGACCACTGGTCAGGGAACGGGCGATTGTCCCGCGGTCCGGCGCAATTTGCCGCCGCAACGCTGCCTTCCCCGGCCAATGGCCGGGGCCATGTACGGCGGTCAGGGCTAAATGGCTCGCGGGCGGATCATGCCTTGCACCCGGTACGGCAGCCCCTGGATGCGCAAGAAGCCCTCGGCGTCCGTCTGATTGTAGCTCCCGCCCCCTTCCATCGTCGCGATGCCTTCATCGTAGAGGCTACCGGGGCTTTCGCGGCCAGCGACCATGACGTTGCCCTTGTACAGGTTGAGTGTCACCTCGCCGGTGACCGGCCGCGTCGCTTCCTCGATGAAGGCCATCAGGGCGTCCAGCTTGGAGGTATACCAGAAGCCGTAGTACACCATCTCGGCCACCTCGGGAGAGAGCCGGTCGCGAAGATGGGTCAGATCGCGGTCGAGCGTGATTTGTTCCAGGGCCAAGAGGGCGTCGTAAAGGATCGTCATCCCCGGCGCCTCGTACACGCCGCGGCTCTTCATCCCGACGAAGCGGTTCTCGACCATGTCGATCCGGCCGATGCCGTTGCGTCCGCCGATTTCATTCAGCCGGGCAACCATCGTGGACGCATTGAGCCGTTCGCCGCCAAGCATCACGGGCACGCCGCTTTCAAAGCCGATCTTCACCGTTTCCATCTTGTCCGGCGCCTGCTGTGGGGAAACCGTCATGCCGAACTCCACGAGTTCCACGCCGTTGACGGATAGATCCTCAAGCTGGCCCGCCTCATAGCTGATGTGCAGGCAGTTTTCGTCGCTGCTGTACGGCTTGCTGGCGGACGCCTTGACCGGAATTTTTTTCGCCTGGCAGTAGGCGATCATCTCGCTACGGCCGGGAAAGGCCGTGCGGAATTCCTCGATCCGCCAGGGAGCGATCACCGTGACCTTGGGATCGAGGGCCTCCGCCGCAAGCTGAAACCGGCACTGGTCGTTGCCCTTGCCGGTGGCGCCGTGGGCGTAGGCGTCGGCCCCCACCTCGCGGGCCACCTGAAGGCAAACCTTCGATATCAGCGGCCGGGCGATCGACGTGCCCAGCAGGTAAATGCTCTCGTACTTCGCCTGCCACTTGAGCACCGGAAAGGCGAAGTCGCGGCAGAGTTCTTCCTGGGCGTCGACGATGCGGGCCGAGGCGGCGCCGATGTCACGGGCCTTGTCGAGAATCGCCTCGCGGTCCTCGCACGGCTGCCCGAGATCGACATACACGGCGTGGACGTCGTACCCTTCGTCCATCAACCAACCAAGGATGACCGAGGTATCCAATCCGCCGGAATAGGCGAGAACGCAACTGGGCATGGTAGGTTTCCGGAGAGGGGTGAAGGGCAAAGCGTTCTTTCGCGTGTGCAGGTCTAAAAAACCGCTGGCGATAGTCTATCACGGGCCTGGCGATCCGTCCAAGCGATCGGCGGGGTTTCCTTGGTTACGCCAAGGCCATTACACTCAGGTGTGCGCGCAGCGCTCGCTGGGTAGGGGTCAACTCCGGAACGCATGCTCCCGTCTCAGTGTGGTGATATAATGTGTCGGGGTGCGGGAGGGAATGCTCCCGCCAAGTCTGGATCGAACGTCGCCATGGTCTATCACGGAACCATCGTTGGCGGGGTCGTCGTGCTCGAGCCAGGAGCGATGCTTCCGGAAGGCGCCAGCGTAACCGTGGCGGCGTTGCCCGACGAAAGAAGCGCCGACAAATCCCCACAAGTTGCGACGCCGGCAATACGAAACGGCGTGCCCGTTTTTCCACGCAGTGACGCGGGCGAGCGTCCAGGTTTGGAACTGGTAAACGCCCTGCGGGATTAGCCCTGTGACGTACCTGCTTGACATCAATGTCCTCGTGGCTTTGTTCGACCCCGCGCATCTTCATCACGATCCGGCACACCAGTGGTTCCGCAGCATCGGTCGCGTGTCGTGGTCTACCTGTCCGCTTACCGAAATCGGTCTCGTCCGCGTTTTGAGCAATCCCGGCTATACGACAGTGTCGGCAAACCCGGAAGAAATTGTCGCTCGGCTTCGCATTTTCTGCCGTCTAGCAGGTCACGTCTTTTGGCCCATGGCGGTTTCGCTGACCGACGCATTGCGGTTCGACGTTTCCAAATTGTCGGGCCATCAGCAGATTACAGACCTCTATCCTGTTGGCTTGGCCGCCAGCTACGGCGGGAAGCTTGCCACGTTTGACACACGGATTCCGGTCACGGCGTTACGAGGCGTCGCTGGCGCCGTGGAGAACATTCCCGCTTGATGCGAGATTTCGGGAATCACGGGAAACAAGTTGCGAGGGGCCTGCCATGCCGAATTCAAGCCGACCTTCCCGAGCCCTGCCCCCCACCGCCGACCTGGGCGATATCCGCCTGGACCTTGACCGCGCGCGGCGGTGCGGGTATCCGGAGGCGATCTTCGGCGAGGGGAAATCGCCGGCCGCAGTCGAGGCGGCGGTGGCCCGGCTGTTCGAGGCCGAAATGCCGGCCCTGGTCACGCGGGTCTCGGCGGAGCAAGCGGCCCGGCTTTGTGAGCGGTTTCCCACGGGCGTTTACAACGAAGTCGCGCGGACTTTTCGTTGCGCCGCGGATGCTTCGCCGCAAGCGGCTTTGCCGGATACAGTGGCGGTCGTTACCGCGGGTACGGGGGATTTGCCGGTCGCCGAGGAGGTGTGCGAGACGCTCCGCTGGATGGGAATCGAGCCGCGGCTCGTCGTCGATGTCGGCGTGGCCGGGCCTCACCGCTTGCCGGAACAACTCGACAAGCTCGCCGGCGTGGCGGCCGTGGTCGTGGTGGCGGGAATGGAAGGGGCTCTGCCGAGCGTGGTGGGGGGGCACGTTTCCTGTCCGGTGATCGCCGTGCCCACCAGCGTCGGATATGGGGCCAGTTTCGGCGGCCTGGCGGCGTTGCTTGGAATGCTCAATAGCTGTGCCGCCAACGTGGCCGTGGTCAATATCGACGCCGGCTTCAAAGCGGGGTATCTTGCGGGGATGATTGCAAAACCCGTTTAACCCCGTCATGCCCGACCGACCGACCGATCTGCCGACCCTCGAAGCTCGCCCCGAGGACGCCCACAAAGGCCACTTCGGTCGCGCGCTGATTGTGGGCGGTTCGCGGGGAATGACCGGCGCCGCCGCCCTGGCCGGCATGGCCACGCTGCGGACCGGCGCGGGGCTGGTCACCATCGCCACGTCCGATGTCTGCCTGGACATTGTGGCCTCGTTCGATCCCTGTTACATGACAATTCCCCTACCCTGTGATAAAGTGGGCCGTCCCACGGCCGCCGCCGCGAACGTGATCATCGAGCGGGCGAAAGGGATGAGCTGTCTTGCCGTGGGCCCCGGCTTGGGCCGCAGCGACGACGTGACCGCGATCGTCACACGGCTTTACGAAGCAATGCCAAAGCCGCTGGTCCTGGATGCCGACGCCCTGAACGCCCTCTCGACCCGCGAGCGACCGCTGGCCGGCGCCGCCGGCCCCCGGGTCCTCACGCCGCACATCGGCGAGTTCCGCCGCTTGACGCATGAGCCGGAATTGTCGCTGGAAGCCGGCTACGAGAACGCCGAACGCCTGGCGGCCGAGTTCGGCGTCGTCATTCTGCTCAAGTCCCACCGCTCGCTGATTACCGACGGCAAGCGGTCCACGCACAACACCACCGGCAACCCCGGCATGGCCACCGGCGGCAGCGGCGACGTGCTGACCGGCGTCATCACCGCGCTGCTTTGCCAGGGCTTGGAGCCATACGAAGCCGCCCAGCTCGGCGCCCACGTCCACGGCCTGGCCGGTGATTACGCCGCGGCGGAAATAGGGGAGCCGTCGATGCTGCCGACCGATATGCTACGGTTCTTGCCGAAGGCCGTGCAGGACGTGGTCGAGTGACGGTGGCAACCGGAAAGGAACCCCGTCGCCGTGCCGGCGACGGCTAAACAATCCATTGCCATGCGACTCTTCCGCTCCCTTGCCGAACTGCCGGATAAGCTCCGCGGAGGCGCCGTTTCGATCGGCAACTTCGACGGGGTACACCGGGGGCACGCCCGGCTCGTCGAGCGGCTACTGTCGAGGGCCAAGGAAATTGGCGGGCCGCCGGTGGTCTTCACATTCGACCCGCATCCGGTTTGGATTTTGCGGCCCGACCGGGCTCCGCCGCCGCTGACGTGGCCGGAGCGCAAGGCGGAATTGCTGGCCCAACTCGGTATCGAGGCCGTTCTCGCGTATCCGACAGACGAACCGCTCCTATCGCTCTGCGCCGCGGACTTTTTCCAGCAAATCGTCGCGGAGGGGCTTGCCGCTCGGGCCGTTGTCGAAGGGCCCAACTTTCACTTCGGCAAGGATCGGGAAGGCGACCCCGAGTTGCTCAGGAAGTTCTGTAAAGAACATGCGATCATGTGCGAGATCGTGCCGCCCTTGACCGTCCGCGACGAAATCATCTCGAGCAGCCGCATTCGCGGACTCATTGCGGCCGGAGACATCGACGCGGCCAACGCCCTGCTCACGCGGCCGTACCGCATTCGCGGGCTGGTCACGCACGGGGCCGGCCGCGGGGCCAAGATCGGCTTTCCCACCGCCAACATCTCCGGCGTCGATACGTTGCTGCCGGGTTACGGTGTGTACGCAGCGCGGGCCCGCTCGGGGAAACTCGACCTCCCCGCGGCCGTCAATGTTGGGCCGAATCCGACGTTTGGCGAAGACGCCTTCAAGGTCGAGGCCCACCTGATCGGGTTTGCGGGAAATCTCTACGGCAGCCCGCTGACGCTTGACTTTCTCGCCAGACTCCGCGACATTCGGCCATTCGGCTCAGTGGACGAGCTGAAGCGGCAGCTTGCCGTGGATGTGGCACGAGCTTTTGAAGGCGGAAGTAGGAAGTAGGAAAGCGGATGGGGCGTTTTCCACTTCGCCCTCACCCCTGGCCCCTCTCCCAGAGGGAGAGAGGAACGCCGTCGCCGTGCCGGCGACGGCTAAACGGGCCGCGATGCGGCCCGCCTTCCGCCTTCCGCCTTCCGCCTTCCGCCTTCCGCCTTCCGCCTTCCGCCTTCCGCCTTCCGCCTTCTGCCTTCCGCCTTCCGCCTTCCGACTGCTCACCATGCCCATTGACTGGAACGCCCTGACGGATTTCATCGCCGAGCACGAGCGGTTTGTGCTGACCAGCCATATCCGGCCCGATTGCGACGCGCTGGGCAGTGAGTTGGGCATGGCGCTCGTCCTGGAGTCGCTCGGCAAGGAGGTCCGCATTTTCAACGGGCAAGAGACGCCGCCGGCCTTTGCGTTTATTGATCCGACGCATCGCATCCAGGTGATCGGCCGCGATGCCACGGTGGACGAGGTCGCGGCCTGGCTCGACGCGTTGATCGTGCTCGACACCAGCGCCTGGGCCCAACTCGGCCCGATGGGGGACGTGCTCAAGCAGACCAAGGCCACCAAGGCGATTCTCGACCATCACCAGCTCAGCGACGACCTCGGCGGCGTCGAATTCAAGGACACCGACGCCGAGGCGACCGGCCGGCTGGTGGTGGACGCGGCGGAAGCGCTGGGCGTGGCGCTCACGCCGGAAATGGCCCGGCCCCTGTTCGCCGCCTTCGCCACCGACACCGGCTGGTTCCGCTTTAACAACACGACGGAAATCACTTACCAGTGTGCGGCGAAGCTGGTGGCCGCCGGCGCCAGCCCGGCCGAACTCTACCAGCAGCTTTATGAACGCGACACGCTCCCCCGCATTCGGCTGAAGGGCCGCATACTGGAACGGCTCACGCCGGAACTCGGCGGCCGGTTGATGCACACCTACGTCCTTTCCAGCGATTTCGCCGAACTCGGCGCCCATCCCAGCGACACCGAGGACGTGATCAACACCTCGCTGCGAATCGAGGGCGTGGTCTTCGCCGTGATCGTCATCGAGCAGCCGCAGGGAGGTTTCAAGATTTCGTTCCGTTCCCGCTGCGCGGCCGACTGCAGCCAGATCGCGGCGGCGTTCGGTGGCGGCGGCCACAAGGCGGCGGCGGGAGCGTATCTGACCGACCCCTTCACCGTCGCCCGAAAGAAAGTGGTGGACGCGGCGAAAGAAGCGGTGGCGGAAGTATAAAGCCGCGACCGCCGGTCGCGGCTTTATGGGTGGAAGCTCCACTGCTACAATCGGCAATTTGAAACTTCGTCGGAAGCGACGATCGACAACCGAGAACTTCCATGCAACGCAGAACCGCCTTGAGTTGGCTTACCGGCGCGCTGGGCGCCGCGTCCGCCGCCGTAGTCGCGGCGCCGGGCGTGCGATACGCGATGGCCGCCCTCGCCCACTCCGGCGAGGCCAAGGCCCGTTCCGTCCGTCTTACGCCCGTCGCCAATCTCACGCCCGGCGAGGCGCGGCTGATTCCCGTCACCGGCGTGCAGGTCGACGCCTGGCAAACCAGCGCTGAGCAAGTGCTCGGCAAGGTGTGGGTGCTGCGGACCGACGCGGGCGACGACCCCGCCAAGGCGGAGATCACCGTTCTCTCCGCCGAGTGCCCCCACGCCGGCTGTGAGGTCGGCGTGCAGGCCGCCAAGGGCGCCGGTCCAAACGTGGCGCCGCAGGAGTTCTACTGCGGCTGCCACCAGGCGCGGTTCGAACTGCCCAGCGGCGACCGGCTGCCGGGCGACGGCGGCCAGGAAAACCCGTCGCTCCGCGGTCTGGACCCGATCGATCACCGCATCGTACAAGACGCCGATACCGGCGAACCCTGGCTGGAAGTCGATTTTCAGCGGTTCGAGATCGGATCGGCGGAAAGGACGGCCAAGGGATGAGGCCCGCGGCGCCTGCGGCTTGCGGTTAAACGATCCAACGACTGTTTTCTCGAAGGCCCCTTCAGCATGTTCCACTCCATCGCCGACTGGTTCGACCGCCGCACCGGATATCGCGCCTATTACGCCGCCACGTGCGAGCGGCCGCTGCCGCAGGGACCGAAGTGGGGATACACGCTCGGGCCGGCGGTCTTGTGGTTGATCGCGCTCGTTTCCCTGTCCGGCCTGTTCATGATGGGGACATACAGCCCGTCGATGGACGACGCCTGGGCGAGCGTCTTTTTCATCGAGAGCCAGCCGGGCGGGGCGTTTCTCCGCGGCTTCCATTTTTGGGGCGCCCAGGCGCTCATCGTGCTGGCGGCCGTCCAGGTGATTCGGTTGCTGCTGGTCCGGGCGTTTCGTCCGCCGCATGAACTGCACTGGATGCTGTGGATTCTCATGCCGCCGCTGATGATCGTCTGGGCGGTTAGCGGCAATCCCTTGCCGGCCACGCTCCACGGCGTCGGTCAGGTCAAGGTCGAGGGCTCGATCATGCAGTCGCTGCCGGTCTTCGGCCGGATGATGGACCGGCTGCTGATCGGCGGGAGCGAGGTCGGCAATCTCACGCTCACGCATCTCTACGTGATGCATGTGGCCCTGCTTCCCCTGGCGGTCGGCCTGGTGGCCTGGCTGATCCTCCGGCACAAGCGCCGGAATGGGGACCCGCCGGACGGAATCGGAGATGTGACGTTAGACACGGCTTCGGCGGCGAGCGGCGTTCCTTATTGGCCCAGCCAGTCGATCCGTAACGCGGTAACGGTGCTGCTGGTCACGTTCGTGGTGGCGTCGCTCGCTTATCACGACGGCGCCCCCAACTACGCGCCCCACGACGCCGCCCTGCCCCACACGCCGCGGCCGGTCTGGTACTTCGTCAGCCTTTACGAATTCCGCGGCTGGTTCCCGTCGCACCTGGAATTCCTGCCGACAATGGTGCTGCCCGGCGTGGCGTTGGTCGCACTGGCGGTCTATCCGTGGATTGATCAACGATTGCCGCGGGGCGCCGCGGTTGGCGTTCGTGCTCTGCTCGTGGTCGGCGGGCTGGGATTCCTCGGCTGGCTGAGCGTCGTCTCGTACGGAAAGGATGCCCGTGATGCGGCGTACATGAAGACCTACCAGCAGAATCTCGACTTCGGTAAACGGGCTCAGGTCCTGGCGGCTCATCAACCCATTCCGCCGGAAGGCGCCGCCACGCTGATGACGAGCGATGCGAAGACGATGGGGCCGCTCCTGTTCGAGCAGCACTGCGCCTCCTGCCACGGCCACACCGCCAAGGACTTCACCAACGAAAGCACGAACACCATTCACGGCTGGGACGGCCTGAATATCCCCGCCACGGAGGTCTCGGCGCCGAATCTCTACGGTATCGGCGATCCCGCTTGGATGCTCGGGTGGCTCGATCCCGAGCGGATTCAGAGCGACCGCTACTACGGCAGGACAGCCTTCGCCGACGGCGAGATGTGTCAGTGGGTCGTGGAACGTTTCGACGGAGTCAAGGACGACGCAGCGAAGAAGGCATTGGCTGGCAAACTCAAGCAAGTCGCCGCCGCCCTTGCCGCGGAGGCCGCCCTGCCCCATCTCGAAAAGGAAAACGTGCCGTCCAAAGAAGATATTCTCGCCGGCCGCAAGATCATTTTAGAAGACGGCGATCTCGCGTGCGTCCAGTGCCACGGATGGAAGGGCCAGCTTGGTTCGGCGCCGGACCTTACCCACTACGCCGGCCGCGACTGGATCATCGGCATCATCGCCAACCCGGCTCACGAGCGATTCTACGGCGGGGGCAACGACCGCATGCCGGCCTACGCGGCCAACCCGGCCAATCCCAAGGCGAACATCCTGTCGCAACAACAGATCGAGCTGATCACCGATTGGCTGCGGCGGGATTGGTTCGAGCCGGACCGCAAGCCGGTCGATTGGTCGTTTGTCGAACCGTCGTTCGCGCCGGCTGTGGCGGAGGATGGGGATGACGCCGCTACGCCGCAAGCGGCGGAAGTTCCCCTGGGCGAGAGAGTCTTCGTCCAACACTGCGCCGGTTGCCACGCCTTTACCGACGCCGAAGGCAAGGGGATTCCTGTCAAGGGCGGCAAGGCCAAGGCGCCGAATCTTCACGGCTTCGCCACCGCCGACTGGATCGCCGGGTGGCTACGTCCCGAGTCGCTCAAAAGCGAGCATTACTGGGGCGGCACGGCGTTTCTCGAAGACGGCCAAATGGTCGAAACCATCGAAGAAGACTGGGAAGACGCCGAGGACTTCGACGAACTACCGGAGCTGAAGGAAGAAGTCGAGGCCATCGCCCGGGCCATGCAGGCCGGCGCCCGGTTCCCCAAACTGGCCAAACTCGACGAGCGGGACGTCGGGAAGATAAAAAAGGGCCAGGAGCTGATCGAAGACGGCCTGATCGGCTGCGTCAACTGCCACAGCTACGCCGTCGATCCCGCCGACCTGGACGAGGGCGACTACGGCGACTTCGAAGGGCCGGACCTCTCCGGCTACGGCAGCCGCGACTGGCTCCGCGGCATCATCGCCAACCCGGAACACGTCCGCTTCTATCCCGACAATAACGACGAGATGCCGGCGTACTTCGACAACACGGACGCGCCGGAGAAGAACAAGCTCACGGAAGAAGAACTCGATGCCGTGGTCGATTGGATCCGGGCGAAGTCGGAGGAATTGGCGCTGGCGGCGGAAGAGGCGGAAGGGAGTGGTGAGTGAGGGACGTACGGAGTACCCGGTACCCAGCACGCTCGGCCCATTGCATCCCCGGGGATTTCCTCTTCACGCCCCCTCTGCGCCTGCGCCGCTAGCACTCCACCGCCGCGACAATCCGCGTAATCCGCAAAATCGGTAAGGTTTGCCTCGTCTCCCGCCGATGATAAGAGCGTGATTGCCGCCGTGCGCAGGATGCGCCGCGGCCAGTGAATTACCATCATCCCTAGCCCCTCTCCCCGAGGGAGAGGGGAATGGCGTTACCCTCACCCCTAGCCCTTCTTCCAAAGGGAGAGCGGGGCGACAAGCTACCCCTTCCCGCGACTGCCCATGTGGTGCCGTCATTGCCGACAAGACGTTCCCGGCATCGCCTCGCGCGACGGCGTAACGTGCGTGAAGTGTGGCGGCGTGTCGGGAGACTCTGCCGGCGCCGCCGATACGCCATCGCGAGACGCCGCCTTTGCGGAAGCGTCCGATAACGGCGCCAACCGAAATTCCTCGGCCGATGTGGGACGGACGGCCGCTCTTTGCGAGGGCGCCGACGTAAGCCTCGCCGAGTTCGATTTTGACCAGGACCTGTTGGCGGCCGACCACGCGATTCGCAAGACCCGCGCGCAGTTGGGGTTTTGGGAGGGCCGCGACGACCTCTCCACCGTCGGCTCTGGCCGCATCGGCGAGAGCGAGCCGTCTAAGACTGGGGAAGTCGCCGCCAACGGACCACCGTTCGCATCGTCGCCGTGCCACGGTCGGCGGCGCCGGGAACGGAAAGGGGCCGCCCCGGTCGTCGCCTGGCTCTCGCTCTCGCTGGGCCTGATGGCGTTCGTGTGCGGGGCCGTGCTGGTGGGTTGGAGCTTCTTCGCCGGCCGCGGCGACTTGTGGAATCTCGGCTTGCCCCTGGCGCTCGTCGGCCAGGCGGGGCTGCTCATCGGCGTCATCTTTCAGATGGATTTCCTCTGGCAAAGCAGCCGGGCCACCGCCGACACCCTCAGCGAACTCGACGACAACCTGGACGAACTGCGACACACGACGAGCATGCTCGGCACGACGCATTCGTCGGCCGCCCAAAGCTTCTACGCCCACATGGCCGGCGGGGCCAGCCCGGAAATGATGCTGGCCGATCTGAAGGGGCAACTCGATATGCTCGCGGTGAATCTGAATCGCCGCCGGGCCGCGTAACGGCAAGTCGTCGCGTCTCGGGGTCAAACCAAGAGAGGCGCTCAGCGCCGCCGAGCAAAGCGAAACGCGACTTAGCCGTACTCCGCCGCATCGTCGACCGTCGCCTGCGCCAGCCGTTCCGGAAAATCCGGAAACGCCGCCAGCACGCGGGCCCAGTTGGGAATCGCCTCGCCGCCCAGCGGGTCGTTTTGAAAGACCTCGCCGGCCGCCAGAATCCGCTCGGCAAACCCTTCGACCGCCTCCTCTTCATCGTGCCGGCTGAAGTGAAGGCCGTTGATCAGGGCGTCGGCGTGGTACTGGCGGATCGAATCCTGGGCCAGCCGCAAATACGCCGCCCGCAGCGTAAGGAAATGCCCGCTATGCAGCACGGTGCCGCGGCTGGCCAGCGTGCGGAAGATCGTCGTAAGGATGTCGCCGGCCATCTTCATCAGGCCCTGCGCCGGGTCTTCCAGCGACATCCCCTGGTGCTTGTGCTCGTAAAGCCGGCACAGGTCCACCTGGCAGACCCGCTTGTTCGACGTGTTGCGGAAGACCTCGGCCAACGTGCCGATTTCCAGCCCCCAGTCGCTGGGGATGCGGTTGGAGCGGGCCAGGTTCGCCGTCACCGCAAACTCGCCCGAGAGCGGATAGCGGAAGCAATCGAGATAAACCAGAAACGGGTCGGGCCCCACGATCGACAGCATCGCCTGCACCAGCGGCCGCATCAGCAGCCGCGCCACCCGCCCGTGCATCCGGTCGGTAACGCGGGCGTAATACGCCTTGCAGAACTCGAAGTCGAGCGAGGGATGGGCCATCGGCAGGCACAGCCGGGCGACGATCATCCGGTCATAATCCACGATGTCGCAGTCGTGCAGGACGAAGGCGTGGATATCGAGATCGGCCAGGAGATACCCGAAGGCGGTCCACACGGCGCGGCCTTTGCCGGGCGTGGCGACGCGGAAGCCGGCCCCGATCAGCTCGTCGTACATGGCCGAGATCCGCGGCCCGTCGGCCCACAACGTCACCGCCAGGTCTCCGAGCGGATCGAGTTTGCTGACGCACTCCAAGTAATCGTCGACGGCCGGCGCCCGGTTGAGCACCACGCAGATTCGCTTCAGAAACTCCACGCCCGTGAGCTGCTCGATGATCCGGTCGAACGGGGCGGCCCGCATGTCGTCGGCGGTAATCGGCAAAACCAGGCCAATGGGATAGTCCTGCGTCGCCTCGACCAGCACCTCCTCAAGCTCAGGACGGGCAAGGCTGCGGAGATCGTGCAGCGTGGTAACCGTGCCGTGTTGGTAGAAATCGGGCATCGAGAGAGCCTTTGGGCTGTGGGCCGTGGGCCTTGGGCTGATTTCGGACAACCTCGAATCGGCGTGGCAAAATCAGCCGGCGGGCGCTAGCCCCCGGTTTTTTCACACGGCGTCCCTGGGTCCAGGGTTTCAAAACAAAGCCTCGTATCCAACCGAGAATAACAGATCGCAGGCCGTTCTGCCCCCGCCGGGAATGGACGCCGCCGAAAGCCCAACCCGCCGCCGGTGGAACCTGATTCTCCACAAATTGACCCCCTTTGGTAGGCGGGTAGAATCATGGAATCGAGGTATACGCAGAGGCCGCGGGGGAAAGTCCGGCGGACCGCATTCCCAAGCCGCTCGGGTGCAGTGCTCTGAGGAAATGCCCCTGCAGCTCGTGGGGGCTGCGGAAATGACTTGGAATGGAAGACGGTTCACGGGCGCCCAACTGCAAAGGTGCTCAGCATGAACACTGCTGAGGGCAGCAGTGGCACGCGAGCGGACGGGGTCGGGAGTCTTTTTCGACCGATCCGTAAACCAAGTCGATCGTTGTGGACCGAAAAAGACTCCCGACCCCCTTTCGGTCATGCGCACGTCTTGAATCGAGGCGGACGCGGCGTCCGCAGCCCGGCGGAGGCCCTGGCCCGGCGTCCCGACGAGCGCTAGGCAGGGGTGGCCTATCACGCAGCGGGTGGCGTGACAATCGAGCAACCAACAGCTACAATTCGACTTACGAGAATCAACTACCTGCACCTTAGGCCGCACACTTGGACCATACAGGTGATAGGCAGAAACTTCCTATAACCAAGTTGGGCGAGGAGAGGCAGTGACATCATGCCAGATCAGAAGCTTAAGGCAATACGACAGCAGATCGACAAGGGCGTTGTGCCGCAGCCGGAGACTGTACGCCACTTTCTCACGTGGTTCGGCGTCTCGCGACGTGGTTCGCGGAGCGTAAGTCGGATTCGCCACGCCCTTGAGAAGGCCGAACTAGAAACGGATCCCGATTTCGAATTCGCGTTCATCGACGGGGAAGTATGCTTCATTCGGGCCGGCACAAAGAAGGAACCAGCCAATCCACAGGAAACGTTTCGAATCGGTCGGCTGGAATCGGCAAACCGCAAACCCATCTCGATCAACCCTGATAAGCCTCTCTGCGAAGCCATTACGTTGATGCTGACACACGACTATTCTCAACTTCCGGTCATGACCACAGAACGCGAGGTCAAAGGGGTCGTAAGTTGGAAGACAATCGGAAGTAGGCTAGCCCTGAATCAGACCTGCGAACACGTTCGTGACTGCATTGAGAAACCACGGATCGTCCAAATCGAGGATTCTCTGTTTTCGGTGATCACTGATATATCGGAGCACGATTACGTGCTGGTACAAGCACCAGATCGTACGATCTGCGGTATCGTCACGGCCACGGACTTCAGCGAGCAATTCCGGAAACTGGGGGAGCCGTTCCTTCTCATTGGTGAAATCGAGAATAGTATCCGAAAACTCATTCACGGAAAGTTCACGGCAACGGAATTGGCGGCCGTCAAGGATCCCGACGACAAGGACCGAAAAGTCGCTGCGGTCAGTGACCTAACATTCGGTGAATATGTGCGGCTCCTGGAAAACGAAAAGCGGTGGAAGAAAGTAGGATTGGCACTCGACAGGGCGGAGTTTGTAAAGCGACTTGAAGAAATCCGCGGTATTCGAAATGACATCATGCATTTCGAGCCCGAGGGAATTCCTGAGGAGGACTTGAAAACTCTTCGCGACTTCTCGAAGTTCATGAACAGACTTCGCATCCTGGGTGCAATTGGTTGACGCCGAACCATCGGATGCACGCGAGGCCGCCATCGCGTCTGGGACGATGGTTGGGTCAGCGGGGCCGCCCGCATGATCCGAAACGTTCGTTGCAGAAGGATTCGGTAATGGACACTGTTTACATCGAAACATCGGTCGTCAGCCATGCTACGGCTTGGCCAAGCAATGATCTGGCAACGGCCGTACTGCAGAATCAGGCGAAACGATGGATGGATGAACAGCGGTTGAACTTCAACGTCGTTGGGCGCAACCGGTGGAGCACGCCCTTAGGCGGCGGTGTGGGTTGGTAGTTGGTCGAGCAGGCCGCGGTGCGGGTGCAGGCGTTTCGTCTCGGCAGCGGTGTAGGAGTCGATGAATTCGTC
>Ga0180437_10007427_pt1 | contig 14253 bp, 12 predicted proteins | sample SS_ome_4_FD_132410 | JGI IMG/M metagenome (GOLD analysis project Ga0180437, IMG submission 132410) | Hypersaline lake sediment archaeal communities from the Salton Sea, California, USA - SS_3_D_1 metaG | ecosystem: Environmental > Aquatic > Non-marine Saline and Alkaline > Hypersaline >...
AACCCCACCCAGCTAACTCCTGAGCAGAGCAATGTTCCCCTGCCCTCACCCCGCTGCTGCAGCGCAGTGAAGTCCCGGCGCCCGCTTTACCCCGCAAGCACCCCCCAGCCAATGTACGAACCCCACCATGCGCAGCAACCCCGAAGGACTAAAATCTAAAATCTAACTGCACGCACAATTTTTCACTTTACATCTAACTTCATCTATTGTATAATACCTATCGAACTGATAGAAAGTGAATACTCAATCATAAATCCGGAGGGGTTCCCAATGGCCACACAAGCCCAAATTCTATCCGGTGAGATGGCGCATGCCTGTCTCACCGGGACTGGCCCACCCACCCCACAGCCCAGCCCCGTTTTCTCACCAATCAACCGTTTGGCACATTGTCCTTTTATGCAAAACAAACCCAATTTCCAGACTGCTCAGATGAACCTAACTCCTGTTAAGAAAACCCGTTATGAAAACCCCCGACTGCCAATACCCCGCGAAAACAAACCCAATCGAACCGAATCTCAACCCCCGCGCCCCCCTGAGGGCGTGAATGTACTCTCTCGCATTACCCAGCTTGCCCTCGACCGCACTCGCTGCCCCCGTCGCCCGTTTCACCCTTCCCGCGGCCCTCTTCACGCCCCACGCGCCGGACGAAATCAGATTGAGAATTCTCGTTTTCGGGTGTTCATCTGGGCTTTCAGCCGTGCAACAATCGATGAGTGCATTTGCGAAACACGTGATTCCGACAAATCAAGAGTCGCGCCTATCTCCTTCATCGTCATTTCTTCGTAATAATAAAGCACTACAATCAGACGCTCGGCGCGCGTAAGTCCTTTCGTTAGAAGGTTTTTCAGATCTCGCTTCTGGGCCTCGATAAGCGGGTCCTGGCTCTTCTTGTCTTTGACTACATCGATCTCACGAATGTCCTTCTCACCTTCACCGTCGCTGTACTTCGTGTTCAGAGACACCAGAGCAACCGCGTTGGCGTCTCGTTGCAGCCGGTCGAACTCCTCCATTTCCATGTTCAACTCTTCAGCGGTTTCCCGCTCCGTAGGCTTGCGCCCGAGATGTGTCTCAAGCGACTGTGTCGCCTTTGAGAGTTGATGGGCCCGAGCGCGGACGAGCCGCGGAACCCAGTCCATACTTCGAAGCTCGTCAAGAATAGAACCGCGTATCCGCGGGGCGCAGTATGTTTCGAACTTTACACCTCGCTCCGGGTCGAAAGCATCGATGGCATCCATCAGCCCAAAGGTACCGGCGCTTATAAGGTCGTCCACTTCAACCTTGTCGGGCAGTTTGCTGTGAAGCCGTTCCGCCGTGTATTTCACGAGAGCTGCATACCGCTCCATCAGCAAATTGCGGTATTCGTCGCTGTGCGTCTTGTGGAACTGTTCCCAGATTTGTTCGACATCGAGCTGTTGGTCAGTTTTCACAGGTCCCTCCGTGAAATCTAAACAATTAATTGGTTTCTACAGCCTAAGGGCACAAGTCCTATAACCAACTTCTAACCAATCGTCTTTCTGATCGGCTGACAGTCAAGACAGATAGTTCTTCCCAAATCCTTATCGACCTTAAGTCCTTAAACTTTAGAAAAACCATTCAACAACTTTTTAGACAACTCAGCTTTCCGGCTGTGAAAATCATTGCCCGGTTTCACAGCCGGCACGCCCAATGAGAAGGTCATCTCCCAACGCGGATAACTTCGGCACAATCGCACCGCGATCCCCAGGCGCTCAAGATTCCCGGTAACTGACCCGCCTCGACAAGAGCACTTCTGCGGTTCAAAGCAGGCGGACAGACCACCGGTTCGCCGCTGCGCAACTCTTGAACACACCGCCTGTTCCTCCCGTTATCGCATGCCCCGTTGCGGTGCGACGGCACTGCTCAACAGCCCGTTGCAAGTGAAACCCTTTACTGGCTATCCGACTCTTCATCATCCTGAAGCAGTGCCTTTACTGTTCGAAAATCGATACCATTCCCTGTTTCTGTCTGAGCAGTTCCGCCGCCAACCTCTGGTTAAGCGAATTCTCCATAAGCTTGTTCAATTGTAACTCGAGATACTCATCCCGATTTTCCTCAAGAAGCTTTCTGGCCTCTTCGTCGACTATCGGCTCGGTCTCAAAGGTCCCCCCGGCCCCGAATTTGACGTTTTTCGTGTCGCAAAGCACCAGACGTCGGTTCCGCACGTGCTCGTTGATTGCAACCTCGAGCGAACGTGAAAACTCGCCTACCGCCAGGTCTTTAGGAACAAAACCAACGCTGTGGTGATTGTTTATGTTCCGGCGAAGGATTTTCTGACGGCTCTGAGTAAACTCGATTATCTTGACCAGCAGCTCTGTGACATTGTCTGTTACTAATGAACGTGTACTCATACTCAATCCTCTCTGCCACCGCCTGAAACCGGGCCGACGCATGAAAGATGATTTTTCAGAACAGTGCCTGCTTCTGTCATCCCTGAGTCCCTGAAACCCACTTTCATTTCTCCAACGCCTTGCCCAGCCGCAAGACCGCAAACAAAATCGGCGCCTTGATTTCAATTACTGTCAGACTGACTGCAACGCGCGACGGTTTGTGTCGCGGCCTTTTCCTGATTCAGAATTCGTCTTATTTCCGGAAGCGTTTTGCTCTTCTTAAGCTCCATGATCCTCGATAATCTTTGGAAAACGGATTCGTCGTATAATCGGTGCCCCCCCTCGGTCCACTGTGCCTCTGTTATGAGTCCCATTATCGTGTAGTTATGGATCGTTTGCCGTGAAAAGGGCGTGTAGCGAACCAATTCGCCGATTCGATAAAGCTTGGCAGGCACGCGCAGCATTTGGGTTTTACTTTTTGCTTGCATATTACAGCCCCTTGTTCTGTTTTTCCCAAATTCCGTTCAACAACTCCTACCCATCGGGTTTCTCCGCCAAGCAGCCAACAATACCTCGCGCCCATCGGCGTCACGGTAAGCATCAGGATATTCATCCGGCTTGACCATAATTCGATAGCGTTACCAAACTTTAATGCGTTCTTCCCCAGCGATGTTTACCACCGCTGATACTCGTACAGCCTCAATGCCAGCAGTCCGCGTCACAGGTATCTTCACGGTCTTGCAATAAATCTTCAATTTCATCAGTACCGGTCCAATGTAATTGGTATTCATCAGCATTTCCCGCCCTTGGCCAGCTTTTGTTGATACCGGTTTGGCTTTATCGGCACGTACCAAACGATGTAAACCGAACCAACTGTCACCCGGCCTTGAGCGGCAAAAAGCATTTTACATTTTGCAAAATGTAAAATATACTTTACCGCATGTCAATTTTTTTTCATTTTTTTTTCATTTTTTTTGGGAGGGCCGTAAGAAACTTTGTAGTTTTTGTATGGAGCAGGGCCCTTTCTGGCGGGTTGGGGCCGGCTTTTTGCGGCAGGAAGCTGGAGGGCGTTGCTGTATTATGGGGGCTTTTAACCGTGTGTTTATGCGGTAAGTTATGAAAAGAGCTTAAGGCGGTATTCAGCTACTAATAACAGACGTAGGATTCATGGGGGTGAGCAATTTTGAACAGGTTGCGCACCGCACACAAAATCTGTGAGCCGTATATTTGTTAGCGGCGAGAGGAATGGGGAATATGGACGAGATTTCGAGCGAGAACGGACTGCCGGAGAAGAGCCGGTCAACCAAAGTTCTGAACGGCGTGTTAAAGTTTTTTGCCAAACGCGCCGGCTCCAGTATCCGATACAAGTATGTGGAAAATCAGAATGTGCCTGACAGCACGGGTCCGACCAGGCAAAGCGAAGGCATACAACAGCTGACTATGTGCCAAAATGATGAGAAAACCGAAGGCACCCTCGAGCGCTCAAACGGCGATACGAGCCTGCTCGAGCAGATAACCCCTCTTGCCCAGCAGATAAACTGCCTGGACATCGAGAGAATAGCGAAAATCTGCGTTGAGAACATCCCAAGACTTGTTGGGGTGCGGTTCGCCTCACTGTATATTCTTGATGAAGCAAACACGATTCTGCATTTGCAGAAGTACAATCATCCCTTTTTGATAAACAAGATCGTTTCGCTCAACCAGAATCCACCCTCTCCGATGGTTATGGCGGTAAGAAGCAGACAGGTGATAATGGTGGGTAATATCGACACGCATAAACAGCCTGTAATCAAAAAATCACAGCGGGCTTTCTCCGATAATTATAAGACCAATAGCTGCGCAATCGTGCCGCTTGTATGTCAGAACAGGGTTGTGGGCGTTCTGAATCTGGCAGACAAGATGGGTGCCGAGGATTTCAGCAGCGAAGACATTGCGCTTATCGAACTTTTCAGTCAGTTCGTCGGCGCGTCGATCGGGAATATACAGCTATTCGAAAAGGTGCAGCATCAGGCAACGACGGACGGGCTTACCGGTTTTGTAAACCACAAGACGTTCTACGAGGTTCTGGAAAAAGAATTGTGGCGGTCTCGCCGATACGGCGGTCAGATATCACTTATCATGGTCGATATTGACAATCTGAAGAAAATAAACGACACATACGGCCATCGTGCAGGCGACAAGGTAATAAAAGAAATCAGCAGAAAAATAAAGGAATGCATTCGCCAGATCGACACGGCGGCGCGTTACGGAGGTGATGAATTTGCGATCATCCTGCCGAATACTTCGCTAAATGACGCGACAGTTGCCGCCGAGCGTATGGTCCATACGGTTTCAGATTCTTCGATAACCTGGGAAGATTCTGAAATCGGCCTATCGATCAGCGTCGGTCTGGGCCAGTACGACGCAGACAACACACCGGAGGACATTACCAGCCGCTCGGATCAGGCCCTTTACACGGCCAAGCAGGCAGGCAAGAACACCGTCAGAATCTTCGAGCCTTCCGGACAATAATTACACGCCATTACACGCCTCAGCGAAGTCCCGAACTCAAGTGTGGACATGGCTGTCAATCGCAAGTTTCCGCTTTCCTCAAAGAGCGACCATACTTCCAAAACAGCCTCAGCGGGGCACATTTCGCAAATTCTTATCATCGTCCCAGAAGTTACGGGCCAACTATCCCGGCTCGGCGGGAGCGAAAATGCGAAAAAAATCTTTTGGAGCCCAGGTCGGCAAAATTTCCCTCCTGCCCGCTGCCTAAATGATCTTGCTCTGAGGGTGCTCTTTGACACTTGAAGCTACCAATATCAACCACAACCTCTGGAACGATAACAAATTCTTAGAAACAGACGTTTGACCGGTATCACGGTTTCCAGTATTTTGTTAGGTTATGAGATAAGGGTATGTGCAGTTTTTCGGCCAGTGGCAGGGGCCTCGAATAAAACGGGAACTGAGAATCATCAAGTCACTGCGTCCGCACTACTTTGGACATACCGGAGCTTCGGTGCCGGCGGTAGGAATTTGGAGCCGTCTGAATAGAGCACAACTGCAAGGAATCTGGCAGTGGTGAGGACAGAATGGACGATATTGTAGAGGTCGGTACGGGGGAAGTGAAAGTAAGCGTTGGAAGAGGGATACTGCGGTCCTTCGCCATAGGCTCTTGTGTTGTTGTTGCGGCCTACGATTCGATGCACAAAGTCGGCGCGCTGGCTCACATTATGCTTCCCGGAAGTGCGCCCGATGGCTACGCTTATAGAACGAGATATGCGGCCGACGGCATTGATGAGTTGATAAGACAGATGGCCGTGGAAGGGTCGAAAAAGCCTGATATCGAGGTTTGCCTGGTTGGCGGAGCGAATGTGCTGAAAAAGGATGATGATACCATCTGCAAGGAGAATGGCGAGTCCACAACCCGGCTGTTGGCAGAAAGACAAATTCGTGTAAGGGCGGCAGTTCTCGGTGGGACCGAGAGAAAAGGGGTTTCATTAAACCTCTACTGCGGCACGGTCTCCTACATGGAAGGAGACGGGCCCGAGCAAGTACTCTGGGAAGCCTGGAATTAGGCCCCTTATGAATGGAGTATGGTCATATGTTTCGACCTGCCGGGGGTGAAACGAGGTCAGTCATTTTCGGCTCTATGGGAATGGACCGAGCTGGACCAGCTCCAAGTTCGGTGTTCACACAAGAACAGGACAACCGATGGTGTTGCCGAGATAGGAGGGAAGCAATTAGGGGGATGATTTGCAAGAGGCAAGAAAATGGGTGAGAGAATCCAAAATGGATATTCCGAGCAGATGAAAGAAAAGTCTGTCGTCTGGCTGGCTGATTTGCTTATTGGGGCGGCAGCGTTGGTGATAGTTGGGGCAATGGACTACAACCTTTATACGAGCAGCAGGATGGCGATGGTTCACGAACCGTTTGTCGACGCGGCGCTGAAAATCAAGCTGGAGGCGACTACGGCACATTTGTGGCTCGAAAAGACAATAAGCGACGATGCACGGGAGAATGTAGAGAGGATCCGGGAGAGCATCGACAAAGCCGAGCGTTACGTCCAAGCTATGCTCGAGGGTGGAGAAGTGCCCAGGGGCAGAGTTAGGGCAGTTGATGATCAGGCTATACGGCGGGAGGTTTTTCGGATACGGGAGAAGCTGGACCAATTCAAGAATATGACGGCGGAAAGATGGAAAGCAAGGAGCACTTCTGGAACCGGCAGCCACGTCAGCCAGCGCTACGACGCGGCGTTCGGGGAGCTTATGGAACGGCTTGACCTGGTCGAAACGATGCTCCAGAAATCAATTGCAAGACAATTGAGAACGTTTCGGGCAGTACAGATAACTCTGATCTTTGCCTGTGTTGGGCTTACGCTTATTGTTGGTGCGCTTCTTGACCGTTTCATACGTCGGCAGGTTTTGGACAAATCGAAAGTGCGCGCCGCCAATCAGCAGCTTGACGCCGCCAACCAACAGTTGAGAGCAAATGAACAGCAGTTAAGGGCCGCCAATCAGCAGCTTGTGGCAGATGAGCAACAGTTGAAAGCCGCCAACCAGCAGTTGGCGGCGAGTGGGCAGCAACTGAGAGCACTGAACCAACGGCTGATAGCAAGTGAAGCACAAAGCCGGTCTCTGGCCAGATTTCCGGAGGAGAACCCGAGCCCGGTCTTGCGGATCGCAAAAGACGGAATGGTTATTTATGGTAACAAGGCGGGCGAGGAGCTGCTGGAAGCATGGGGTGCGGGCATCGGAAAATACCTGCCGGAAAATCGTAGCAAATTCGTCACGGAAGTCTTCAATTCCGCATCACCGAGACAGACCGAATTCGGGTATAGTGACCAGACTCTATCACTGACATTTGTACCGGTGCGCGAGGCTGACTATGTGAACATATATGGGCATGACATCACGGATAGAAAACGCGTTGAACAGACCCTGCGGCTAAGTGAAGCCAGATATAGGGAACTGTTCGGCCATATGGGCAGTTGCGTTGCCGTATATGAGGCGGTGGATGACGCCGCCGACTTCGTATTCAGAGACTTCAACACTGCCGCCGAGAAGGCTGAGAACATCAGCAAAGGCAAGGTTCTCGGAAGGCGCGTAACTGAGGTTTTCCCGAGAGTGAAGGAATTTGGACTGTTCGAGGTCTTCCGGAGAGTCTGGAAGACAGGCAAGGCAGCGCATCATCCGGTCATGCTCTACGAAGACCAGAGAATAAGCGGATGGAAAGAAAACTACGTATATAAGCTGCCGTCGGGAGAAATAGTCGCAATATCCGAGGACGTCACTGAGCGAAAAAAGGCTGATGCGGCGCTGCGGGAAAGCGAGCAGAAATTGCGTAGTATTGTCGAGCACAGCAATGAAATGTTTTACATCCACAATACGAATCACAAGTTCACGTATGTCAGCCCTTACTCGCAGCGCATTACAGGGTATACGCCGGAAGAGATGATGCGCAAGTGGACGGAGCTGCCGACAGACGATCCGATAAATGAGACGGCATTGGAACTGACCGAGAAAGCACTGCGGACGGGGACCAAACAAAAGTCTTATCCGGTGGAGATCAGGACAAAAAATGGTGCTGTGAGGCTGCTTGAAATCGACGAATCGCCTTTGAAGAGCGACAGCGGCAGAGTGATCGGTATGGTAGGGGCAGCAAGAGATATAACCGAGCGCAAGCTTGCCGAGCAATCGCTGAGAGAATCCGAAGAGAAGTTCCGCAACTTATCGGATTACTCCCCGAACATGATTTTTATTAACAAAAAGGGCAGGGTTGTCTATGCGAACGAGAAATGTGAACAGATAATGGAGTATACGAGAAAAGAACTCTACGCGCCGGATTTTGACTTTATGAGGCTGATTGCGCCGGAATACATGGATTTGGTGCGGGAAAACTTTGCGAAGCACATGAAGGGAAAGGATATCGCCCCCTACGAATACGCGCTTATCACACGAGACGGAAGGCGACTTGATACGATATTAACAACAAGGTTAATAAAATACGAGGGCGAGACAGCAATTCTTGGAACGATAACCGACATAACCGACCGCAAGCGTGCCGAAGAAGAGCTCAAGAAAGCCCGTGACGAACTGGAAAAACGTGTTGCTGAGCGGACGGCTGAACTGGCAAAGGCGAACGAACAACTACGGGACGAGATCGAGCAGCGCGAGCAGATTGAACAGCGTGAACGAGAGCACCAGGGACAGCTTGCGCATTATTCGAGACTTTCCACTATCAGCGAGATGACATCCGGGCTGGCGCATGAGCTTAATCAGCCGCTCTGCGCCATTGCAAATTATGCCAGGGGCTCTCTTCGAATAATGAAGTCCGGAGCATGGGACTCAGCGGAGCTTCTCGACGCAATGGATGGAATCGGCGCCCAGGCCGAACGCGCCGGTGAAATCATTCGTCGCATGAGAGAGCTGGTTCGCAAAAGAGAGTCCCACCGCACGACTATCAGGATCAAGGAGGTTGTCGCCGAAGCGGTCAGCCTGGTTGAGGCGGAAGCGCGGCTCAAAGGGATAAAAATCCGTCAGGTCAAGCCAGACCAGGAGATACCTGTTGTATTTGCCGATCCCATACATATAGAGCAAATTCTGGTGAATCTGCTGCAGAACGGTTTCGAGGCTATGACGGAGACACCACAGGACAAGCGGCAGATAACCATAGAGATTTCTACCGAGCAAGACGGTATCACAGTTTCTGTGAGTGACACCGGCAGGGGAATTCCTACCGAAATTATAGATAGAGTTTTCGAGCCTTTTTTCACGACCAAGTCCGAAGGGCTCGGGATGGGTTTGTCCATCAGCCGGTCGATAATGGAAGCACACGGGGGGCGAATCAAGGTGTCCGGTAATTCCCCAGCCGGCACGACATTCCAATTCACGTTACCTGCGAAAGGGGTCACACATGACAGAATATGAACCAACCGTATTCCTCGTTGATGATGACGCGGCGATGCTCAAGTCCCTGAGCCTGCTGATAAAATCGGTAGGGTTGGAAGCCGAGGCGTATCTGAGCGCGCAGGATTTTCTGGACAGTTACGACCCGGCGCGACCGGGATGCCTGGTGCTCGATGTACGAATGCCCGGAATGAGCGGCCTTGAGCTTCAGGACATGCTTCTGAAACAAGGTATAACCATCCCCGTTATCATTATTACCGGGCACGCCGACGTGCCGGTGGCGGTACAGACGTTGAAAAAAGGTGCGATGGATTTCCTCGAGAAGCCTTTCAGCGACCAGGTGCTTCTGGAGCGGATACGAGATGCTGTCTCGCAGGACGCCGAAATAAGGAAAGAGCGGACCGTCCAAGAAGCTGTACAGCAACGAATAGCGATGCTGACGCCGCGAGAGCGAGAGGTGATGAACTTTGTCGTTGCCGGAAAGCTTAACAAGGTCATTGCCAGTGAGCTTGGGTTGAGCCAGAAAACCGTCGAATTTCACAGAGCCCGCGTTATGAAAAAGATGATGGTTGATTCGGTGGCCGAGCTGGTAATGCTTGTGACTAAAGCCGGCTATAATCCATGAATTTCGGGTCCGCTTTGGATCACTGGTCTTTTCCCACATAGTGCGTTAATCCCGATCCTGTGCGGCGCATAATCCCGACAGTCATACCAATCTTTGTGCCGGTGTATAACGTAATTTCGCGAAGAATTCCTGGTCAAAGAACGCAGAGCAAACATGCGTCAAGTCGTTGGCGCCTGTTTTCTAATATTCGGGAAAAACGTTTTGCACCTTTTTATATGTTCGCTTAGCCGATAATCACGTTTATGAAAGGCTGTGAGAAGGCTTTAGGGAAAATCCCCTGCACGTTCGAGGGAAAGCCCTCGTTAATTCTTTTGGTCTTATCTGCGAAACATTTAACGTGGAAACCCATGTTGGCCAATTGTTCTTTGCTTAGTCAGTGACAGACTCCTTCGATCTATTCTTTCAGTTGTCGTCGAATGGTGTTTTCGACACGGGCTTTGTGGACAGGCGGACGAGCGATGCTGACTTGTCCGCCCGTTCACAGCCATAGTGGACGCAAGATGGCGTGATGCAAATGTCTGGTTAAGGAGTCAGGCTTCGGTGAGAAAGTTGCAATTATGAAACAGGTGACCATGCAGGACAGCGAACTTACGGGTGAATTTTGCAACTATCTGAGGAACGAAAAGCGCCGCTCCGACCAAACAGCCAAGTGCTGCGGTGCCGCTCTTGAGAAGTTCTGTGAATTTCTCCTGCAGCACTTCGGCGCCAAAGGAACGGACGACGGACAGAATGCTGCGGCCGTCGGTCAGAAGACCGGCTTTGCCGTGCTACCGCAGACAAAAAACGGGGTCGATCAACTACTGATGTAGACGGACGCAGCTATCGTCCGTTCGTTCCTTGCTTACATGGACCAAGGTCGGTGCAGTGAAACAACTACGGAATGCGAACTCGCTGCGTTGCGCTGCTCTTGCCGGATGTTTTTGAAAAAAGGCGGATATGATTGAGACAGTTGTCCGAATCGACCGTTCCGTTCAGGCTGTAAAGAGCCAAGAGGGTAAATACCTCACCTTTGCATTTCTCGAAAAAGACGGCGCGATGCAACTGGAAGTGGTAGGCTGGACGTCGCTTCAGTTGCAGCAGTACAACTCAGGCATCCTCCAAACGGTGCATCTGTGGGACCATGAGATACCGTTGAAAAATCTTGACGCCGTTATGCAGTATGGGAAAAACAGGCAACTTACGGATACGGCGTGCATATTGATTTTCGAATACTCAGAGCCCCACAGAAAATACCTGGCGATTCTGGTTGATGGAATCTCAAACGTGATGACTATCGCGGCAAAAGACGCGTCGACTGCGATAGTCAGCGAAACCGTAACGGTGGATGAGTCCGGCAACAGGAAATTCGAATACAACCTTATCGCAACGGACGCATCGGACCGGCAAGAGCTTATCTGATGCTCGAATTTACTGCCAACAGAGAGAAATACGATAGTGTCATTTACGTGCAGTTTAACAGCTTATGGAGAGGCGCTTGTCGTCGCCGCTGCAACCGAAAAGGATTTTTCGCTAACCAAAAGAAAATCGTATCCTGAAATACGGCACCGGTTCGCAAGACAGCCCGGTCGCACGACTTGTCGAAGTAGGCACGCACCATCACGCTTTTTCAGCAGTTTCAGTGGGTGAAAGAAGAAAAGAGGAGGCTGCTCCATATTCTCGGTGGGTATTCCGGCAGGCCACGACACGGTCTCGTCCTTTGCTCTTGGCCTCGTACAGGGCTGTGTCAGCACTTTTCAATACTTTCTCCGGTGTCTGTTCGGCGGTTCCGCTCCACTGGGCCAGGCCACAGCTTATGGTGATTGAAACGCCTGATATGGAAATGGTCTTGACGCGACGGCGCAGTCTTTCGAGTAGCGTCATTGACTCAACCACCGTTGTTTCCGGCAGCAGGAGCAGGAATTCATCGCCCCCGTAACGTACAATTAGGTCAGTCTTTCGCACGACGCGGCGCATCACGCCGGCCAGCTGTCTGAGTGTCTTATCTCCCGCCTCATGCCCTGCCTGGTCGTTGATTTGCTTGAAGTTGTCCACGTCGATGATAGCTATTGAGAACGTTCTGTCGTACTGTGCGGCGCGTTCATATTCTTTCTGCAGGACATCGTCAAGCACCCAGCGGCTGGCAACCTTGGTAAGCGGGTCAGTGCGGCTTTGCCATCGAGCCTGCTGGTACTTCTGGTAGAGCCTTGCGTTTGCGAGATTGATGCTTAGAACCCGCTGGAGTATCGACGCTTTGTACAAGTGTAGCTCCCTCTGCCTTTCCGGAGAGTTATCGAGACCGCACATGCACAGGAAGCTCGGCCCGCTGGTGCTTTTACGGCCTCGTTCTTCGGTACTCTCTGAGAGGCCGAGGGGAATAAGCAGTCTGGGCAATCGTCCGCCGAGCTTTTCGCAGTGGTGGCAAATACGACCACATATGATCTTGCCGCTGTGTGCAGTTTGCCTTGCCGCGGTTGACTGGAGCAGAATCCGTTCGGGGACGGTGCAACGATTTCGATACGTGATGTGAGTCGCCTTGTCTTTAGAGGCAAGAGACAGCACCGCCCGGTCGGCCTGGAAGCTTTTGGGCACCTGGTTTGTGGTCAGGGTGACGACGTCTTCGAAATCCAGACTCTTAAGACCCGTGGAGAGAAGCGCCATTTGTTCGGCGGCGGTTTTCAATATCCTGTTGTTGTGCATCCGGTAGGCTATGACGTCCCGACTTGAGATCACGCCTATCAACCTGCCGTTTTCGATGATAGGGATATGACGTATCCCGTTTTCGGCCATAAGCTGCTCGACCTTTGGAACCGTCGTATCGAGTGTGCACGAGATAGGATTTTCGGTCATAATGTCCTTGACGCGCACCGCATCAGGGGACAAGGATTTTGTCAGCACCTTAGCAAGTAAATCTCGTTCACTCAGCACACCGACGAATTTGTCCCGGCCGCCCAGGACCAAAAGGCAGCCGACGTGATTGTCGCTCATCTTCTTGGCCGCGGCGGCAGCGGTGACATCCTCTGCTACCGTGAGGAGTTTGTCCGGCTGTTTTACTATGTGCTCGATATTCTTTAGCGTTGGTGTCCACATGGAGCTCTCTTTGAAAACGGGGCGCTTCGCAACTGTAATCATTTGTCGGATAGAACACGGAGGCTAATGACTTAAAACAGCGTGAGAACAGGATTTTCTAAACCGGTCGGGTCAGACCTTAAGGATTACAGCGATTTTTTTAGCAAACGAAATCTCATATGGCGTCTGACAGGGGCCTCTGAAATATACCGGGACCCTTGAAACGTTTTATGGGACATTTAATTCTTGCCAGATTCTTGCCGCCGGCAAAATTTGGTCGCCCCGTTTCATCAGGTTTCACCGGCGCCATTCGGCCTTTCGCACCATAAGCGGAGGCATGTGCTGGGGTTTCATTTTGCGTCCCAACGGATTTACGCAGCTTCTGCTGCTGGGATACCAGCGAATATCAAAAACGTTGACTACCAGAGACAGCTTGTTTTTTTTCAGCCTGCCCAACATCATCAGACCTTTTCATACACGACGAGACTATAAGCGGCTCTCAACACCATTGAATCGGCTGATTCATGCGACGACTTTGGTCGGTTCGCCGAAATTGGCCGCGTCGCGGGTGAGGACAGCAGCGCGAGCCCAGCAAACGGAGCCCGGTCCGGGCTATCCCCGCCTGGTTCGGCGTGGTGACAGGCGGCGGGTTGCGATGTACTACTGGCCAAGCAGACAACTGCCGCAACAACATATTATTATCGTCCAAAAGGTTGTGGATCAACCAAGGTTCGCAGGACCGAGCAAAATCGGTCGGCTGGCCAGAAGTGCAGAATTACCCCCCTGCCCGCCCTAATTTTGCCCCCTGCCCAAACGATTTTGCTCTTAGGGTGCTCTTCGAAACTTGAAGGTTCCAAAATCAACCACAAACTTTGGGATGGTAGTAACATACTGCGGCGACAATCTGGGAACTCGGCAGGTCCGGGTGGTGAAATGGTGTGGTGAGTTTCGGATTTGGAGTTTTCTACCAGTCGGCAGAGTTGATGTCTTTCCATTGGGCGGGCCGTCCTGCAAGTTCGAGGATTTCCACTCGCTCGATAAGCCATCTGTCCTGCTTCTTGGTCAGGTTGAGCCTGGCTTTTGCAGTTATAGTCGACCGCAGGTTCCGCGCTACGAAGCTTTGTTCGTCAAATACCGTTCGGACGGTCATAACGACGGCTGCCTGGGGTGGCGAGATTTTTTCTTCCAGGATCGTTTTGTAGTTTTTCTTTATCAGAGGCTGTGACAGCCACATTCGACAGTAGTGCATCAGGATATTCTTGGTATTATGATACGAGTCATGATAGCTCTCGGAGATGAGCGGCTCAATGGCGCCGGGGTCTTCGTGCCGCGCGGCTTTCAGGGCGGT
>Ga0180437_10007430_pt1 | contig 14240 bp, 16 predicted proteins | sample SS_ome_4_FD_132410 | JGI IMG/M metagenome (GOLD analysis project Ga0180437, IMG submission 132410) | Hypersaline lake sediment archaeal communities from the Salton Sea, California, USA - SS_3_D_1 metaG | ecosystem: Environmental > Aquatic > Non-marine Saline and Alkaline > Hypersaline >...
CCAGGCTTCAGGAGTTGGTGTATGAACTAAAGATCTCGGAGGTCATGACCAAGGACGTGGTCACAGTAGGACCAGAGACGTCCATGGCTGAACTCCAGGAGATTCTGCGCGAACGGCGCATTTCCGGAGCGCCAGTGTTTGCCGACGGCGAACTGCTGGGGATGATCAGTATCGAGGATCTGATCAAAGCCCTGGCTGCGGGGGAGATGGACAATGCCGTTGGCGACAAGATGGCCCCAGATCCCGTTTCTCTGCGGTCTGCCGATCCCGTCGTTCTTGCCGTCGACCGCTTCAGCCAGTATGGCTTTGGTCGTTTCCCCGTGGTCGATGACGACGGGAAACTAGTGGGCATCCTTACCCAGGGCGACATAACTCGGGGGCTGCTCAAAAAGCTGGAGGTCGAATACCACGAGGAGGAGGTGCGTCGCTATCGCGCCAGTCACATCTTTGAGGACGTCGTCTCTGACCGCACCAGCATCTTTTTGCAGTACGACGTCGTGGCGCGTGATTTCGACCGAGCTGGTGAGACTGCCAGCAAGATCAAGCGCGCGTTGACCCGCCTGGGATTCTCGCCGCAGATCGTCCGCCGGGCGGCGATCGCGGCCTATGAGGCGGAGATGAACATCATCATCCACGCCGACCAGGGGGGGGAGATGGTGGTCGATGTCCAGCCCGAGCAGATCATCATGCGGGCGGTGGACACCGGGCCTGGAATCCCCGACATCGAAAGGGCCATGCAGCCGGGATTTTCGACCGCGCCGGAGTGGATCCGGGAGATGGGCTTTGGAGCGGGAATGGGGCTGGCGAACATTCAACGATGTACCGACGAGATGCGTCTGGAGTCTCCTCTTGGCACGCGGACTTTTCTGGAGGCCGTGATTTTTCTGGACGAGGGCTTGAGATGACACTGGAAGAGCTATGCCATCATTTACCGTTGGAAGTACAGGCGGGGCCAGCCAGGCTGGGTACGGAGGTCACCGGTGGGTATGCCTCCGATCTGTTAAGTTGCGTGATGGCTCAAGCCCAGGAGGGTCAGGTCTGGGTCACGCTGCAGAGCCATCCCAACATTGTCGCCGTCGCCAGTTTGGTCAACCTGGCTGGTATCATCATCACCGAAGGCATGAAGCCGGATGCCGCCACCATCGAGAAAGCGGAGGAGCAAGGGGTTCCGATCCTGACGACGGAACTCACGACGTTCACGGTGGTGGGCAGGCTGTTTGAGCTAGGCGTTCGAGGAGTGGATGACACCAGTGCCTAACGCTCTGTGCGCCGCATCGCAGTGCAAGGAAGTCATTTCGAGCCTGTCGAGGAATCTGACGAACGGGGCTGCATGCGTGAGCTGAGTCTGCATGTTCTGGACGCCCTGGAGAATTCGCTGGAAGCGGGAGCCACTGTCATCGAATTGACCATCGAGGAGGATATGGCTGCGGACCGGCTGTCAATCACCCTTGGAGACAACGGCCGGGGTATGAGTGCGGCGCAACTGGATCGGATTTTCGATCCTTTTTTCACCACGCGTCGCACGCGCCACGTTGGGTTGGGCATCCCCTTGTTCAAGGCCGCTGCAGAGCGCTGCAACGGAGATCTGACCATCGCTTCGCGATCGGGCGAAGGCACCACGCTGCGGGCTCACTTTCAGTACAGCCACATTGACCGCGCGCCCCTGGGTGACACGACGGGCATGCTCTTGGCCATCATCCTGGCGGGTTCGTGCGATCTGCATTACATCCATCGCATAGATGGGGAAAGGTTCGAATTCGATACGGCGGATATGCGGGCAGAGTTGGGGGACATCCCCCTGACCCACCCGGAGGTGCGGAGGTGGTTGCAGGATTTCATCGCTCAAGCCGAAGAAAAGCTAAGGAGGAAATCTCAATGACAATGGAGTCACTCGATCTGACCAGTGCAGCGCTCGACCGTTCGTTCCTCGAAGCCGTGGATCCGTTGGAGAGCCTGCGGCGCTGCATCCAGTGTGGCACTTGTTCTGCCACCTGTCCCACGGCCTACGCCATGGATTATTCACCCCGCCAGGTTTGGCGCATGGTGCAGTTGGGGCTGCGGGACGAGGTTTTAAAGAGCCAGACCTTTTGGCTGTGCACGACCTGCAAGGCTTGTCAGGTGCGTTGTCCGCGGGGTATCGATCTGATGGATGCCATGATTTCCCTGAAGGAGTACGCCTTTGGTCAGGACGTCAACGTGCCTGAGGGGATGAAGACCTTTGGGGAGACGATCACCACCAGTTACAACATCTCTGCCGATGACAACAAGAACCGCCAGATCTGGAGCCAGAACCTGGCCCGCATTCCGCGGGGTGTCAAGCCCCGCCGCAGAACGGCCGAGGTACTTTATTTCATTGGCTGCGTCAGCTCCTTCTATCCCCGCGCCTACAGTATTCCCCAGGCGTTTGTGCAGATTATGGAACAGGCTGAAGTAGAGTTCACCACGTTGGGTGGGGACGAGTGGTGCTGCGGTTACCCGCTGCACATCGCGGGCATGGGGGACCGCATGGCAGAGTTTGCCCGGCACAATGTCCAGAAGGCCCGGACTGCTGGTGTCAAGAAGGTCGTCTTTACCTGTCCTTCCTGCTATTACGCCTGGGCACATCTCTACCCCGAGTTCGTGGACGTCTCCGGCATCCAGTTGCAGCACGCGAGCGAGTTCCTGGCCGAGTTGCTCTCCGGCGATGAATTGGCGCTCGGGTCGGTGGAGGAGACGGTCACCTATCACGATCCGTGCGACCTGGGGCGCAAGAGCGGGGTCTATGACGCGCCCCGTGAGGTCTTGGCGCAGATTCCAGGGCTCGAGTTCCGCGAGATGTCGGCCAGCCGCGAGAATGCGCTCTGCTGTGGCGGTGGCGGTGACGTCGAAGTTGCCGATCAAGACGTCACCATTGGCGTCGCGGGACAGCGACTGGCGCAGGTGCAGGCCACTGGTGCCAAGTACGTGCTTTCGGCCTGCCAGCAGTGCAAGCGCACGCTGCAGGAGGGGGCACGCTTGAACAAGATTCGCGTCCGGGCGATGGACCTCACCGAATTGGTGTGGAAGTCCATCCAGTCCGCTACGTAGGGTTGAGAAACCAGGTTTCTCCGAGAAACCCGTTCTTAAGGCCGTGTTACGTTTCTTTCTGGCTGACCTGCACATTCACACCTGTCTTTCGCCCTGCGCTGAGCTGGAGATGCTCCCCGAGTTGATCGTGGGGCAGGCGCAGGAGCTGGGACTACAGATTATCGCTGTCACGGACCACAACTCGGCCGAGAACGCTGCTGCGGTGGTCAGCGCTGCACTTGGTACGGGCGTCACGGTCCTTCCGGGTATGGAGGTCCAGACCCGCGAGGAGGTGCACCTGCTCACGCTGTTCGATACCCTGGAGCAGGTGGCTGCCTGGCAGGAACAGGTCTACGCCAGCCTGCCTCCCTTGAAGAACGATGAATCATTCTTCGGAGAGCAACTGGTGCTCGACGCGGAAGGGGAGCCCGCCGGGTATCTCGATCGGCTGCTCTTGACGTCGACCTCTTTTTCAGTGGAGGAGGTCGTCGAACGGGTTGCCCTTCTGAACGGGTTGAGTATCCCGGCCCACGTGGATCATACGGCCTACAGCATCGTTTTCAACCTGGGTTTCATCCCGCCGGACCTGGATGTCGTGGGCGTGGAGATATCGGCTAACGTGGACGTGGTTCAGGCCCGCGAGCGTTTCCCCCAACTGGCGCACTATGGCCTGGTGGCGAACGGCGATGCGCATCGCCTGCGGGAGATGGCCCGGCGCACGACGTTCAAGCTGGCGCAGGCGACCGTCGCTGAACTCTCCCTCGCATTGGCTGGTGAGCAGGGCCGAGAGGTGTGGGTGGATGGTGTTCGCTCGGTGAGGTCGACTTGAAGCTTTGGATTGAGAACGCCTGCAGGAGCCTGGTCGCGACGGGTGGGGGGACGTGCGGCGACGCAGTGAGGACTTTACAATCTGAGGAGCAGTTCTTTGCCATCCTCGCCAGCAAGTCCCGGGGCAACGTGGAGGGGCGGGCGAGGGCGTCGTCGATCGTAGACAGCGCAGCTTCTATGCTCGTGCAGGGGATTTCGCTGGATGCAGTCGTAGAGTCCGTGCTGGATACCCTGCCCAGCGGAGCGCATGCACCCTTTGCCATCTTCCAGGTTTTGGGAGGGAGTCAGGCAACCGTGGTAGAGTGCGATGCTCCCCCCCTGTTCCTGACCCGTGGTAGCGAATTGGTCCTGCTGCCCGTGCTCGAGGCCATCTCCCACGGGCGCTTGATTCGCACGTGCCAGTTCTCCCTGCAGGATGGAGATCACCTGGCGATGGTCAGCGAGGGGTACATCCACACTCGGGGATGGAGCCGGCGCTGGGGGTGGAGGGATATCGCCATCTCCACCAGGCGCTGGACGGACACCGGGTGTGATGCGGAGCAACTGCTGGGCGCGCTGATCGGCATGGTCCATCGGCTGGCCGGGGAAAATACTCCTTATGCACTCGGTGCACACGGTATCTCTATCGTGGCGATGCACGTCCGCCCTGTGCGTACTGCCACCATCTGGACCGGCCCTCCGGTTGACTCTGAACAGGACGAGGTGGCGTTGCACAGGTTGATGGCGGAGCCGGGAACGCGGATCATCTGTGGCGCTACCACTGCCCAGATCGCGGCCCGACTGCTGGGGAGCGATCTGGAGCTGGAGGCTCGCCCCGAGAGTGACGCGGGTAAGGAGCATCCGTGGTCAGAGGTGCCGCCGGTCTCGCGTCTGGAGGGGGTTGACCTGGTCACGGAGGGGGTGGTGACGCTGGACAAGGCGCACGAGCGACTTGCGGGGGTACGGCACGTCCGCGACCTGCCCCGAGCGGAGGATGGGGCGACGCGCCTGGCCCGTGCTCTGCTAAAGGCCGACAAGGTCCATTTCGTGGTGGGCCTGGCGGTCAACCCAGGCTTTGGCACATCGGCGGATACAGGTGGCGTGCGCGCGGTCCCGCTGCGCCGGGCGCTGGTGGAGGAGTTGATACGCGATCTGCAGGCGCAGGACCGATTGGCGTCGGTCGAGTACCTGTGATCTGGCGCAAGAGAGTGCCTCATTTGGAGGGGATCTGGTTTTGGTTTTGATTGAACGCAGCACAACAAGCCAACGAGGAGGTGTGTATGGTGGCACAGGTTCACGAGCGGACGAACGGATCATGCTATCACGGACGAGAGGTGTAAAATGGAGCAACCCAAAATAGGCGTGTATATCTGTGATTGTGGTATCAACATTGCCGCCACGGTCAACGTGTCGGAGGTGGTCACGTTCGCCAACCGGTTGCCGAACGTGGCCGTCGCTCGCGAGAACAAGTACATGTGCTCCGAGCCGGGGCAGAACATGATCAAGGACGACATCCAGGAGTTGGGCCTCAATCGCGTCGTGGTTGCTTCCTGCACACCACGGATGCACGAGACCACCTTCCAGACCGCGGTCGCTGAGGCTGGCCTCAACCCGTACTATTTTGCCATGGCCAACATCCGCGAGCACGTTTCCTGGGTCGTCCATGATCCTGCTCAGGCCACGGCGAAGGCAAAGCGGCTGGTCAGTTCGGCCGTCTATCGGGTGGCCTTCCAGGAATCGCTGGAGCCGCGCAAGGAGCCGGTCACCAAGGCTGCGCTCATCGTCGGGGGAGGCATCGCCGGCATCCAGACGGCGCTTACGATCGCCGATGCTGGCTACCCGGTCTATCTGGTCGAGCGGGAGCCCTCCATCGGCGGGCACATGGCGCAACTGGACAAGACATTCCCCACGCTCGACTGTAGTACCTGAATTCTCGGCCCCAAGATGATGGATGCCGGTCGGCATCCCAACATTACGCTCTTGAGCTACAGTGAGGTCGAGGAAGTCTCAGGGTACGTGGGGAACTTTAAGATCAAGGTGCGCAAAAAGGCCCGCTACGTGGATGAAGACAAGTGCACGGGTTGTGGCCTGTGCTGGACCGAGTGCCTGACGCGGCGCGTCCCCCGTTTGAAACTGATCAAGATGGGCGACATGAGTGTCGGGGAGAGGAGGCCTGGGGAGCGATGAAGTCAATGAACACATCGGACGATCGCGTCGACGAAATCATTGATCTCTACGGCGCTGATCCGGCGTGCAGCCTGGCTGTTCTGCAGGAGATACAGCAGGAATACAATTACCTGCCGCGTATGGCGTTGGAACGGGTCTCTGAACGCCTGGAATTAGATCTGGGCGAGGTCTATCGGCTGGCCACCTTCTACCGCAGTTTCACTCTCAGGCCGAAGGGAGAGTTCTGCATCCGTGTGTGCCTGGGTACCGCCTGCCACGTGCACGGCGGGCCGCGTATCCTGGAGGCATTCGAGCGAGAGCTGGGGATCAGGGCGGGCGAGAGCACTCCTGATGGGCTGTACTCTCTGGAGGCGACAGCGTGCCTGGGGGCTTGTGCACAGGCTCCCTTTGTTATGGTCAACGATGAGCCGTATCCCCAGATGACGGCCGCCCGTGTCCCTGAAGTGATCGAAAAGTGCGGTTGTGCGATTCCAGAGACGGCGTAGGGAGGTGCCAGAATGCCTAGACTCAAGAGTTTGGAAGAGCTGCAAGAGTTGCGCCAGAGGCTGCAAAAAGACATCAAGGCCCGCGCCGACACGAGCACGACCATCACGGTGGGCATGGGCACCTGTGGCATCGCGGCCGGCGCGCGCGAGACGATGCGTGCCATTCTGGCCGAGTTAGAAGCCCGCAGCATTGACGCTCACGTGACCACCGTCGGTTGCATCGGCATGTGCTCGAGGGAACCACTGGTGGATATTCAGCAGGGCGACGAACCCCGTGTCACCTACGGCGACGTCACGCCGGAGATGGTGCCCCGCCTGATCGATGAACACCTGATCCGGGGCAACGTGGTGGAGGAATGGGTCGTCGGCCGGGTGGAAGGGTAGGAGGATGATGTCGATGAGTGCATCCAAAGCTGAACAATACCGCGCCGACGTACTGGTCAGTTGCGTGCACGACCGGGAACCCGGTTTGATGCCTGCTCTCGAAGAAGAGGTGAGACGGCGTGGCCTGGAGGGAGAGATCAGGATCGTCGATGCTGGCTGTCGAGGTTTTTGTTCCATGGGGCCGGTGCTCCTGATCGAGCCCGATGGTATCTTTTACGTCGGGTTAAAGCCCGCCGATGTGCCCGAACTGGTCGAGGAAACACTGGTCAAGGGCCGGGTCGTCGAACGATTGACCTACGAAGAGCCGACGACGCACGCGTGCATTTCCTACTGTAGGGATATACCCTTCTACAACAAGCAGGAGCGCATCGTGTTGCGCCACTGCGGGATGGTCAACCCTGGCTCCGTCGAGGAGTACATTGCCGTCGGCGGCTACCAGGCGCTGGGCAAGGTGCTTGGTACGATGACCCCCGAGGAGGTCATCGAGGAGGTCAAAAAGTCGGGGTTGCGGGGCCGCGGTGGGGCGGGCTTTTCAACCGGTCGCAAGTGGGAGTCCGCGCGTGAGGCCGAAGGCGAGATCAAGTACGTCTTGACCAACGGCGACGAGGGTGATCCCAACTGCTTCATGGACCGGGCGCTGATGGAGGCAGACCCGCAGAGTATCCTGGAAGGCATGATCATCGGCGCTTACGCCGTCGGTGCTCACCAGGGGTTTGTCTACATCCCATTTGAGCATACCGGGGCGGTGAGGAGTATGCGGACCGCGATCGAGCAGGCGCGGGAGTTCGGACTGCTGGGCGAGGACATCCTGGGCTCCGGTTTCAGCTTCGACGTAGAGCTCCGGATGGGGGCTCACTCCTTTGTCGGTGGCGAATCGACTGCGCTGATGCACGCAGTGGAGGGCAAAGTCAGCGAGCCGCGCCCCAAGCACGTCCACACGACAGAGAAGGGACTGTGGGGTCGACCCAGTTGCCTGAACAACGTCAAGACCTGGAACATGGTGCCAGAGATCATCAACCGGGGCGCCGAGTGGTTCGCCGGTATCGGCACCGAGTCCAGCACGGGGACGCAGGTCTTTTCGCTGGCCGGCAAAGTCAACAACGTGGGACTGGCCGAGGTGCCGATGGGTACCACGGTCCGTGAACTGGTCTTTGACGTGGGAGGCGGTGTCCCCAAGGAGCGAGAGTTCAAGGCGATACAGATCGGCGGTCCCTCGGGGGGCTTTTTGCCTGCCGACCTGCTGGATATGCCTATGGACTATGAGACGTTGGCTGAGGCGGGCTCGATGATGGGCACCGGCGGCGTAGTCGTGCTGGATGACCGCACCTGTGTGGTAGATACGGCCCGCTACTTTGTCGACTTTCTCCGCGACGAATCCTGTGGCAAGTGCACGTCCTGCCGTGAGGGCATCCGTCGCATCCTGGAGATTTTGACTCGTATCACCGAAGGAAAGGGAGAGCTATCCGACCTGGACGTCCTAGAGAGACTGGGAAGAGTCGTTCACGCGGTCTCCCTGTGTGGCCTGGGTAAGACGGCGTCTAATCCGGTGCTCAGTACGCTGCGCTACTTCCGGGACGAGTACGTGGCCCACATCGTGGACCACAAGTGCCCGGCTGGTGTCTGCAAGGCGCTGATCGAGTACTATATCGATGAGGACAAGTGCACTGGCTGCGGTTTATGCCGTCTCAAGTGCCCCGAAGAGGCGATCAGCGGGGAGAAGAAAGAGCCTCACGTCATCGATCCAGAACTGTGTATCCGATGTGGCGTCTGCCACGACGTGTGCAGGTTCGACGCGGTGGGTGTGAGATAACGGGAGGGACACGATATGCCAACACTGATTATCGACGGACAAGAAGTACACGCCGAAGAGGGACAGACCATCCTGGAGGTTGCCAGGGAGAACGGAATCGAGATACCGACGCTGTGCTACCACCCGCTTCTTGAGCCCTATGGTGCCTGCCGCCTGTGTACAGTCGAGGTGATCCGCCGTGGTCGTTCCAGGTTGGAGACCTCGTGCACGCACCCGGCGTGGGACGGGCTGGAGGTCAAGACCCGCTCCCCGGCAGTCATCGAGGCCCGCAAGACGATCCTGGAGCTGATGCTCTCCCGTTGTCCCAACGTGCCGGTCATCCAGGATATGGCGCGGGACTATGGGGTCACCGAGCCGCCTTTCCTGGCGGTGGACCCGGATGAGAAATGTATCCTCTGTGGCCTGTGCGTACGGACGTGCCACGAGCTGGTGAAAGCCGACGTGTTGCACTTTTCCGAGGTCGGTGTCGAGCGACGGGTGGGTCCGGCCTTCCTGGAAAAGACCCGCCAGTGCATTGGCTGTGGAGCGTGCACGATCATGTGCCCCACCGGCGCTATCGAGATCGTGATGGAGAAGGACGCGATCTATCAGGAAAAGCCGTTGGGTCCCACGAGCGCCATCTGGGTACCCTCGATGCAGGCGGTGCCCCGCGTGCCGGTGATCGACACCGACGCGTGTATCCGTTTCCGCCAGGACGACCGGACGGATGGGGAGATCGCGGATGCGTGCGGGGCGTGCCAGATGCTGTGCGAGGCCGACGCGATCAACTTTGACCAGGAGGATGAGGTCATCGAGTTGGACATAGGGGCAATCGTCGTCGCCACCGGCTTTGAGATGTGGGACCCGGCCCAGCTTTCCCAGTATTCGTATGGCCAGTCGCCCAACATCATCACGGGGATGGAGTTTGAGCGCCTCTCGAACGCAGGGGGCACGACAGGTGGGGAGATCCTGACGGCGGAGGGGAAGATACCGGAGAAGGTGGCGATCATCCACTGTGTGGGTAGCAGGGATCACAACGCGCACCCCTATTGCTCCCGCATCTGCTGCATGTACTCGCTCAAGCAGGCCCACCTGGTGCGTGACAAGACCGGGGCCGAGGTGTACGAGTTCTACATGGACATGCGCTCGTTCGGCAAGGCCTATGAAGAGTTCTACGAACGCGTGCAGGAGGAGAACGTCACCTTCGTGCGCGGCCGTGGGGCTGCGGTCGAGATGCTGGCCGATGGCAAGCTGCGGGTCACGGGTGAGGACGCGGACCTGGGGCGGAAGGTGCACGCGGACGTGGACATGGTCGTGCTGAGCACAGCGATCGAAGCGCCGCACGACGCTGACCGGGTGGCCTCTCTGTTCGGACTGGGCCGCTCGGAGGATGGGTTCTTTGCCGAGGCTCACCCCAAGATGCGTCCGGTGGAGACCAACACCGAGGGTGTGTTCCTGGCCGGTACAGCGCAGGGACCCAAGGACGTGCCGGACACGGTCGGCCATGCCGGCGCGGCGGCCTCCATGGCGTTGGCGCTGTTGGACAAGGGTGAGGTGGTCATCTCGCCGCAGACCGCTGTGGTGGACGAAAAGCTCTGCTCGGCCTGCAAGACTTGCCTGTCGCTCTGTCCCTACACGGCCATCAGCTATATCGAAGAGGACAACGTGGCTCGCGTCAACGAGGCGCTGTGTAAGGGGTGTGGCACCTGCGTGGCCGCCTGCCCAGCTGGGGCCATCACGGCGCGGCATTTCACCGATCGGCAAATCCTGGCCCAGATCGAGGGCCTGTTCCGTGTGCCGGCGGTGGAGGCCGAAACCGAGACCGCGATGGCTGAAGCTGAAGGAGTGAGTTCATGAACGGTGCAGACTTTGAACCGAGAATCGTTGGCTTTCTGTGCAACTGGTGCACCTATTCCGCAGCCGATACAGCCGGCGTATCCCGGATGGAGCAGCCGGCCAACGTGGACATCATCCGCGTGATGTGCACGGGGCGCGTGGACCCGGTCTTTGTCCTCAAGGCCTTTGCCGAGGGGGCCGACGGGGTCATCGTCTCCGGGTGTCATCCACCTGGCGATTGCCACTATAACAGCGGCAACTATAAGACGTTCCGGCGCATGCCGCTGGTGGAGGCGCTGCTGCAGCAATACGGCATCGAGGAGGAGCGTTTTCACTGGGGCTGGATCTCTGGCGCGGAGGCTCCCAAGTGGGCGCAACTGGTGCGCGATTTCACGGAGCAGGTGCGAGAGCTGGGACCGCTCAACTGGAAGCGCGAGCTCGAGAGCAAGGAGGATTAGGCGGATGGCACAGAATGGAAAACTGAAACTGGGCCTGTACTGGGCTGCGTCCTGCGGTGGCTGCGAGATCGCCATCGTAGAGTTGCGGGAAAAAATCCTGGACCTGGATGCGGCGGCCGACATCCTCTTCTGGCCATGCGCCATGGATTTCAAGTACAAGGACGTCGAGGCTATGCCAGACGGCCACATGGACGTCGTTCTGTTCAACGGCGCTATCCGCACCAGCGAGAACGAGGAGATGGCCCATCTCCTGCGCAAGAAATCAAAGGTGCTGGTTGCCTTTGGATCTTGTGCTCACGAGGGCTGCATACCGGGACTGGCCAACCTCTTTGACCGCAAGTCCATCTTTGAACGGGTTTACCTGACGTCGCAGTCGGTAGAGAATCCCAACAAATATCTGCCGCAGACTTCCTACCAGATGCCCGAGGGGGAGATCGATATCCCGTACTTTTACAACACGGTCAAGACACTGGGCCAGGTGGAGGACGTGGACTACTTTGTACCCGGCTGCCCGCCGCAGGCCCCGCAGATCTGGGCTGTGGTGGAGGCCATCCTGGGTGGCAACTTGCCACCCAAGGGAAGCGTGGTCGGGGCAAGCCCGGATAAGACGGTATGTGACGAGTGCAAACATAACCGGGAGGAGAAGCACGTCAAAAAGTTCTACCGTCCCCACGAGATCATCCCTGATTCCAATCGTTGCCTGTTCGACCAGGGAATCATCTGCGCGGGGCCGGCGACGCGGGCTGGCTGCGGTGCACTCTGCACGAGCGTGGACATGCCATGCCGGGGCTGCTACGGCCCAGCGCCGAACGTGCTCGACCAGGGGGCGGCGCTCCTCTCGGCTGTCGCTTCGGTCGTGGACGCCGATACCGAGGAGGATGCAGCGCGCATCGTGGCCGAGGTCGTGGACCCGATAGGTACCTTTTACCGCTTCGGCCTGCCGGCGTCGCTGCTGCATCGGACCAAGTTGGAATAGGGGGAACAGCCGTATGAAGAAAATCAGTATTGATCCCATCACCCGCCTGGAGGGACACGGTAGGATCGATATCTTTCTCGACGAGGAGGGAGATGTCGCCAACGCTTATCTGGTGGTCCCGGAGCTGCGGGGGTTTGAGAAATTCGCCGAGGGCCGGCCCGTGGAGGAATTGCCGCGTATCACGCCGCGCATCTGCGGCGTCTGCCCGGAGGCGCACCACATGGCCTCTGCCAAGGCCACGACGCGGTCTATCACGTCGAGGTACCCCCGGCGGGCAAAAAGCTGCGAGAGTTGCTCTACTCTGCCTTTTACGTCGCTGACCACACCGTCCACTTTTACATCCTCGGAGCGCCCGACTTTGTCCTGGGGCCGGATGCCTCGCCTGCCGAGCGTAATATCCTGGGCCTGGTCCACAAGGTGGGTGTAGAGATTGGCGGACGGGTCATCGCATGCCGTGGGATGGCCATGGACATCGTGGGGGCGCTGGGTGGTAAGACCATCCACCCGGTCGGCGCGCTGCCGGGTGGGGTGAGCAAGGCCATCAATGAGGAGGAGCGGGCGCAGTTCGAGGCGTGGGGACACGAACTGGTCGACTTTGGCCTGTTTGGCCTGCAGCTCTTCCACGACGTGGTGCTGGAGAACAAGGGGTACGTGGACCTGATCCTCTCCGATCCCTTCACGACGCCCATGTACTATATGGGGCTGGTTGACGAGAACAACAAGGTCAACTTTTACGATGGCAAGGTGCGGGTCGTGGATCCCGAGGGGAACGAGTTCGTCAAGTACACGCCGGAAGAGTACCTGGACGTGGTCGCCGAGCGTGTCGAGCCCTGGACCTATCTCAAGTTCCCCTACCTCAAAGAGGTGGGCTGGAAGGGCTTTGTGGCCGGCAAGGACAGCGGCATCTACCAGGCCACACCGCTCTCGCGGCTCAACGCCGCCGATGGCATGGCTACGCCGCGAGCGCAGGAGGCCTACGAGGTGTTCTACGAGACGCTGGGTGGCAAGCCGGTGCACAACACGCTGGCGACGCACTGGGCGCGGCTGATCGAGTTGCTGTATGCGGCCGAGCGCGTCGTCGAACTGACGACCGATCCCGAGATCACCGATCCGCTCGTGCGCAACATCCCCACCGAGACGCCAGACGAGGGGGTGGGGATCGTGGAAGCGCCGCGCGGCACGCTGACGCATCACTATATTACCGACGAGCGGGGACTCGTCCAAAAGTGCAACCTGATCGTCGGCACGACCAACAACTATGCCCCCATGTCGATCTCGATCAAGAAGGCTGCCCAGGCGGTGATCAAGGGAGGACACATCACCGAGGGGCTGCTGAATCGGGTGGAGATGGCCTTCCGCTCCTACGACCCTTGCTTGGGTTGTGCCACGCACTCCCTGCCTGGCCAGATGCCGTTAGAGGTGCTGGTGCGCGATGCCGACGGAAACGTCGTGAGGCGACTGACACGGTTCGTCGAGTAGGCCGTACAGGTCGGTAGTTCGCCAGGCGACAGATTGCTTAGGTCTGTAGATTGGTAATTGGGAGGCCGGTCCAGGGGACCGGTTTCCCAATTTACCAATCTACGTTTATAATACACCGCTTATGAATACACTGATACTTGGACTGGGAAATCCGATTCTGACCGACGACGGCGTGGGTATCTATGTCGTCCGAGAGGTGGCGGCGCGTTGCGAGCGGGATGGCGTGGCTTTCGCGGAGGCGAGCGTCGGTGGACTGCGGCTGCTGGACGTCATCGCCGGCTGCGAGCGACTCGTCCTGGTGGATGCGATTCAGACCCGCGATGGCAGGCCCGGCGACATCTATCGCCTGCTTCCCAACGACCTGCGGGCTTCTATGCATTCAGGTTCGACGCACGATCTCTCCCTGCCTGGCGCGCTGGCCCTGGGACGCGGCATCGGTATGATGTTGCCTGAGGACGAAAAGATCGTCATCATCGCGATCGAGGTCGAGGATGTGCTCAACTTTGGCGAGGGGTGCACGCCCGTGGTGGCGGCGGCCATTCCGGGCGCTGTAGAGGCGGTACTGGCTGAGTTGGCGGCTGGAGAAAATTAGTGCAGCGCGTGGGTTTGTCGAGTGTGTTGAAAAGCGACGCGGAGGGATCGGGTACGCGGCAAAGTAAAGCGATCAGCGTGCGCGGGGTCGTCCAGGGGGTCGGCTTCCGGCCCTTTGTGTACCGGCTGGCGCACGATCATGGGTTGACCGGGTGGGTGCTCAATCATTCCGGTGGCGTAGAGATCGAGGTCGAAGGCCCGGC
>Ga0180437_10007432_pt1 | contig 14237 bp, 9 predicted proteins | sample SS_ome_4_FD_132410 | JGI IMG/M metagenome (GOLD analysis project Ga0180437, IMG submission 132410) | Hypersaline lake sediment archaeal communities from the Salton Sea, California, USA - SS_3_D_1 metaG | ecosystem: Environmental > Aquatic > Non-marine Saline and Alkaline > Hypersaline > Sediment...
CCGACACTGGATGAAATTGGGTTTCGCTTCTTCCACGGCTGCGCCAAAGGCTCTGTCGTGGGCCTGCTCCCAGGCCGCCGAATGGACCCGCTCGCTGACGTCGGCTGCCTTGCCCACGACACCACCTAAAAGGCCGCTGGCCACGTCCAGAGCCTCAGTGACCAGCCCCGTAGCCGAGGCTTGAAAGTGGGTCCGATAGCCAGTGCCACAACGATCGCAGTAGAACTCGAACTGGAAACCTCGGTCTGTGCTCAAGTCATCGTAGTTGCGTACGAATTTGATGAGTGTCATGGCTCTCCATTGATCTCCTTACTGATTCCCTCCGCTCTCCCCTCCCGACATTATACTACAAACCGAACAAAAATTAAAGCTCAAGGACAAGACCACAAGACCTGACAGGTTTTGGGGCTAAACCTGTCAGGTCTGTCTTTTCAGATAGCGCACAGGGTGAACTCGCCGCTGTCGGTGTTGTACAGGCCAAAACTGGGTTGGCCGAAGCGGCCCATGACCTCGCCGGGGTTGACCCACAGGGTGGGGTCCATTTTCTCCACTCTGTGCTCGTGGGTGTGACCGCTGACCACGGCGTCGTATTTGCCTGAAGCCGCCAGGCCGCTGGCGATGTGGGGATAATGGATGAGGGCAATTTTCCTGCCGCCCAGTTCAAGCTCACCCATCTGAGGGTAGAGGGTCACGTTGTCCGCCTGACAGGCTATGCGGCAGAGCAGGGAAACATCTCCATCGTTGTTGCCAAAGACACAGTGCACAGGCCCGGAGAAGCCGTCGGTCATCATTTGGAGGGTAAAGGGCGCGCAAAAGTCCCCGCAGAAAAGGAGGGCTTCAGCCTCCTCTAACCGGGGCAGCACCTTCTCCAGGTTCCAGTATTAGTGGACACAATAGACAAATGCCTTTCGCCCTCACTGCCCGTATTGTACTTGATTAGCCACAAACGCGCAACAGAGGGGGAACATCATGACACAGCAGGCATTGACCATAAGGCAGGACCAGACACTGACCACAACCAAACTGACCGCTAGGGACGTGTTTAGCATCTGGCTGGCTGACCAAGGCGAATTGACCCAAACGGCAAAGTGGAGGGACCGCGTTTCTGGAATGGGCGGGGAAGCCAACACAAAACGCACACACCGAGATTTCTGGAGCTGGTGTGTCTGCGTTTCAATCCGTATGGTCTCCAATTGTTTTCCTCTGCTCACTCCAGAGACGAGTTTTTGGGGTGTGCAGTTGGCATAAGAATTGTTATTCGTACTACGTGCTAAAAAACAAGGCTTTGGCTGTATTTTTGTAGTGAATTTATCCGTGTGGTCTCTGATCCCTCCTTTCCGGTTCCAAGTTGATGGGCAATGGCGGGCGATGGCATCTCTGACTCCACAGGGTTTCATCATGCGCACTTTTGTGCGATTGTGACGCTGGTCGAATGGAAACGGATCACAGGGATGAACGGCGCCGGAGACCATCCTTCCCCCAGTCGCTTCACCCTTTGGCTGACCGGCCTGGGCATCACTCACGAATTGGCCGGTTCTGCTCAGGAGAACGGGTGTGCTGAACGGTTCCACCGCACCCGGGATGGCCGGGTTCCCGAAGGGTAAAGTTTCAGAAATCTGGGCCACCTTCAGCGCTATCCACCACCAGTTCAGGGCGCAAAGTTCCTCAAAATCAGCGGCAGGAAGATATCGCCACCCGCCGAGTGATGCAGAATGGTGCCCCTCTCACCCACGGCGAAGACATCGCTACCGGAACTGCCCCACACCCCATCAATCCAATAGCTGGTGCCACTGGTCATGCTCGACCAACTGCTGCCATCATAGTGGAGAATGGTGCCCCCGGCACCCACGGCAAAGACATCGCTACCGGAACTGCCCCACACCCCATCGAGCCAATTGCTAGTGCCACTGGTCATGCTCGACCAATCGCTGCCATCATAGCGGAGGATGGTGCCACTCGAACTCACGGCAAAGACATCGCTGCCAGAACTGCCCCACACCCCAACGAGGTCACTGCCGGTGCCACTGGTCATGCTCGACCAATCGCTGCCATCACAGCGGAGGATGGTGCCACCCGAACCCACGGCAAAGACATCGCTGCCAGAACTGCCCCACACCCCATAGAGGTCATTGCTGGTGCCACTGGTCATGCTCGACCAACTGTTGCCATCATAGTGGAGTATGATGCCCCCCTCACCCACAGCAAAGACATCGCTGCCAGAACTGCCCCACACCCCAAAGAGCCAATTGCTCCAACTGGTCATGTTCGACCAACTGTTGCCATCATAGTGGAGGATGGTGCCACCCGAATCCACGGCAAAGACATCGCTGCCAGAACTGCCCCACACTCCTGAGAGCCAATTGCCGGTGCCACTGGTCATGCTCGACCAACTGCTGCCATCATAGTAGAGGATGGTGCCACCCGAACCCACAGCAAAGACATCGCTGTCGGAACTGCCCCACACTCCTGAGAGCCAATTGCTGCTGCCACTGGTCATGCTCGACCAACTGATGCCATCATAGCGGAGGATGGTGCCCCACAAACCCACGGCAAAGACATCGCTGCCAGAACTGCCCCACACCCCCCGGAGCCAATTGCTGGTGACACTGGGCATGCTCGACCAGCTGATGCCATCATAGTAGAGGATGGTGCCACCCGAACCCACGGCAAAGACATCGCTGCCAGAACTGCCCCACACCCCACGCAGGTGATTGCTGGTGACACTGGGCATGCTCGACCAACTGCCATCATAGTGGAGGATGGCGCCATTTGAACCCACGGCAAAGACATCGCTGCCGGAAATGCCCCACACCCCATGGAGACTATCTGTGCCAATGGTTGTGCTCGACCAACTGTCGCCATCATAGTGGAGGATGGTGCCCCCCTCACCCACGGCAAAGACATCGCTGCCAGAACTGCCCCCCACCCCCAAAAGGTGCTCGCTGGTGACACCGGTCATGCTTGACCAACTGTCGCCATCATAGTGGAGGATGGCGCCATTTGAACCCACGGCAAAGACATCGCTGCCGGAACTGCCCCACACCCCCAAAAGGTGCTCGCTGGTGACACCGGTCATGCTCGACCAACTGCTGCCATCATAGTGGAGAATGGTGCCCCCCTCACCTACGGCAAAGACATCGCTGCCAGAACTGCCCCACACCCCCAAAAGGTGCTCGCTGGTGACACCGGTCATGCTTGACCAACTGTTGCCATCATAGTGGAGGATGGTGCCACTATCACCCACGGCAAAGACATCGCTGCCGGAACTGCCCCACACCCCATCGAGGTGATTGCCCTGAGGCAGGGGGTTTTGCCAGGTCCAATCTGGCTCCTGGGCATAGGTTGGCTGGCTAAATAGGACCAGACTCACCATAACCACAGCTGTCACCAGCCATAGACGCTTGGGCCAACTTGGCTGGAGCCCCTTTTCAAGAATTTGATTGTACCAGAGTGATTCGCGCAAAATGGCCATATCCCCCCTCCCAATCTTTGGTATTTGACCTGCTATTATTAGCATATCACGTTTTAGTCACTGTGTCAATACCCGTTATAGGTATAGGTGTCTGATTGCACCATAATGGCTAGGCCGGTTCGAGTTGGCCAAGACGGTAACGACGGCGGACTTGGGCAGGGTCAATCCGCTTTAGCCCGGAACCAGAGCTCAGTCTGGCATCACTTGATACACCAAGTCCCGTCGGGAAAGCTGATAGTGAGCTTCTATCTGAGGATTTGGGTCAGTCAGATAGATGGGATACTTTCCGACATTGCTACCAATGAGTTCCACGGCCGGGGACATCAACTCGCTGCCCAGATTGGGGATGGCAAGGTGAGGATACAGGCGCCTGATACCCTCTCGATACCAATCATATTGTAACAAAGTCGCGTTAAGGACAGCCACATCTGCTCTTACCCCCTCCGCGTAGTGAAAATACCAGAGGGCAAAGGTATGCGGATCGGTATCCGCTATGATGATGGCGTTGGCGGGAAGAGCTCCCAAGACCCCTGCTCCGTAGTCAGAAGCAGTTTGATCCGAGTTCAGATTGAGAGCCCCATAGTTGTTTGCCAGAGAGGAAAAAGGGAGGAGCAGGAAGGCACACGAACTCAGAAGAAAGAAAGTCGAACTGGGTTTCACCGTTCTCGCTATCCTGACGAAGAGTTCCCTGAGGGCAATCAAGACACAATGCACGCCTCCACCCAACCACAGAGCCATGACGAGGAAAGAAGGGATCAGATAGACGTAAGAGTCAGTGGTGTTGTAGCCAATGGCGTAGATGGAACTGCTAACCACGAAAATTGCTGAAAATCCACAAAAGGTACGGTTTTCATCCCACCAGAACCACAAGCCGATCAGCCCCAGAAATAGCCCCCACCAGCCGAACTGCTGAGCCAGCAAGGTCGACCAAGCAGACACCCGGGCAGGTATATACTTCCACGGTAGCGCAAAGACAAACTGCCTGTAGAGCCTAGCCGAGACAAGCCAGGTAAAGCCTAACCCTGTGTGAGGATCCCCCCAGTTTATAGGCAGATGTTGAGCTGCGCGTAGCGGCAGGTAGAGATAAACGGAGAGCCCCAACAAGAAAAATGCCGATGCAGTAACCAAGGTCTTGGGCTTTAGAAAGCGGTGGCCCTCGCTTCGCAGGGCCAAAAACAGACCGGCAGGGAGCAGAAGGAGCATCGAAAGATGATTTCCCAAGCTTAGACCGTAGAAGAAGGCCAGGGAATAAAAGAGGCGAGGGCCGCTGGAGGAAGTTCTCGTCTTGACACAATACGAGAGTAAATATATCGTCAAAGCGACAAAAAAGGCGTTGAGGGTGTATACCTCAGCGATGACCGCCTGAGACCAAAGGACGGGAGAGAAAGCAAAGGCCAAAGCCGCTGTCATAGAGGCCACCGGCGCGGCTGTTCTGTAGCTCCACCTTTCGGCTGTACTCAGGGCAAGCCCTTCCTCCGTCTCCACCGTCGGCGCCAGCAGGATCGAGCTGGCGAGATACACAAGGGGGACAGTGGCCGCTGCGAAGAAGGCAGACATCAAATTCACCCGGTAGGCGATATCCCCCCAGGGCAGGAAGGTGAACAGTTTGGCCAGAAGAACGTATAGTGGGTAGCCGGTAGGGTGAGGGATGCCTAGGGTGCAGGCGGCAGCAATCAGGTCACCGCCGTCAGCACCGTCGTGCCGCCAGGTAATAGAGGGGGCCAGAGTACTAAAATAAATGAAGAAGACAAACAAAAAGAGGCTGACAAGTACGACTACTCTCAGCCTCCCGCGAATCGCTTTGCACATATCGCCTGATTTACCCAATGCTGCTACCTTTTGCTCTAGCCGGGTCCGTGCCCCGGCGATTTTGGGACTAAAAAGCTGGTCATGGACCAGCTTCGAGCGAAATGTTGGTGCCATTGCCTGATTTGCCTCTGGCTTTAGTCCGTGCGGGGTGTCACGCACGGACGCGCGGATTTTGTCAATTCTCTCCATAGCTGCCGATATGAATGCCAGTTAACAAGATACGATCACATTGACTTTGCCCACGGGCATCGGTGACTGCCAAGCGCTGCCCTGTCGTCCCGTTGTACATACCGATTTCGAGCATATATTCGCCTGGGGGTGTGTCAGGTTGGATAACGATTTCATAGTTGTCAACTACGACCTCCCCTTCCATCCATGCCCAGGTAGGATAGGTTCCCTTGACCGGCCAGTTGTCCTGCTGCCCCCAAATCCGGTTATCTGTACTGATGAGATGAGTGAAAACAGTATAGTCCTTGTTCATCTGAGTCAAGGCCTTCCAGTAGAGGGTCAAACGAAGCGTGCCATCAGGGCTTGCGTACTTAGTAGCCAGGTCATAACCCAGCAGCTCTACCTTGCCTCCGAGATCAGCTTCCACGACGTGCTTCATGGAAGGCACAGAGAATCGCCGTTGCCTCTGCATAACCTGTATTGTGGTCAGATCCCAGTGGTCTTCAGGAGAAGGGAACTTGCTCAGCCGCCATCTTTCCCACAGACTGGGAGCTTGCTTCCTGCGTACGGCAAGATTTTCGCTCCCAGGAGAGAAGAGGACGATTCGCAGCAGGTATTTTCCCCGGGGAGCCTGGGGTGGGATGACAATATCATGCTGACCTTTGACCAGCTCATTTCGCTTCCACCGGGAAGTAGGATACCAACTGGCACCTGGTAAAGCTATAATCTGACTGATCACTTTGTCACTGGCATCTACCAACTGCAATAACAGATTGTACTCCTTCTGGATATCCCGCAGCGCACGCCAGTACAAGACCAGGTGCAGTTTGTCCCCTGAACGGTAATCTCCACTGAGAAAATCGTAGCCCTGTAACTCAACCTGATCAGCGAACTCGGTTGCACACACATGTTGTGCGGACAGATGTCCTTTCGACGGATAAACTAGCGAGGGGCTGATCTGGACCGGCCCCAGGTCAAGGCCGACCCCAGTGGCTGTCTTATCCCCTTGGGAGGCAACCAAGCTGTGACCAAGTTCTGGAGAATATAGCTGCAATTCAAGATGGTATTCACCCGGGGGGGTACCCCACGGAACCATGAGGGCATGGTTGTCCTGCACGAGCTCTCCCTCTGCCCAAGTGTCCGTCGGGTGCCATCCTCCTTGGGGTTTCATTTCATGCTGCGCCCAGCGACGCCCTTGCCCATCTTTTAGGAGGAGGATTACCACGTAATCCTCGTCTGTCTCAACCAACGTTCGCCAGGATAGGCTGATTCGCATTGCATCCCCGGCTGCGAGGGAACGCGCCCCGACTTTACATCGTTCCAGTCGGAACTGATCGTCGAAATACACCTGTTCCGCTTCTGAGTACGATGTTAGGCCAGGAGCGGCGAAATAGTAGTAGACTAAGCGGCTGTTGTTGATGTACCAGTTCTTGAAGACGGGATAGGCATGTTCTGTTAGCCAGCGCTCAGCCAGGTTGTTGGGATCAGGGATTTCTGTATCCGCCAGGACGAGCCATAAACGGGGGTGCTGAGTGCTGAGATGCTGAAGTGTTGTCTCAACCTCGTTGTCAGTAAGAGGTTCTGATGTAAGCCAAGAGGGGAAAAAAGCGGGCAAGAAATACCAGGGCAAATCGTCCTTATAGTAATGTTTGAACAACACATATTGCCAAGGACTGTCAAGGACGATCCCATCTCCCGGTTGCGACGCTGTTTCGATGACCCGGATCATCGTTCCGTACTCGCTCTTGACAAAACCGGTGTAATAGTTCACCAAGCTATATACATTGATGGCCACAAGAAAGGCTAGACTAATACCGAAGAGCACGGCTGTTCTTCTTCTCAAGATCCTTAGCCCCAGGGCCGGCAGCAGGCAGAGAGCCGGACTAACCGTGCTAAGATAACGCGCTAGAAAGAGATGGGGTACAAGCAATGCGACCAGAGGAGATACGATCGTATACACAAGCAGAAGGGTCCCCCGGGCTTTAGGCGAGATCGCGTCCACCTTGCCAGGCGATAGCTGGTAGGCACCGGTTGCGCCGAGGACAAAGAGGGGTACAAAGGGCAGAGACAGCAGCCCCGCGCGGACGCCACGGGATCTCGGGCCGATGACAAGGGCCAGCCAGCATGCTGCTACCTCAGCCCAGGATCGTCCCATGCCCAAAGGACGACTGGCGAAATCAGCAAACACGACCTGAAGCTGGTGAGAACTAAGGAACCAGATCAACTCGAAGAGAAAGAATGGAACATGGAATAGGATCCACTTCACTAGCATCCGTTTATGGATCTTGTAAGTCAGCAGAAGGAAAATCGCTTGCGATACGACAACGAGGACGAAATAGTAGTGAATGCCTATGCCTATGGCGTCAGCCAGCCCGAGGGTTGCCCAGGCTATCCGTCGGTTTGACGCGAGAGCCCAGCTCAAGAAGTAGATCGAGAGCAACCCCAAAAAGGCTGTGAGGGTGTACATGCGGGCTTCCTGAGCATAGTATATCTGAAAGGGGGAGATAGTGGCTATCAAAGCACTCAGCAGCGCGACCTGGGTGTCGAAAAGAAGCCGACCAAAACGGTAGAGCAATGGCGGCAACAGCACTCCAAAAATCACGGAGAAGAAACGATAGGAAAATTCGCTTTGACCAGCCAGGCCCAGCCAGGGATGGATCAGAATGTAGTACAGGGGTGGATGCTCAAGGACAGCTTCGTCTCGTATATGCGAAAGAATCTCAGAGTAGCTGCGAGTAGCAATGAAGGAGGTGGCCGCCTCATCAAACCAGAAATCCTGGTGTTCCAAACCGTATATGCGCAGGGCGAAGGCCAACGCTATGGTCAGAAGCAGGATAACCAACGATGACCCCCTGTCGGTCTTTTCTCTTGCGTTTGTCATCTCGAAAATCGCTTTTCGCGCAGCAGTTGTGCGTAGAGAGCTTCCACTTCGGCAACGTGCTCACTCATCGTCTTTTGAGGTCGGATGTTGCACCCGAGTTCTTCCAGTATAGTTGGATGGGAGATGAGTTCTCTCAACAAAGCTCTCAAAGCTATCGTATCGCCCACCGTGAAGAGGAGACCGTCCACGCCATGTCGAACCTTTTCCCTCAGGGCCCCAATATCCGAAGCGATGACCGGCACTTGAGCGGCGAATGCCTCTTGAACCACCAGGCAGGATGTCTCGGGCCAAAGGGAAGGAACGATGAGGGCATCAACGTCAGTTAGTACTGCTCCAACTTGAGCATGTTCTATTTGGCCTCCGAAACTGACCGCAGAACCCTCCGCCATGCGCTGAAGCTCCTTCGTGTATTCGGGGAAGACCCTTTGATCACCGTAGATCGTGAGAACGGCTTGGCCTGGCTTGATATCCTGAAAGGCTCTAATGAGGACGTGAACCCCTTTCTGCCAGGCGATGCCACCTAGGTAAGCGAAACGTAGGGGGAGGCATACCTTGCACCTTGCCGATCTGTGAACCTCAAGTTCGCTAATACCGTGGCCGATGACCTTGATCTTGTCCACTGAGTATCCCCTGGCGTTGAAGATATCGCGTGTCCACGAGGTGGGGGCAATGATGGCGTCCACCTCCCTCAACTGCCGACGGAGAACATGAGCCCTACAAGCGAGTAGAGGGACAAGCAGGGGAGCAACCATCATGATGGGAGGAATTTGAACCCTGTTGGCAAAGCAGTGGACGCATCGAACCCCCCATAGATCATGGGAACATCTGCGGCCATTGGGCAGGATCAGTTGGGCATTGGGACAAAGAAACCAATAGTCGTGCAGGGTCAAAACTGTTGCGATGCGCCTTGACTCAGCCATCGAGATGAACCGGGGGGATAGCCCCATCAGATGCTGGAAGTGGATCACTTCAGGCCTCTCCCGATCGAGGACCTGCGCAAAGGTCCTTTCTGCCGGAAGGTTGCGGAGGGATGACAAAAACAGAGGTAACGGCGTATCGCGATCTGCCTGAGCCTCGACTTTGTATCGCTTGATCCCCTCGACCTGTGGTGCTGCCATCGGAGAGCGCGTACCGCTCCCTCGATAGAAGACGATCACCTCGTGACCACGCTTTCGCAGTTGGCGGGCAAGACCCTGGGTGTATATCTCAGTCCCGCCCACTTTTTCGGGAGGGAACCGGTGAACGACCTGCAGAATGCGCATGGGCCTTCGCTTTGGCTGGCGCCCCTTTTAGCGATCATCCACTAGCATTTACCGAACTGGACTTTGCTCCAGTGCTGAAATTAATTGTAGGCTATGAAAGGGGTTTTGTCAAATAGCCATTGGCCCCAACGTGCAGGATTCGCGGCAAAAAACAATCCCTCCCAAATAGGTGGAGGGACCTTTGCTTTAGCGGGCCCAGACCCGATCACTCATCATGAAGGCGGGGGGCATTCAACGCAATCTGCAATAAGAATCCTCAGTGGGACTTGACGATGAGGGGGAGATAAACTTTTGAAACGTACAGAGTAGGCGCAAGGACAGAGGCCCAATGCAAAGCGTTGCGACGGAACATAGGCCAGGGGAGTTCTGCGGTCGGCGCGCTGACGGGGTTGTTGGGCCACTGCCAGGCCAAAACATGGCCATAATAGTCCGTACTGGTATTGCCACCGACAATGATCTCTAATTGATCGTCGCTGTTGATATCGCCCACTGCTGGCGAACTCCAGACAGGAGAAATCCCCACCCACAATGTCGGTCTCGGATCGCTCCAACTATCCGCGGTGAGTTGCTGTCCATCAGCGCTCAGTACGGTTACCTCAGCATCATAACCAATTACGATCTCCGGTCCCGCGTGAGCGCCGTCTATGTCGGCCACGGCTGGCGACGATCGAATCAACATCCCCCATGTCCCGGAACAGGTTTTGGGGTTAACCGACCAGAGTGTGGTGTTACTGTAATAGTCCCAGGCATACACCGTGCCGCTCTCGGTGCCAGCGACGATATCGAGATAGCCATCGCCGTTGAGATCAGCCAGGGCGGGTGAGGTGAACACGCTATTGTCCGTTGAGAAAGTCCGTTCCAGATTGCCATCGCTGTCCCAGACCTTTACCCAGTTCCCCCCGCAGTAGCATACGCCCGAACCGATCACGACTTCTAACTTGTCATCCCTGTCCAGGTCAGCGATGGCTGGACTGGAGTAAAGGCACTGCTCCGTCATGATGCCATAGTGACCGCTTCTAGTGGAGCCCACAGGTGGGCAACCGTGCAGGGTATTGAACCCTGGAAGAAAAGTGATGTCGTACCTCATGGCCCGCAGCATGCCGCCGTCGTCCATGCAGGCGCTACCGCTTGACATGTCACCGCCAAAGACAAAATCCAGGGATGCATCCCCATCTAGGTTGGCGATAGCGGGCGACGACCATATCGTGTCCAGCATCTCGGCCGGCCAATCGTAGTCAGGGTTGCCCTCGGTGAGCGGTGTCCCATCACTGCCCTTGAGCACATACATTCTGACATCCCAGGCCCCGACGACGACGTCATTCTCACCGTCGTTGTTGAAATCGGCGATGGAGGGGCTCGCAAAGACACCGTCAGCGTAGCCATCAGAACCACCCGTTGGGCTGGTCCTATCCAGCGTTTCACGGTACCATTTGGGCGTTCCGTCTGCCTCAAAGGCGGCTATGCCCCCGTGTGTTCGGGGGTAGTTCTCCCCTCCCATGCCCACCACGATTTCTGGCTGTCCATCGCCGTCTATGTCCCCTACGGCTGGCGTTGAGTTAATAGAGCCAAGCGCACTGCCTCCCGCCACTTGCGTCTGCTCCCACCAGACGGTGCCATCCGCCCTCACTGCTGCCAAAGTGGCCGGATGATTGCCCTCTGAGGAGCTAGTTTTGAGGGTGCCGATGACGATCTCCACCCCGTTACCATTTCCGGGGTCCAGATCGGCTAGAACAGGGGAGGAATGCAAGATCTTTCCGCCAGTTAGCTGCCTATCAAAGAGGGGGGTAACTGGAGAAGATCCTCCAGCTCTCGCGGGCATAGAAGCAAAGGGCAATGACAGCAAGACCGTCAGCGCCAGTCCCACCACGATTGACCATGTCTTCACATAAGCTGCGACTCTGCTTATCCCACAAGCGTGGATATTGGTTCGGGTGCTAGAACCAGGCCTGCAGCAGAGGTGGAAGTCTAGGACAAAACCCATAAGCGATTGCCGCGAAGCCTGATTGTCGGGGTATTCACAAGGGTTATGCGACATGGTGAACTAATTATATCATAGCTTTCCTGAGTAGAACGTAAAGGTTGCATGGAGATTGCCAACAGTCTAGAGACTAATCTGCCCCTGAAAAGACAAAAGCCGGGCCAAGCCTGGCTGTCCAAGACCTTTCCAATGCATAAGCACTACACACATTGCTCATCCAGGCAGATTCGTCCCCAAGTGTTCGAGGATCACTCTAGCACCATGCCGCACGTAGAATCCGCCAACCCGCCATACATCGAGCAGCACGTTGAGGAGTCTGGACCTCATGACAACCCTGCAAAGGGAGCTTTTCCTCAACTGTTCGACGAGCGCAATTCGATGCACCGCCACACTGGCGTCTCGGTAACTGGTGATCAACTTTACTTTCAATATATCTTCCCTAAAGACCGGTAACGGCAACCAGATCGTTTGCCAGCCAGGACGTATTCTTATATGTCCTACTAGGCTATCATTCACCAGCACGTGTCCAGTTATGACCTTGGCAATAAACGTGCCAACTTCCAAAGAAAGTGTCCGTTTGCCTGTGTTGTGCAAAAAGGCAGTAGCCTGCCGAGCAATCAGGCGAAAAGGGATACCATGCGAATCGCTTCTCTTCTCTTTCCAGCCTAACCCATGCACCTCTTGACCGCCGACAACCATCGCATCTTGAAGTTCACTGCGAACCTGCGGCCCATTCCAAATAGCACGGCGACAGCGCCAGCAGATATCGGGAGGGTCGGTGCTTTTTAGCCTTCGCCTGAACTCCTGGTAGGCCTGCCCATGCCAGATACCCTCGAAGGGTTGTTCGTAGATGTTGCCCAGCGGCACATTGGCAATGCAACAGGGATGAACGTCCCCCGTGTGAGAGATGAAGGTCTGCACCCACGGGATGGCACACCCCCTGCGGAAGCCCAGCGCTTTCACCCGTTGCCGGTCGAGCGGTTGAAAGTAGATATCGTCCAGACGGTAGGATTCCGATGGTTCACCGACGATGTGATAAAAGCGGGCAGACGATTCGATGCTGATGCCGATCCCCCTCTGGCGGGCTATCTGCCTGGCCTGGTGAAAAGACTTCCGAATTGTTGCCGCTGGCAGGCCGTCATAGGCTGCCTGGTAATCCACCGTCAGGCCAAAATCGTCCACGAGGCCAAAGGTGACTTCCCGGATCCCCAGGCGATCCGCCAGTTGCACCAGGGGCAGAAATTGGTTTGCGTTCTCCTTTATGACCACAAAGGTCAACCGCAGCCGAGGCCGCTGCGAACCATGCCGCCGCTTAGCCCGCTGCACCCGCCGGATGTTTTCCTGGACTCTGTCCAAGTCCCCACCCTGCCGAATTCTGCGGTAGAGTTGCTCATCGGCCGCATCAACGGAAATGGCCAAGCCATCCAATCCCTTGGACACCAGCAACTCAGCCAACTCGTCATCAAGCAGCATGCCATTGGAAGTGATGTGCACGTTGGCCCGATAAGCCCTCACCCTTTCGAGGATCCATCCGAGCTGGGGATGCAGCAGGGGCTCCCCGATCCAGGAGAGAACGATGTTGTCGAGGTAGGGAAAAAGACCCTCCAGTCGGTCGAAGGCCTCCAATGAGATGTCACCACTTCCTCCTGATGGGCTCTTGCCCAGGCTGCGGGGGCACATGATGCAAGCCAAATTGCAACGGGAGGAGATCTCGATCACGGCCAGCGTCGGCAGTGGGACCTCTTCCCGACAAAAGTGGTTGATATAGATCTCTGTGTCCTCGACGTATTCCGGGTTGGTCATCACTTTCGAATCGGTGAAATCTCGCGATCGCCTAGAAGTTTCTCCAGATAGCTCCTCAGCATTTCCATCACTCTGGCACTACTGAAATGCTCCAGACGCTCCTTTTGCCTGGCCACGACAGCCTCCCTGAAATCTGCTTTCGTCATCAGCAGATGGATCAACTCAGCCACAATCTCGTATCGCTTCTCTGTAATCAGGATGCCGGCATCGCCCAACGTGTAGGGGATGCCCGCTGCAGCGTAGGCCACGATGGGCACCCCCAAGTACATGCTCTCCAACAGTGGCTTACAGAAGCCCTCATGCTCGCTCATGGAGACAAAGACGTCAGCCAGGCGATAGTAGGCCAAGAGTTGGGAAAAGGGAACGTGGCCACAGAAATGGACGTCCTCCAATTTCAGATACCGCACAAAACCCCGAAGCCACTCCAGATAGCGCTCCATCCGTCCCCACGAACCGACCAAAAAGAGCCGGGAGTGAGGGTTTAGCTGTCTGTAATGGTAAAAGACCTTGATGACGTCTTCCTGTCGCTTGTTCGGCACCATCCGTCCCACAAAGAGCAGGTTGACGTAACCGTCATCGAAGAGGGCCATCGTTTCGGGATCGGGCGGCTGCTGATACGGCCTCTTATCCAGAGCGATGGGCAGCACTCCCGTGGGGTTGTATCCCGCCTTGACCAAATCCTGCCGATTGAACTCCGAGTCAGCTAACGCCAAGTGAACCTTGTCTTCGAAGCGAGGCAGTTCCCGCCTGCCCCTTTCGGCCTGCTTCCTCACCTGCTCATTGACACCCGCAAAATAGTGGGCCGGTGTCACATTGTGATAGACAAGGACCAGCTTCACCCGACGGGCTAACGAGTAAACCCAA
>Ga0180437_10007433_pt1 | contig 14236 bp, 18 predicted proteins | sample SS_ome_4_FD_132410 | JGI IMG/M metagenome (GOLD analysis project Ga0180437, IMG submission 132410) | Hypersaline lake sediment archaeal communities from the Salton Sea, California, USA - SS_3_D_1 metaG | ecosystem: Environmental > Aquatic > Non-marine Saline and Alkaline > Hypersaline >...
ACAGTTGATGCTCAATGCTAAGCATCCCTACATCAAGGGGGTATACCTGAAGGGAGGGAGACATCAGGACATCATCATCATGTACACAGAGATAGTGAAACCATTATTAAACTGGTACATGCAGTACAAGAGCACCCAGATACCAGACTATGATACGGTGGAACATGTGTTTGTCTCCCAGAGGGGGAACACCACCGAGAGTTACATATACACGCTCATCAGGAAATGCAGTCATATCCTGGGAAGGAATCTCTCTCCCCGCATGTTCAGGAAAGGGCTGGGTGTCCACACCAAGGAACTGGGGTTACAGGATGAGGTCCGGCGGATGATCATGGCCCACAAGGATGTGAAGACCACCATAGATGCCTATAGTGACTACACTATCAAGGATATCGCCCGGGAATTGAGCATGAAAATCCCCTCTCGGGATCAGAATGGTATGATTCTAACTGGATCCCAGGTTCAGAATGTCCAGAGTGAGAAGTGCCCTTTCTGTGGTGGGCCGGTGGAGAGTGAGATGCTCTTATGCCCGCACTGTTGGGAGACGATAAAGGTTGTCTGTGAGAGTTGTAAACGATTCATCCAGATTACCTGGAAGAAATGCCCGTACTGTGGAACAGAAATGAAAGATAAGAAGAAATTTGAGTATGCATTATAAGGGGGGATATCATGGAAAACTGTGATGAAATCAAGATGGAAATTCAGTCATGTTTTGTGAAAACACATGAATACTGGGAAAGGAATGGGAAGAACTGGATTGCCCGAATTACTGGATTGGATGAGAAATTTGGCTATAGAAGGGAATTTCTGGAGACTGTTCCATTAGGAAGGGAAAAGGTCTTCCTGCTAGAAGACTTCCATATCGGTGAAATCTACGAGATTGCATCAATCTCTCGAACTGGGGGGGTGATTCATAATGGTCTGAGAGATACCTTTCTCTGTACAGAAATTAATGAGATCTGTGTGGTGCTAGAGATAATTTCACAGGAAGATGTTCTCGAGAAAATGTACAATAGAAAAGAGAATGTAGCAATACATTTAGTCCATCAACTTCTGGAAATTGTTCCCAAGGATGAAGCTGTAAAATTAATTTGGGAAATTAATTGAGAAGAAGAATTTACGAATTCACGTTATAATTATCTCGAGGATTACTATTCATTGCATAACATTGAAAGTGCTGATTGTTTTCTTCGCCCTAACAGTTGATGTGACATTTGCTGTTTTCTCCATTGAAGATCTCTCAATGAGATGTTATATTCTTTTGCTAGGCTGTTTTCTACGATAAAAAATTTAGAACGCAATTCTTCAGATATTCTCGACAATTTCATGGACTCACTCCGCAGAGATTTGATTCTTTCTCCAGAATCTAAGATTTCAAGTCTTGTCCTGAAAAATGGTTTCCACACTTTTTCATCAAATTTCTTGAATCCATGAATATCTATGAATTCTTCTTCTGACAGAAGGAGTTTTCTGACTGTCCATTTTATCGTATCATTCTTATCGTAAATTCCAGGTTTTATTACGTTCTCATTGACAACTGCGTCTAGTTCCTTTGTCCAAAGTTCATTGATAAAATTCTCAATATTTTTTAAAAAATATTGTAATCTAGAGGTATAATTACTCATTTCTTTCATTTGCTTGACATATAGACTCCTAAGCTCATCAATGTACAATGTTTGGTATTGAAGAAATACTGATATCATTTCTTCTCCTGGATGTATTTTTTCTTGATCCATGAGGTATTGGATCTCAATGTTTTTAAGTGAATTACAATTTGCAGATAATCTTTTGATCCACGGGTCCAATACATCCCATATGAGATCATAATAGAAAGATCTCTTATCTTGTCTCTGAAGTAATTCATTTTGCTCTGATACCTTTATTGCATAATACAGAGTTACGATCACCAGGCTTCCAACAAGTAAGACATCAATTGTGGTCGAAACCTGAGGATCCAAGAAACTATTTGTAAAGAAGAGAAACGAGATGAGAATACATAAGAAGAGAAACAATACACCAACCCATTTTGACTTCATGATTCTATAATTCAGATTGATCTATTTAAATTTTCAGATGAGTGCATGAGGAGAATGAGGAAAAAGATAGGAGAATAGATAATGCGTATTCTTATAATTTGATAGGGAGATATCAAAAATCTAAATCAAAAATATCAATAGAAAGGATAGGACTTCAATGGGAAATCAAACACTTAAAAAAAGAGTGATGTATTATAACAATCATAATACTTATAAGGATGTATGTACTAAATAGTTCATAGTGTAAAGCGCCCGGGGCGGGATTTGAACCCGCGGTCTTTTTGGGAAAGACTTCGCCTCTTAAGGGCGGTGCATTAAACCTGGCTCAGCCACCCGGGCGTTCAACATTTTTTATTTATTTTCTTTTTATAAAAAACTTATCTTGCTTATTCATTATTTTCTTCCTTTACTTAAAAACATTTCTTTACTACCATGTAAGAGTTTGTTACTAATAATTGTATCTTTCCTTAAATACTTTATTTATTTATATATGAGATATATAGCGATATAACTCATCTTACTTTCATTAATATATATGCAATTTCAATTACTGAAAATGAAATCCTGCTCCTTCAAATTTTATACAGAATGCGAAGTTAATTATCATTCATTTTCTTAAATTCTCTATAATTTGCATTTTTATGATATAGAAATGTTAATGTTTTATTAAAATCAAATATTAATTTGACGGTGGTAGAACTTTTCCCTGGCACCCCAAAAACCCCATAACCATATTATGGGGTTGCAAGAGGTGTCAACCATGGAAAAACTCTATGCTGGCCTGGATATCCATTCAGACATCCTGTATGGTACCGTCCTCACTCAGGACGGAACAGTATATGCCGAAAAGAAATTCCCCAACAGAAAGAAAGCACTACAGACATTCTTCAATGGAATCTCCAGCGCACAGGTGAAGATCGCCATGGAAGCCTGTGGCCTATGGAGAGGAGTCTACACCCAGCTGACTGCACTGGGGTATGATGTGGTGCTCTCCAATCCTGTTCAGACCCATGCCATTGCCAGGGGTAAGAAGACAGACAAGGTGGATGCTCGGATTCTGGCAGATCTGCTGAGAACGGGATACCTCCCGGAGGTGTATATCCCTCCAGACGATGTATTGAAGTTACGAGATATTGCCAGGCACCGGGTGCGCCTGGTGAGGCTCAGGACACAGGTACAGTGCAAGGTCAAGGGATATCTTCATCGGTCGGGTGTATCCTTTCCCCAGGGATGGAAAAAGGAAAATCTGACATTTTTTAGAGAAACAGATCCCCAGATTGCAGACTTCATCTCCATCATCGAGACCACCACTGAGCGGATCCGGAGAGTGGAAAAGGAGATCAAATCCATTGCTCACCACAAATCGTTAGCGCTTCTCCTGCAGACTGTACCGGGCATTGCAGCATTTTCTTCATTGATGATTTTAGGTGAAATCGGTACTATCAAGCGATTCCCCGATCCCAAGCACCTGGTGAGTTATGCTGGACTGTGCCCGGGCATCTGTCAATCATCCCGGAAGAGCCATCCCGTACCGAAGAAGGCATGCAATACCTGGTTGAAGTGGATCATGTATGTGTGCTCGGGGAGAGCTGCCCAGATCAATAAGAGGTACATGAAGCATTTTTACAAGAAACAAAGAACGAGTGGATACTCCATAGCCCGACGGAGTACTGCTCGAAAGATGCTCACCGATATCTGGCACATGTTGGACAAAGAAGAAGCATATGATCCATCATAAATTACGGTCCTCCAAGCAGGACAGGGAACCCCCCACATTATTACTAGGAGATGAGGTAACAGGTTCACCTGTTACGGAATCCTCAAATTTTGACTGGGGGTCCCTCAACCACCAACCATGATAGGCTTCGAGCCTCGAGAGATGTCTGTGGATGAATCCCTGTCCTGTAATCATTATATCCCTGGAGTATATATAGGTGAGGTGTCCCATGTAAGAAAAACAGATTCCCTTTACCCCCTTGATTGAAGGCAAACACTTATATGGGGATCATGAAAAAAAGGATCAACCCCCATTCAACCAACAAGGAGGAGAAGACCTTTCTTCTCCTCAAAAATTACTGATAAAAAAAGTCAAAGAGACTGGGGGAAAAGTTCTAAGAGATGTAAAATTTTCTAAATTTCATATACAAATATCACAATATTAATATCATCGTGCCATCTTTCTCACAAAAACAACAACAAATAATGCCATCATGAAAGCACCTATAATTGCTTCACAGCAGATCAATGCCTTTCCAATAGTAGTTATTGGTCGAATATCACCAAGACCTAATGTGGTGAATGTCACGAAACTGAAATAAAGGGTATCAATGATTTTTTGGGTTAAACAGGGATTACCTGCTGAATATTGGATACACCCAAATAATCCATAAAGGAATGCGAATAGTATGGTGATGTATCCTGAAACTGCAGCTGTATAGTGAGGTTTTTCACCATATCCTGCAAGGAATTTATATATCTGAAGCCACCACCAACTTCCAGTTTTCCATTTATTTTTTTTGCGTCTCATTTCCATTTCTCTGAAATAAAATTCTCCTGCTAGTGAGTAATCACCATAATTCTGCATATTTTGCTTCAAATTCCTGTAGATTGTTTCTAATTCTTTATAACCCAGATTTATATCTTCATCTTTCATATGTTCTTCTTCAAATATTATTTTATCATCAGGCCATTGACAATCTATGAAAGAAACATTTTTTATGAAAGAACTATAGAATCTTGCCATTTTGAGGTCTGCTGTAATGGTTCCCATGAAAAAGAATTTTGAATTTCGAAGATTAAAATTTTTAACTTGTTTGGGTTTGAATTCTAAATTTTCTCTGAAAACAGTTTCATTCATTGTTAGGTCATGGAAGATGGCTTGACTGAAGTCTGTATTCTGGAAGGTGGTTCCCTCGAAGTATGCATTTTTCTGGAAGATGGCTTTTGCAAAGGATGCAATTCTTTGAAAGTTAGCACTCATGAAGGATGCGATTCCCTCAAATATAGCTCCAGAAAAGTCTGCATCTCCTTGGAAGGTGGCTCCCTCAAAATATGCATCTTTGAAAGCAGCTTTATTGAAATCTGCATATGCTTGGAAGGTGGCTTCACTGAAGTTTGCATTCTGAAAAGTAGTTTCAGTAAAATCTCCGTTTTCCTGGAAAATGGCTTTACTAAAGTCTGCATTTTCCTGGAAGGCTGTTTCTTTGAAGTATGTATCCTTGAAGGTGGCACCAGTAAAGTATGCATTCTGAAAGGTAGCTTCACTGAAGTCTGCATCCCAGAAGGTAGCTACTAAAAAGTATGCATTCTGAAAGGTGGCTCCTCTGAAAAATGCATCATAGAATTTAATCCATATGAAGTTTGCATCCTTGAAGGTGGCTTTCCAGAAGTTTGCATCCTTGAAGGTGGCTTCACTAAAATCCGCATCTTGAAAGGTGGCTTCACTAAAATCCGCATCTTGAAAGGTAGTTTTCCTAAAATCTACATTAATTTTAAATTCATAATTTTTAAAATAATCCCAGTTTTTAGGGAATATACAACCATGGAAAGAGTGTTTTTCCGTTTCAGATTGTATTTGTTCTTCTAATTTTTGGATAAAAAGATCTCGGTCTTTATTTGATGAGGGATCATGGAAAATGCAGAATTCATCAGAACCTTCCCAGGTTTCATATGAGCAAGATTTTTTAATTGATTTAATTAATTTTTCATCCTTTTCTTTCCATATGTAAGAACATTTCCCCATGATTTCCATATTTACGTTGCATATATAACTGTTTCGTATTCCATATAAAATGCGATGTTAATAATTTCTTAATCTCTAAAAATCTCTTAAAAATGACACATATAACTGTGATTTATACAAAAGCTTCATACAAAATTGTAAATTTTATAAGATTTTATATATGCTGCTGTAATTTTTTTAAAACTTTAACAATTTAAAAAACATTAAATTTATATTTCCAGATCTAATCATTTTTCATGGAAAAACTCACATATACACTATTTGGGAAGCCAATTTTACCACTTGAAGAACCTTTTTGTGAGACATGCTCCGAAAAATTATCAAATAAAAGTTATCAGCAATGTTATAGATGCCATACAAATCAATATACGAGATATTTCACTTATTTACGTGCAGTAGGATATTATATAAAAAAAGATGGATCAAACATTTTAAGCAAATACATAAGGTTAAAATATTCAAAAACTCTTTCTAAAGATTTGAAAGAAAAACTTGCTAAAGGATTTGCAGAATTATTGAATCAATACATTTCAAATAATCAGTACATAATTGAAGAAATAGATTTTATTTTCCCTGTTCCCATGTTCGAGGAAGAAGAAATAGAGAGTGGATTCAATTTGGTAAAAACAATTGTTAAATTTCTTTCAGAAAAAACAGGAATTGAAGCCATCTATGATAATTTAGTAAAAATTAGGAAAACAAAAAAACAAGCACATCTTAATCAAGAAGAAAGAATTGAAAATGTTAAGAGAGCATACATAATCCAAAGACCTGATGAAATTAATGAAAAGCAAATTCTTTTAATAGATGATGTTACTACTTCATGCACAACTGTAAATGAATGTGCAAGAGTATTAATAGAAGCAGGTGTAAAGGAAGTAAGAGTGCTTGTCTTGGCAAGAAATACAAAACCTCCAGGTGGAACTCAAAATGAATGATGAAGAACTGGTACATCTTATAGCTATTAAAAATATTGAAAATGTGGGAGATAAAACAATAGAGAAGTTATTTGAAAGATTTAAATCATTTAAAACAGCTTGGAATTCTGAAGAAAAAGAAATAAAAAAAATTAAGACTAATTGGAGAATTTTATCTACCCTTTTAGAAAACAGGAATAATATTATTATAAATGAAGTGATCAACCAAATAAATGAGATTTCTAATCAGGGAATAACAATCGGTAATAAATTCAATGGCCAGAATTATCCTGAACGATTGTATGAACTTAAAGACTCACCATCAGTCGTTTATATAAAAGGAACAATGGATGAAAGAGATAAAAATGCAATTGCTATTGTAGGTACAAGAAAACCTACAACCAGGGGAAAATTTCTCGCAAGAAAATTTGCATTTAAATTGGCTCAGGAGAAATTTACGATTGTAAGTGGATTAGCCAAGGGGATAGACACTGAAGCTCATCTTGGAGCACTAAAAGCAAAAGGAAGAACAATTGCAGTTCTGGGAACTGGTTTTAATCGAAATGTATTTTATCCAAAGGAAAATTACATACTCTCCCAATTAATTTCTGAAAATGGGTATTGTATAACTGAGTTTCCTCCATATTCGAAGGGATTACTTTCCAATTTTTACAGGAGAAACCGTATTATTAGTGTTTTGTCGAACGCTGTGCTTATTATTGAACTGAAAAATAAAAATCATAGTGGTACACTTACACAAGCGTATTATGCAAAAAATCAAGGGCGGAAAATTTTTATTTTAAAAGAGATTGTTGAAGCAAATAAAGAAAGCATTGGCTGGAAAACACTGAAAAGAGAGGTAAAACCAATAATAGTCGAAGATCCTGATGAAATAATTGACGAGATTAATTCATCAACCATTTTTCAAAAAAACTTAATTGAACATCAATTAGAAATAAAGGGGTATTGAAAAAATTTATTCAAAATATATTAATTAACTTAATTATAGTAATTAAAATAATTATTTAAATTGAAAAAAAATGAATTTGGTATTCCAATATAAACAATAATTTTATATATTTCCTTTAAAATCATATCTAAATCTCCCTGATAGTTCCCCTCTTCGCTTCACCTGGTACTATGCAGGAGATTTCAAACTTAATGAATATAATTATGAGAAAGTAAAATGTCTCAGAAGAGCTCTTAATGACTTGTTAAAATATAAACGAAAAAGTTAAATAATCAAATTGAAAGAGGCTGTGCCATAACTCATAATTAACTTTTACCTGTACCCTCACTTTATCCAGGTTTTCTTCTCCCCAGTTCTTTTTTTTTATTTTTTTTTTCTTCTTCTTTTTTATTTCAGGTGATTCCCTGCAGTGCAGTTAAGATATCTTTTTGATGTATTACCAGATGAGTGAATATCTTCTCGATGTTCAATGCAGTGCACATGAGGACAAATTCGATGGCTGCAAACTCTTTGCCTCGTAAGAGGAACTGGGTGAATTTCTTGTTGTGCTTCATGTTACCAAAGACAGATTCCACCTTGGTGCTCCGCTCTTTCTTCATCTTCTGTCCCTTTTCTGTCTTCAGTCGGGAGCGCATCCTCTCTGTGAGATATTCACGGGGATCCCTGGAGATACTCCGGTACTCGGCAGTGGTGCATTTCTCTTTCAGGGAACAGTGCGGGCACTCACTCCCTTTATAGAGTCTCAGATCGGGTGCACCCTCTCGTTTCTGGATGTGGTGGAAGGAGAGGGTATTCCCCGCAGGGCAGGTGTATACATCGGTGGTTTCATCGTACTGGAACTGGGATTTCCTGAATTTTTTAGTCTCTTTCTTCTCCTCTTTTGCAAAGAAATTATCGGGGATGTAGCCCGTGATCCCTTTCTCTTCCAGGTATGCGGCATTGTCATAGCTGTAATAGCCAGCATCCGTTCCCAGATTGTCAGGGTGTATGCCGTTGTCCTGTGCATGCTCCACCAGGGGCTGCAGCTGCTGGTGGTCGATGGCTTCATCGGTGAGGTGGCATGCCACGATGACATTCTCTTCCCCGTCCACGGCAATTTCTCCATTGTAGGCAGGGCGGAGAGCCTTATCTGAGAACTGCATGATATTAGCATCGAAATCGGTGGTGTTGATCTTGGGTTCCTTCTCTTTCTTTTTGTTCTGTTCCTTTTCTTTTTCACTGGGATCGGTGGGCTCATCAACTTCAGCTTCTTTTTCACCCGCTTCGACTTCTCTACCCTCCTCTGTAACCTCTTCACCTGCTTCAGTAACTTCTTCACCCGCTTCATGTTCTTTCTCACCCGCTTTCGCACTCTCTTCTCTACCCTCTATCTCCTCGTAGGCCCGTTCCAGGGTTTCAATGTGGCTCAGGAGGGAAGAGACCTTTTCATTTTGAGTGTAGGGATTTCTATTCCCGAAGAGGGAATCTTCCTCCTCATCTGTAATGCGTGCCTCTTCCAGCATTTTTCTCGCTTCTTCTTTCAGGTGTATAATTTCCTTCTCCAGGCGCGTGCCTGTCTTGCTGTGTTTGACCGATGCATTGGCTTTCACCTTCGTGCCATCACAGAACATGTCTTCGCCCTTTATCATGTGCAAATCCACGCACAGTTCCACCACCTGGTCGAAGATGGCAGTGATCTCCCCCAGGTGATCCCTGCGGAATCGGCAGATGGTCCTAAAATCGGGTGCCTGTCTACCAGATAAATACATGAACACCAGAGAATCGTTCAGGAGGGCTTCTATCTTCCTGCTGCCCCTTATTCCAACCAGCAACGCATAGATGAATACCTTGAGCATCATGCGGGGATGGTAGGCGGGTGCTCCTTCCGGGTCATAGGATCTGATCAATACAGTTTATCCAGTCGGTCAATAATATGGCTGACTGTGCGTGCAATATGATTTTCAGGAATATACTCCTGTACACTCTTCGGTAGGAGCAATTCCTGGTGTGGGTCATAAGGAAGAAATCTAGAAATCTTCTCTTCATCTCTTTCAGATTCTCTTTCGTTCATGAATAACTTTTAATTCTATATTTATAAGTATTTTGCTTAATAAATACTTTAAATACATTATTTACCAACCGGATAGTGGAAAGAAGGGATGAGTTATGGGACAGCCTCTTAATAAGAAAATGGCTATGAAGATTTTTATCAGTTTGTCAGGTGAAAGAAGTAAAGAAATTACAGAATTCTTGAAAAATTGGATCATAAAATGATTCCAACAACAAAACCATGGATATTAACTGAGATAAGTGAAGATGTAAGATGGAATCCAGAAATAACAGAACAATTAAAAAATTCACGAATTGGAATAGTTTGTTTGACAAGAGAAAATTTAAATTCATTTTGGATTCTTTTGAAGCAGGAGCAATTTCAACAAATATTAATCCATATATCTGTACATTATTAATCGATTTAGATTCTACAGATCTTGAAGATCCTTTAGCACAATTTCAACACACTAAACTCAATAAAGAAGAAATTAAAGATCTGGTTATTACAATAAATAAAATTATTCAAGAACATGATGAACATGGACTTCAAGAATCTGAATTAGAGGAGTTATTTGAATCCTTATGGTCAGAATTTGAAAAAAAATCTAAAGAACTTTTAGATTCCGAAGTAGAATTAGTACCATTAAGATCAGATCGAGGAATTTTAGAAGAACTTCTTGAGAATGTCAGACTTATGACAAGAAATTTACAATCTAAATCAAAAGAATTTAGAATATGGGAATTTATTAACAAAGAGCAGGAAAAAGAAATTGACGTTCAAGATCTAAAAAAAATTATTATTAGATATATGGAGAAATCTTTATCTGGGTTAATGGCCTGGTATGATTATTTTAACTCTCAAAAAAAGATGATGCAATTTTTAAAAGAATTATCTGAAAAATTTCAAAAAGAAGATAATAATCAGGATGAAGAATCTTAATGATGAGACTATACAGAAAAAGAGTTTGAAAGAAATAAAATCCTTATTGCAAGAAGGTATAAATTCCCTTGGATGAGATTTATCTTACAATGTAGATAGAGCAAGAAAATATGGTCATTCTCACATAGATTTTCTGGACAAATTGAGCAAAGCTATTTCAGAAGGAATAGATATGCAAGAATTAGAAAGTTTCGAACCATGGCAAGAAATATGAAAGCACATTAAATTCACATAATGCCGATTATGCAATACAAAATATCAATCAAATTATATGGTTTTTAGTCTAGAATAATGGTTATTGGGTGATTATTTTTTTCTGAGTTCAAAATTGATTTTAATGGAAATCTATCAAGATTGCCCCTTTACCTTCACAAACAGGACATGTTTTTCCATAATATATTCCACTCCCCCCACAGTTTTTACAATCCCTATAAGTCACTCTTGCTGGTGTATCTGTTTCAAAAATACCTAGTGACTGAATACCCTTCCCATGACAAGCTGGGCAACATTTTCCATAGTATAGACCAGTGCCTCCACAAGCTTGACATTCTCTGTAAATTAAATTCCTTTCCACTTTTATCACCTTTTATTATATTGATTTATTTATTTATAAATTTAACAGTCTTACAAAAAAAATTTTAAATTAAAATAAAGGTTATAGAAAAGACCTTCACAAATTATTGAGTTAATTTAATATATCTACTTTTCTAACAAATATATGCTTGAAGATGATCTAAAAAAGTATAAATTGCTTTTTTCATCACTTATATATGAAAATTTAATGCCAGAAGACCACTTTTATAGAAAACTTGAGGCATGTATTGAGAAGAAGCGCATCGATACAATCTGCCGCCATCTCTATAAGGAGACCGGTCAGCACTCAGTAAATTCAGAGCAGAATTAGAGGAGAAGACATACCGGAAAATCTTTGAGGATATCATCCTTCAGACCATGAGGCAAGCCTCCTGGACCATCTCTGCCAGTTCACGGATGCCATCAGCATCTATGTCAACATTGCTGTATTTAACACTACAGCATTGATCAGGAAGACCTGCCACCAGCTGGTGAAGGCAGCGGGGCAGGACACACACTATCAGTTACCTTTGATGAGAAGGAACAGGATAAAAAAAAGGGCCCTAGCAGATAGAATCACCCTGGTACTGTGTCCCCTGGAGGAAAGATCACATCCACTTTCTGTGATAACAAAAACGCATAAGGTGTTGTCTTCAGATTCAAGAAGTCTGACTGCCAGATGTGTCCTTCCAAATCTCAATGTACCACAGGTACATACAGGATTCTTACAATCAGTTATTACCAGTTCCTGTTCGATGAAACAGCTGAATTCATCAAGACAGATGCATACAAAAATCACATAAAAATGAGAGTATACATAGAGCCTAAATAATCAGAGATGAAACATCCTCACAGGCTGGGAAGAGCACAGTACCGGGGATTAGAGAGATTCACCATCCAGGCGCTCTTAACAGCTATCAATGTTAATTTAAAAAACTTCATTCGCATTTTCACAGAAGCAGCAAGAGACTCCTGGCATGAACCCTCTATTTCAAATGAATAATACTTGAATATTACCCATAAAAAACAAAAAAAGAGATATAAAAAAGAATAAAAGGGATACCTCATAAAAATATCCGGTCCCATCTTTTTGATGAATACAAAATGCAGTAGGAAACAGTGAAAATTAGGGGGTTTTTCAATGTTTCTATTAGAATCAATTGAAATGAATCTACCTCTATGTTTCCTTCACTTTTAATTCTATTTTATACGTAAGTTCACATAATCTCTATTATCAGAAATAAAAAAAGAAGAAAAAAGGATTAAAGAATAATTATTGACTCTTCTAGTTTCTGCAATTCAAATGTTATCAACTCCATGAATTTTCCCTGAACTTCCTTTCCCACCTGTGTCCGCATATCAACATCTGAGAGTACCCGTAATATATCGATCAGATCATTGTTGATTTTCTTTGCTGTATTGAAATCAATCAGATCTGTAGAGGGTGTCACTATCTCAGAAATCTGGTCTTTCGCCCCGTTCAGCATGAATCAGCTCTCCCTTTTTATATTTGTAATAGGCTTCGAATCCAAGGATGATGTCTTTCAACTGATCGTATTTCTGAGCCTTCCATTTCAATTCTGCCCAGTCCTTAAGTAATCTTTGAATGACCGTGCTGGTGCTGTCAATCCCGTAGCAGTCCTTTATCTCCTGCAGGAGCTGCTCGAATTCATCCAGGTTCTCCGGTGAAATTGCCACAGTGACATGTGAGTATTGCCTGACCATTCAATCCACGCCTGATTTCACTCGTCTCGTTATTTCAATAGTAGCCATGATCCATCATAGTAAAACAGATTCCATATCTCACAGAAGGCTCCCAATAGAGTCGATGAGCACGTGCCAGAACACCCCGTTCTGGACGAAGATCCCGAACTGGACAATCAGGGGAGCTCGAGGATTCAGCATCAATTTCTCATAGACCAGGGGGATGATCACCACAGCAATCACTGCAGAAAGAATGATTTCACCAATGGGTAAGCTCAACTGTATATTCCCGGATCTAAACTGACAGATTGCAGTGCTGAACATAATTCCCAGAAATGTCCCCAGATACATAAGCAGTTGATGAGAAAAAGAAAGAACTGACATTGTAGGATCTCTAGATGAATCTGCCATTCCAAGATCTTTCTCTAGTACAACTCCACCATTGTTCTTTAATCCCTTCTGGACCCGGTCATTGAGATCAAAATATTTCACTGGATCACCTTCTCAGTTTTCCAGTAATGGAGAGCGATTTCACCGTCTTCAATGGTCAGATATGAATTAGGCATGTGCGAATCCCGAATCCAGCATCCTGCATTGGCTTCTCTTTCATCAATATAGGGATGGTGGGTATGCCCGTATATGAGAATGTCTTCAGGGTCCATTCCTATACCTTCTCTGTATTCTGACACTCTGGCCTGGGTAATCTCTGTATGAAGCGGTTCATCTTCCGGGGATCTCAATAGATATCTGATAATGGGGTCCAGGCTTCTTCTGGTCATGGTCTGCCAGCATGCTCTGTGTTCTGATTTTTCCAGTTCCTGCTGGAGATTATGCTGGTAATACTCCCACACCACATTGAGGATTTCTCCTTGAGCAGTACATAATACCCGACAGATGCCTTCATAGAAGTCAAGGACTGAATGAAATTCTATCTGGTGGCCATGGATGAACTGGAATGTCTTAGATTTACTCTCCAGGGTGAGGGTCTTTGTAAAGGCAAAGGGTAGCAATTGAGAATCAATGAACAGGAAATCATGATTTCCCACCACATACGAAACTGTTGTATTCAGATCCTCCAGTGCCGATAATATATCATTATTTTCTTCTATTGCTTGATGAGGAGAGCTCCTCCAGAAATCCAGGATATCACCCAGTAGTACGAGGTAGTCGATTTCTCTATTGTTTAATGTATGAATGAACTCCTTGAAATCTTCTCTATTGCTCTTTTCGTATCCGAGATGAGTATCTGATACCACAACGATCATAGGATCACCTTAAAAAGGAAAAGGGCTATCGAGCCCTCTCCACCGTAATTTCATTCTC
>Ga0180437_10007434_pt1 | contig 14234 bp, 10 predicted proteins | sample SS_ome_4_FD_132410 | JGI IMG/M metagenome (GOLD analysis project Ga0180437, IMG submission 132410) | Hypersaline lake sediment archaeal communities from the Salton Sea, California, USA - SS_3_D_1 metaG | ecosystem: Environmental > Aquatic > Non-marine Saline and Alkaline > Hypersaline >...
ACAGCGCCCGTCGACAATATCAATTGCCGGAATTATTTCCATTTATAACTCCACAAAATTTTGTAAAATATTTAAACCTACTTCCTGACTTTTTTCCGGATGAAATTGGGCTCCCATGACATTGTCCTTGTGAATCATTGAGGTAAAGCGGATTTCATAATCGGTTTCGGTTACAATGTGATTCGCATCGGTGGGGACACAATGGTAGGAGTGTACAAAATAGGCATAGGCTTCAGCCGGCAATTCCCGAATTAAAGGCGAGTCATTCTTGGGGATGAGGGTGTTCCAGCCAATGTGGGGCACCTTCTCCTGAATTTGGAATCGTTTGACTTGACCCGGAATAAGGTTCAGTCCGGTGACAGCGCCGCCCTCTTCACTGCTGGTAAACAGTAATTGCATACCCAGGCAAATCCCAAATAGAGGGACTCCTGCCTGAACCTTTTTCAAAATGATCTCATCCAATCCCTGTGCTTTTAAATTTTTCATGGCAAAATCAAAAGCCCCGACACCCGGCAAAACCATTTTCGTAGCGTTTTTAATACGAGTGATTTCGTTGGTAATTTCAGCCGGTGCCTTTAAAAAATCAAAGGCATTTTTCAAATTTTTTAAATTCCCGGCACCGTAATCAATAATCGTAATTTTCGAATTATTAGCAATTGGCATCATTGAAGTCCTTATTAAAATCCAAACCGTGTTTCCCATTGATTTTGGAAAAATATAAGGCATCTACAATTAAAAAGCAATAAGTAAACTAAGTGAATGCAAATTTATCCTTGACATTTTACAAAAGGTTCATTAATATTAATCCCTTATTACTGGTATATTTTTAACTCACTAATCAATAAATTTGAATTGCGACGTACATCCATTAACAGCTCAAACAGTAATTTAAACGAAGGAGGAAAGTGAATGAAAAAGTCAATTTACGCGCAACTCAGCGGGATGATGTTTCTGGAATTTTTTATCTGGGGCGCCTGGTTTGTAACCCTTGGAACTTACCTGAATTCTATCAAATTCACTGATCCGCAAATTGGTTATACTTATTTGATGAACAATATCGCAGCGATTATTTCCCCCTTTTTTATCGGAATGATTGCCGATAGGTATTTTTCGTCGGAAAAGATTTTAGCGATACTCCATATTCTTGGTGGTTTTGTTTTATTTTTTGTCTCCGACTTAACCACGGTCCTGGGACTTATTTTAGGACTTCTGCTCTACAATATTTGTTATATGCCTACAATCGCTCTGGCAAACGCCGTTTCGTTTCATCAAATGGAAAGTCCGGATAAGCAATTTCCGAAGGTACGGGTATGGGGAACGATTGGCTGGATTATCGCCGGTTGGATTATTACTCTCATTCAAATTACAATGAAGCCAAACGTTGAAGCAAGTAACATTCCGATGAAAATGGCTGCGGTAGCATCGTTTATTATGGGAATTTACTCATTTACTTTACCGAAAACACCACCGAAAAACGTAGGTAAAGAAGTGACGTTTGGTGATATTGTCGGTTTAAAAGCGTTAAGACTATTAAAAGAGCCCTCATTTTTTGTTTTTGCACTCTGTTCGTTGTTAGTCTCTATTCCTTTAGCATTTTATTATAATTTTACCAATTTATTTTTAAATGATCTGGGCATGACCGGTGTCGCCGGTAAGCAGACCTTGGGGCAGATGTCAGAAGTAATTTTCATGATTCTGATGCCCTGGTTTTTTGTCCGTTTGGGTGTAAAAAAGATGTTGCTTGTAGGAATGTTGTCATGGTTTCTTCGTTATGCCCTTTTCGCCAGTGGAAATATAGGTATAATGGTCTGGATGCTTTACCTTGGAATCATTTTGCATGGGATTTGTTACGACTTTTTCTTTGTAACTGGTCAAATTTATATCGACAAAAAGGCTGGTAAAGAAATTCGGGCCAGTGCTCAAGGCTTCATTTCACTTATTACATATGGTATTGGTCTGGGGCTTGGGTCGATTATTTCTGGGAAAGTAGTTGGTTTCTTCTCAACTGAAACCATGAAGAATTGGACATTAATCTGGTGGACACCGGCTATTTTTGCAGCATTGGTTGCTTTGCTTTTTGCCCTGACTTTTAAAGATACCGTCGTAAAGGATAAAGCATAATTTCTATTTTAATAAATGAAAACTGATTTTACTACACCCTTAAGTTGATAAAGAATCTCTCTGCGAACCTCGGCGTTCTCTGCGCCTCTGCGTTTAGCCGGATTGTTCGTCGTTTTAACTTAATGTTGTAATAATTTTTATGTGAAATAATTCTTTTCGACATTTTAAAATCCATCCCGCGGTTTCATCTTGAACAAGGCGAAGGAACGACGATTCATTTGATCTTCGGAAACAACTCAGGATGACAAGGTGGGAATTTTCGTTCAGAACAAACAAGAATTATTCTTAAAAAAGCCCCTTCATCAAGCAGTAGAAGGGGCTTAATTATTAACTGAGCGAAAAGTCAATTTTTGTCATTCTGAGGAGCCCTTCGACAAGCTCAGGATAAACTCCGCGACGAAGAATCTCTTAACGGTAACATTCTGTTTTTAAGTTTGTTGATGTTAAAAGATTCTTCGGCAAACACCGCCTCAGAATGACATTTTATGGACTTTTTGTTAAGATACTAATTAGTACTCAAGCTCCTGCGAAAATTTCTGGAAAGAACGCACCGCCCGCACATACACCTGAAAGCCAAAGGTTTCGTGGTAGCAGTCACCGGTACTAAAATCAACAATCCAGACCCGTCGACCGTCCTGAACCCGATCCGCTGTGGAAATTAGTTTTTGGTAATTATCAAAGACAGGATTGATGTATAATCCAAATTGATTCGACCGGGATTCTACCAGACTCAGAGCTTCTTCGATGGTGGGCAGACGCCAGTCGCGAAAACCGGCATGACCTTGTTGATTAAGACTGGTGATGTATTCGATGACTTCAGCATAACGCATTGGTTGGGAGGAACCGGCTTGCTCCCAAATCAAACCCGTTGTCCGGTCAAGTACCAGATTGACCTTTTCCTGCTCAAAGGATTCATATTGATGCCTGATCCCGCTACCGGTTTTATTCCAGAAATAATGGAAGAAATTCTGACGCTTAATCATTTCAATCACGCCCTCCAGTTCCAGCAGCATCGGTTTCGTGCGCAATGAAATCGGCCGTAAAGGATCAGGTGAAATATCGGTTGGTGGCGGCGTTACTACAACGGGTGGTGGTTGGGTATCTTTGGTGTACGGAGCTGGCGGCGGATAATCGGGTAAAGTGGGCGGAATCCGTTCCGGTTGCTGGGCAGGATAAGTCGGTGCCATTTCACTTGTCCGCGGTACCGAATAGCCGGGTCGGGACGGATACTCAGCAAAATTACTTTGAATTTTAAAAACAAAATCGCCCTTATCCAATTGCGGATTCCGGATTTTGCCGTACTGCGGATGTTGAGTATTATTACTATAAGTGACGACCCGGTCCTGCAGAAAGGAGCCTAACTCAGTTCCGGTGACGTACCCATCAGTATTCAAATCACCAGCCCCTTGTAATGCCTCAATCAGTTGTTGCTTAAAAATACTCACATCCGGCACAGGTTCATTTTCCAGGCCGGCAGTAATAAATTGTCGCACCGGCATCGAGGTTTTATAATTCACCGCGGCCGGAGCTGCTCGCTGCATTGAAAAGATCGAGCCGGAAAAGCAGCTATCAAAAATAAAAAGCGCGTGCTTACTTTCAATTGTCTGGGCATAATTTTCAAACGTTTTCATATCAATCGCTTTTTTCACAAATCCCGGTTTATCCCGGTCCGGCAGTGGTGTATCCGCCGGAATGATGTAGCCCATACTGCTACCGTAGGCCCGTTGCATACTGTGGCCATGCCCGGCGTAGTAAAACAAAATTCGATTCTCCGGCTCCAAGCCTCGGATGGCAATAAAATTACGAATGGTGGTTTGCATCTGCTCTGATGTCGGATTTTCTAACAGGGTAACCTCGAAACCGTGCTGCTCCAGGAGCGCTTTTATTTCATAAGCATCATTGATGGGATTTCTTAAAGCCGGCCACCCGTTTGTATAATTATTAATTCCCACCACCAGCGCGAAGCTCCTGGCGTAAAGTCTGATTTCCTCATTTTCATCCGGTCGGATATGAATCATAAAATTTTGCTGGGCATTTAGGTTAAAAATCGACAACAGCAAAACGGTGAAAAAAATAAGGATTGTATTGTTCATGAATTACTCCAGGTTAAGTCGCTTTGTTTGAAGCAAAACTTTTTGCCCCCTAATCTAAAGTGAAGGATATTAAAATTCAATTTTAAAAATATAAATTCAAAATCTAAAAAGCAACTGAAATATTGATTTTCAATATTTTACACATATATCATTTCGGTTCTGACGTTTTTGGGGAGCACTGGAATCGAAATAAGGCGGTTCGAAGAGGAGATTCCGGCACTTTTCTCACCAAAAAAAACGGCAAGAAAAGGCCGGAATGACAGCCGCAGTAGGGCTGGTGACTGGTTTTTCCTTAGGGCATTCGCTCACCAAATATCATTTTCTTTTCGCTGTCTCAATGAATTAAAAAATGATTACAAATCAAATTTGACTCCTTGTGCCAGTGGCAATTCATTCGACCAGTTAATGGTATTCGTCTGACGGCGCATGTAGGCTTTCCAGGCATCTGAGCCGGATTCACGGCCACCACCGGTTTCCTTTTCACCCCCAAAAGCGCCGCCAATTTCAGCACCTGACGTACCGACATTCACATTTGCGATGCCACAGTCACTGCCACGATGACTCAGAAAGGTCTCCGCTTCGAGCAAATTTCGACTAAAAATACCGGATGATAATCCCTGTGGTACGCCGTTGTGAATTTGAATGGCTTCTTCAATTGTTTTGTAACGTAGTACATACAAAATCGGGGCAAAGGTTTCTTCCTGAACAATCTTGAAATCAGGTTGGGCTGCGACAATACAGGGAGTTACATAATTCGGGGAACCATATTGCTCAGCATCAAACGGTTCACCGCCATATAAAATGGTCCCCCCCTCTTTTTTAACCTGATCCAGGGCGGCCAACATATCCTGCACGGCGGCTTCGTCAATCAGTGGTCCCATCAGAATGTTGGCATCTAAAGGATTCCCGATGCGCACCTGTTTATAGGCACGGATCAAGCGATTGACCAGCTCGTCGTAAATGGATTCGTGCACAATGATCCGCCGGGTGGTGGTACACCGTTGTCCGGCCGTACCCACCGCACCGAATAGAATAGTCCGCATTGCCATATCTAAATCAGCGGAAGGCGTAATAATCAGCGCATTATTTCCACCCAACTCCAAAATTGTCCGCCCCAGGCGTGCTCCCACCACTTCACCGATGCGTTTTCCCATGCGGGTACTACCGGTGGCACTGATGAGCGAAATTCGAGGGTCCGCAATCAGGCGTTCGCCAATGGTGGAACCCTTACCAATAACCAGACTTAGAATCGAGGTTGGCATACCGTGTTTCTCTAAAATCGGAGCAGCAATTTTGGTACAGGCAATAGCCGTTAAAGGCGTCTTGCTCGATGGTTTCCAGATCATGGCATCTCCGCACACGGCTGCAATGGCCATATTCCAGGACCAGACTGCCACCGGAAAATTAAAGGCACTAATGATCCCAATCACACCCAGCGGATGCCATTGTTCATACATTCGGTGCAAGGGTCGCTCACTGTGCATGGTCAGGCCGTAAAGCTGGCGCGAAAGTCCGGCGGCAAAAATACAAATATCAATCATTTCCTGAACTTCACCCAGGCCTTCGGATAAAATTTTCCCCATTTCCAGCGTCACCAGCCGCCCTAAGGCCTCCTTGTGCTTTTTTAATTCCAGTCCAATTTCCAAAACAATTTCCCCGCGTCTGGGTGCCGGAACCATACGCCAGTGTTCAAAGGCTGCCTGTGCCTGGCTGACGACATTTTCAAAAGTGGCTTCATCCGCCTGTTTTATTTTACCAAGAACGGCCCCGTCAATCGGCGAGACGGATTCAATGACGTCGCCGTGGGTGTCATTAAGCCATTCACCAGCAAAAGCACCATAATTCATTTTATCCAAGCCAAAGGTTTTAAGAATTTCTTTTGTGTTCATTTACACAGCCTCCCTGAATTTTAAGGATGAATCCCTGCGTTAATTATACGATTAACAAAGTAGTTTTGAGATGCAACCTTTAAATCCTCTCCGTCAGCCGACGGAGAGGATTTAGGTGAGTTTTAAAATCGAAGAATCTCAAAACCACTTTCGCCTTAGTATAAAATCAATTGGAATGCTCCCTGAAGATAGCATTTTCCAGAATGCAAGTCAAGAGTAAAAGTATCCGCCGGGTGATTATTTCGATGTAACCGGATTTGAACTTATTTTTTTTAAATTTTTCTTGACTATTTAGTACGAATTACTTATATTTGGCGCATGTCAAAAGCAAAAAAAATAAAACGTGGGCGTGCCCAAAAGGTTGTGAAGTCAGCCGAAAAGACTGCTAGCAGTGAAAAAGTTGAACAGCTTTTTGGAATTAAGAACTATCTATTTTTTGGATTGGGCATTTTAGTACTTATTCTTGGTTACTACTTTTTGGCCCAACCAGCAAGTGATCCTAATAAGCTGCCGGCTGAAGGATTCTTATCCTTAAATGTCGCGCCAATCCTGCTGATAGTGGCCTATTTGGTCATCATACCAATTGGTATTCTCATCCGCAAATCTAAGAAGAATGATGAGTAATTGTACGGGCGGTTAGCTCAGTTGGTTTAGAGCGCCTGCCTTACAAGCAGGAGGCCACTGGTTCGAGTCCAGTACTGCCCACAATGATTAGAATACATTATACAATGGGGCCGTGGTGCAGTTTGGTAAACACGCTGGCCTGTCAAGCCAGAGACCGCGGGTTCAAGTCCCGTCGGCCCCGCATTAATGCCCTGCTATCAACACGCTAGCAGGGCTTTTTTATTGGTGGATTCACACTTCAAAATCTTTTTCAAAAGCCAGCCTGTTTCTAAAACAAGTATTTTTTAAAGAGGAGGAAAAATGAAACAATTTATCAACTTACTCGGCCTGATGATCAGCCTGATTGCTTTGTTTAATTTACCATTAATGGCACAAAAAGACCTCACTTATTACAAACCGACCACTAATTTTTATGGAAAACCGGATACGGTGCTGACAATGCAACTCGTCGACGTGAAAATTCCCCCGTCAGTGGAGTCGTTTCAATCCTGTTTTCATTTTCCGCCAATTCCTCAGGACACCACCGGTACCTGCTGGGCCTTTTCCGGAATCTCATTTCTGGAATCCGAATTGTACCGGCTCCATTCAAAAAAAATTAAATTGTCAGAATTGTTTGTCGTTTATTGGGAATATGTTGAAAAAGCACGGGAGTATCTTCGCACCCGTGGCAAATCCCTCTTTGCCCAGGGCTCACAGTCAGAAGCCGTTATCCTGAGAATGAAAAAATATGGCATTGTTCCCCAGACAGATTACACCGGTCTTCTACCCGGAAAAACCCGTCATTCTCACAAAAAGTTACATCGAGAGATGAAGGATTATTTAAATTTTGTGAGAGAACAGGGAAATTGGGATGAGGAAATCGCTTTAACAACGATCAAATTGATTCTTAATAAATATCTGGGAGAACCCCCGTCAGAAATAATCTTTAATGGGGAAAAAATGACACCCAAAGAATTTCTCGACAAGCAGTTGCAACTGCCGTCAGACGATTATGTCAGCCTAATGTCGTTTAAATATCAACCATTTTGGACAAAAGGCAGTTACAAAGTTCCTGACAACTATTGGCATAGCCAGGAATATTATAATGTACCCCTGGACCAGTGGTATCGCGCCCTTTTGAATGCGATTCAGCAGGGTTTTACGCTGGAAATTGGTGGGGATGTTTCAGAGATAGGCAAATTGGGTGAGCACGATATTGCCATCGTACCTGCTTTTGACATTCCACCGGAAAAAATCAATCAGGACGCCCGTGAATTCCGTTTTGACAATAAAACTTCTGCTGACGATCACGGGATTCATCTGGTGGGTTATCAACGGTATCAAGGGCATGACTGGTTTTTGGTGAAGGATTCTGGCTCATCCTCACGCAAGGGAAAATTTGAGGGTTATTATTTCTTTCGAGGGGATTATATAAAATTAAAAATGCTTACTTTTATGGTACATAAGGCGGCGGTGGCTGATTTATTCGAAAAAAAAGTTAATTGATTTTTTTACCACGAAGACACCAAGCCACAAAGTTTCGCCAAGGAAATTATTGATGGTTCACCAGGTAAACATCGAAATGAATGAGATTAGTTGGTTTAATATGCCCAACGGATGAGCGGCCAACGGATTTTGACGATTGCTTTATTGCTTTGATCTCGAAAATAGAGTTGCCAAAATTAACAAGGAATCCAATCATCCATTGGCCCCCTCATCCGTTGGTATTTTTTTGTCCTATTCTTATTGATACCGGATCAACAATTCCCTCAAAATGATTATTAATGCTTCGCGTTTCTACTAGTCTTCTTTAATTGGAATAGCCGGATTTTTAACATTTCTCTCCGGGAGCCCGGTCATTAACTTATTAACTTCATCGATCAAATCCGCCAGTACCCGCTGACTTTCATCCAACCAGGGATCTGCATCAATCTTTTCGTCTGGTGCTTCTTTTTCACCTATTTGCAAGGGCTTTAAACCCTGGGCAATGCGGCGTTCATTGGTGCGAGCCAGAATAGCTGCCTCACGTTGCTCATGTTCCTGACGACGAATATCCTCGTTTAAAGAAATTTCCTTCTTCTGCTTTTCTTCTTTAAATTCTTCAATATCCTCCCGAATGTAACGGAATTCAGGATCAGCCAGTGTTCGAGCTTTCGATTTTTGTTTTAATAAATTCAAATATGCCGTGACATCATTTAACAACTCATATTTCGCCGGCTTAATCTCGTCGTATAGCAACGCATTCGGTTCTTTGCTCTCACCAATTTCCCATTCGTTATAGATCGTCGGAAATTGTATATCCGGAATAACCCCGGTATGTTGGGTGGAACCGCCGGCTACCCGGTAGAATTTGGCCATTGTTAACCGGACCTGACCCAGTGGTTCTTTGTAATAAGGCATATAGTTATTAAGCTTGACGATGGTTTGTACCGTCCCTTTTCCGAATGTTTGGGAACCGAGAACGATTCCCCGGCGATAGTCCTGAATCGCGGCGGCAAAAATTTCCGACGCCGAAGCGCTAAAGCGATCAACCAGTACCGTTAATGGGCCTTCATATTCAATATCAGCATTTTCGTCCTTTTCAACCTCGACGATGCCATTGGAACGTCTGACTTGAACCACCGGTCCCGTCTCAATAAATAAACCCGTTAAAGAGATGGCTTCCTGTAAAAAACCACCGGTATTGCGACGTAAATCAATGACAATCCCTTCCACCCCGGCCGCCTTAAGATCATGCAGAAGCCGTCGAACATCATTGGTCGTACTCCGATAATCCTGAACACCTTTCTGACGGGATTGATAGTCCGCATAAAAGGAAGGAATCGTAATCACCCCTAATTTGGCTTTTCGTCCGTTATGCTCCATTTCGACGGTATCGGCTTTGGCCTCCCGCTCTTTGAGGACAACTTCGTCACGGACTAATCGAATAATTTTCGTTGACGCACCCGCCGGGGCATCGGCTGGAATGATCTCCAACCGAACGACGGTTCCCTTTTGACCCCGAATTTTTTTGACAACATCATCTAATCGCATTCCGATGACATCAATCATCTCCTCCTCATCGCCCTGACCCACGCCAACAATTTTATCATTGGGTTTCAACCTTTTATCGAGATCGGCCGGGCCACCGGGAATAATTTCCACCACCTTCGTGTAATCATCTTCGGTGGTCAGTTGGGCACCAATCCCTTGAAAGGAAAGACTCATTCGAATTCCAAAATTATCCGAGTTAAACGGTGACATATAACCCGAGTGGGGATCAAAAGATTCCGCCAGAGAATTCATAAAAATTTGAAAAACATCTTCAGAGGAATATTCATCGATTCGCTGCTGTAAATTCGTATAGCGTTTCGTTAAAGTTTCAACAATTTCATCCCATTTTTTATTGGCTAATTTCTCTTTCAACGCTTCAAATTTGAGTCGCTTGCGCCAGATTTCATCCAGCTCAGCGGTAGAATTGGCATAGGGAGTGTTTTCGCGATCGGGCAAATAGGTTTCATTGATCGTAAAGTCAAATGGTACCTGCAAACAGGTTTTAACATATTCAACCCGCTGAGCCACTCTTTCCTTAAAGGTATTAAAAATATAGTAAGCGGGGTCTAAATTGCCAACTTTAATATCATCATCAAATTGATAACGAAATCGTTCAAATCTTTGAATATCTGACAGGAGAAAAAAACTGCGGTTGTGATCTAAAATGTCAATATATTGTTGGTATTGTTTCAGCGAGATGGAATCATTGATTGGATATTTTTCATAATGAATTTGGCTAAGTAATTTGGCAACCAGCTTGCTGACTTCCGGATGTTGGGCTTCGGGTTCCACCACTTCAAAACTATAAAGCGGTGTGCCAATCACGAATGTCAGAAAACCCAGTAAAATTAACCACTGGATTGGATATTTCCCCCGACTGACGAATTGCTTTCTTGTCTTCAATTTAAACTCCTAATCGTAAATGTATTGACAACAGACTCATTAATTTTAATTTAATTACATGTTAGACTAACTTATTAATCTGTAGATAGGTTCCCCACTGAAATTTTACATCCAGGATAAGTCGGATTAAAAATTATTTTCACTCAATGTAAAAAAATTGCAAACTTAGCCCTTGACATTTTCTAGCAGGATTGGTATATTATTAATCCGTAATAAATTCGTAAACTTGATCTCGATTTTTGTAAGCATTTAATGTGCCAAAAAGTATCAGAAAGGGTTGAATTTAGGCCTACGTTCATTCTTAACGAATCTGATTAGTGACGTGATAATCATTCCCCACGATGCGAACAAATACTGAATAAGAATCGGTGGTGGATTTTTGGCGCTTCTTTCTGATAGCAGTTTCGCAGCGAATTGGTCGAATAATGTAGCGGAAAAACCTTAACGGTTATTCTCAAGCACAAATGCGAAAGCTCATGCGTTTGATGTTTCAAATAAACGGCGGAGGCTGAAATGATCATCCGAATTTCAAAGACGCTTGTCCAAAGTGATTTTGTCAAAAAAGTTGAATCGATTAGTGGCCAAAATATACTCTCCTGTTACCAATGCGGAAAATGCTCAGCCGGTTGTCCTTCGGTTGCCGAAATGGACATCCTCCCCAATCAAGTCATTCGATTCGTTCAACTGGGCTTACAAGACCAGCTTGAAAATTCCCGAACGATGTGGTTCTGTGCCGCCTGCAATACCTGCGCGGTACGGTGCCCACGCGGGGTTGATCTGGCCAAAATAATGGAAGCGGTCCGACAGTTGATGCTTCGAAGAAATGAAAACCAGATCGAGCCTTCTCAACTACCCCAAACACTTCTTGAAGAATTGCCCCCAATTGCTATAATCAGTAATTTTAGAAAAATGACGGCCTAGGAGACACAACGGTGAAGAAAATTCTATATTATCCCGGTTGCACTTTAAAATCAAAAGCAAAAAATTTTGAAGACACGACCCTTGCTACCGCCGCTGCTCTCGGTTTGCAATTTGAAGAATTACCAATGTGGAATTGCTGTGGCACGGTTTACTCTTTAGCCCATGACGATTTAATGCACCAGATTGCCCCAATTCGAAATCTGGTCCGTGTACGCGACGCCGGGGCCGAAGAAGTGGTAACCCTCTGTTCGATGTGTTACAATACCCTGAAACGGGCGAACCTTTTTCTCAATGCCGATGAATTGAATCACCGGAGAATTAATAATTTTCTCGACAATGAAATTGACTACAACGGTGAAGTTAAGGTATTTCACTTACTCGAGTTACTGGAAAATGAGGTCGGATTCGATGAAATCAAATATAAAGTTACCCGGCCCTTGTCCGCTTTGAAAATTGCTTCTTATTACGGCTGCCTGCTGGTTCGCCCCCCAGAAGTCGGTTTAGATGATCTGGAACACCCTACCATTTTAGAAAAGGTCGTTACTGAATTGGGAGCGCAGGTGGTCGACGATCCATTAAAAACCGAATGTTGTGGATCTTATCAAACTGTTAATCAGCCAGAGTTTACGGCGAAAGTCGTTTACAAAATTTTGAATTCAATGCGTTCACACGGTGCTGAGATGGTAATCACCAGTTGTCCGCTTTGTCAGTTCAATTTGGATCGTCGTCAACAGGAAATTTCTCAGCAGCAATTTGGTTTTCAGCCGATTCCAATCCTTTATTTCACCCAAATTATGGCGATGGCGTTTGGAGTAGAAGAAGCAGCCCTGGGCTTTGATTCCCATTACGTTGATCCCCGTCCGCTTCTCCATAAAAAAGGGATTTTTCAGAATTAATAAGTTCTCTAACATGCTAACCGTTAGACTCAGGTAGATTTTGACAGTTTGATAATGGCGAGTGAAAAATGAAACGAATTGGAATTTTTCTGTGTCAATGTGAATATCATCAGCTTAGTACCAGTGAGCTAGATTACCTGGAAAATGAATTAAAACCAATCAAAGAGATTGTTTACCTTGATTCTCATTCGAAACTCTGCAGTGATCCAGCCTTTACGCAGTTAATAAAAATGATTAATGCCAAAAAGCTCGAGGCAGTCATTATTACCAGTTGCCTCCCCTCACTGCACCAGCAAAATCTGGAAGCAGCGCTTTCGCATCCGGACCTCCCCTCTATTTCGGGCAAAGTGGTTGCCATTCCCCATTCAACGAACGGTGACCAGTTGGACATCGTTGAAACGCTAATTAAAGAGATAAAAGCAGGTATCACCGAATTTACAAACCAACCCTCTCCAAAGGTGGAACTTGATCCGAATCGTCCGTTGGTCAACAAAGCAATGGTGATTGGCGGAGGCGTTGCCGGTATTCATGTGGCGCTGGATATTGCCGATGCTGGTTATCAGGTTTATCTGGTTGAAAAATCATCCAGTATCGGTGGACACATGGTCCAGATGTCTGAGGTCTTCCCCACCCTGGACTGCCCCCAGTGTATTCTGACCCCCAAAATGGTAGCCTGCCATCAACATCCGAATATTCAAATCCTGGCTTACAGTGAAGTGGAAGCAGTTACCGGTCAGGCGGGAAATTTTCAAGTAACCGTGAAACATAAAACACCTTACATTGATTGGGATAAATGCACCGGCTGTGGTGAATGTAATACCGTCTGCACGGTGGCTTATCCCAGTGATTTTGATCGGGCAGTCGTCGACCAACGGGCGACTTTCAAACCATTTGCCCAGGCCGTACCGAATAAATTTGTAATTGAAAAAAAAGGGCTTTCACCCTGTAAATATGCCTGTCCCATTGATTGTAACGCTCAGGGCTATGTGGCGCTGATTGCCAGTGGGCATTACCAGGAAGCAATTCAACTGGTGCGCGAACGAATTCCGTTTCCGGGGGTTTTGGGACGCGTCTGTAATCACCGCTGTCAGGATTATTGTTTACGCAAAGATGTGGATGAACCGGTCGCGATTAAATTTTTAAAACGATTCATTGCCGATTGGGAAATGAAAAATGATCTTCGCCCGGTGGAAAAGCCGGAGGTGATTCACCCGGAAAAATTTGCCATCGTTGGTGCCGGTCCGGCTGGTTTAACCGCCGCCTATGATCTGGCCCGCGCCGGTTATTTGAGTACCGTCTTCGAAGCCCTGCCGGAACCGGGGGGAATGCTTAAATGGGGCATCCCGGATTATCGCCTCCCGCGTGATATTCTGGAATATGAAATCAAACTCGTTACTGATTTGGGTGTCGAAATTCGCTGCAATACCCCGATTGGTCCGGAATTAACCATTGACGATTTATTTAAGCAGGGTTACCAGGCGGTCTTCCTGGCACCGGGGGCACAAAAGGGTTTAAAATTACAGATCGAAGGAGAGGAGGCCGCTGGTGTTCTGGATTGTGTCGACTTCTTACGTCAAATTAACTTCGGTGAAAAAGTAAAGCTGGGTGACCGGGTCGGGATTATTGGTGGCGGCAACGCAGCCATCGACGCCGCACGCACGGCTAAACGGTTGGGCTGTAAATATGTCTCCATCATTTATCGACGAACTCGTGCCGAAATGCCCGCCGATAAAGCCGAAGTCGACGCCGCTGATCATGAAGGGATTGACATTCAG
>Ga0180437_10007435_pt1 | contig 14234 bp, 5 predicted proteins | sample SS_ome_4_FD_132410 | JGI IMG/M metagenome (GOLD analysis project Ga0180437, IMG submission 132410) | Hypersaline lake sediment archaeal communities from the Salton Sea, California, USA - SS_3_D_1 metaG | ecosystem: Environmental > Aquatic > Non-marine Saline and Alkaline > Hypersaline > Sediment...
AGTCCAAGGCACCAGCGCTGATCCACAGGGATATAGGTATGACCTCAAGCCTCATAAGGGACCTCTTCAATGAGGAGGTTCAAAGGGTGGTTATAGATTCCAAGTTGGAGTACAAGAGGATACGCTCATATCTCAGAAGTATATCACCTCAGTTCTGCAACAGGGTGGAACATTACAAAGGTGACATGCCGATATTTGACTATTTCGGGATAGAGGAACAGATCGAGAGGACATATAACAGGAAGGTCTGGATGAAGAAAGGGGGCTACATAGCGATAGACCATACCGAAGCTCTGGTAGCTGTGGATGTGAACACGGGAAGGTATGTCGGGGGAAGCGACCAAGAGGAAACCGCCTTCAAGATGAACCTTGAGGCCGCTGTGGAGATAGCGAGACAGCTCAGGCTCAGGGATATAGGCGGTCTCATAGTCATAGATTTCATAGACATGGAGATCGAGGGCAACAAGAGAAAGGTGACCGGGGAGTTGAGAAGGGCGCTGAAGAGAGACAAGACGAAGGCGAAGGTCCTGAGGATAAGCGAGCTCGGGCTTGTCGAAATGACCAGGAAACGGGTCGGCCCGTCTCTAGTCCAGACCTTCTGTGACCCGTGTCCAACATGCAACGGAACCGGGAGGGTCCTCTCAAAGGACTCCATAGCGATGAGACTCGAGAGGTGGCTGGAGAGAGCCGCGGACAAGCTGGAAGGACATCACATTCTGATACAGGTTAATCCGGCGGTTGCCTCCTACCTGAGCATGGAATGGGTGGACCTCTTTTCCAAGGTGTCCCACGATCGCCGGATTGGCATTGAATTGAAGGAGGATTTTCACATAAAGCTGGATGAGTTCAAAGTCTACCTTCTTGAGACGAGCAGTGAGATCACGAAGGACTTCGAGACCTGAGAGGATCCCCATCGCGGGTGTGGAGGCATTCCCCGATAGGCCTCGTTTCGGTAGCCCGTTATCTTGACACTTCGGAAGTACCTGTCGGAGAGTTCCACATCCTGTAAAGAGGGGCGTACAGGACGCCGCGGAGTCGATATCCTGGGAGAGCCTCTCTCAGCCATCGATTCCTGTCGCGGGCCTGATCATATCTTAATTCTATTGAATCCAAGCATGCAACGGGCTAGGATTGTGACTGACGGAGGGGCCATGCTCCGGATTTCCACAGGTTTGAGCTTCTGTTTCTGCCTTGTCACGTCGCTCGCGCCGGCCAGGGCCGTTTCCGGGGTCCAGCCGGGTCTCGCCTCGGCGTACCCTTGTGACGCCGGCATAGAGAGTCACCCATCCGTCGTCTTCACTGAAGATTTCGAAGAACCCACTTTGGGTGATATGGCTGGCCGATGGAGCGACGTCAGCAACCTGGAAGGGATGTCGCTCGTCTCGGACGTGCCGCCCGCGAGTCCAGGGGCTCAAGCGCTTCAGATGACCTCGAGACTGGGCGAGAATACCGGCGGACACCTGTACAAGAGACTCATCGGGTATGACACGCTGTATGCCCGGTTCTATGTGAAGTTCGCGGAAAGCTGTCATCCTGTTCATCATTTCGTCCACATGGGAGGATATAATCCTCCGACCGACTGGCCTCAGGGAGGCGCCGGCGAGAGGCCCAACGGCGACGATCGTTTCAGCAGCGGCATAGAACCCATGGGCGAAGTCTGGAGGTGGGACTTCTACACCTACTGGATGCACATGAGAGGGAATCCTGTGCCGAATACTTACTGGGGCAACGATTTCAATCCCGATCCGCCTTCTCCGGTTACCCGCGGGGAATGGACCTGCGTCGAGGTGATGATGAGATGTAACGACCCCCTCGATTCCTACAGCGGCGAACAGGCGTTCTGGATCAACGGGACTAACGTGATCCACCTCGGGGAAGGGTTTCCCGGCGGCTACTGGATCTGGGACAGCTTCTATCCTGATCCGGACAGCGCTCCCTTTGAGGGGTACCAGTGGAGATTCGTTGACGCTCTTGACATCAACTGGTTCTGGTTGCTGTTCTACATGACGGAAGGCCCCGACGGCCAGCTGGATAGCGTCACTTTCGACGACGTGGTGATAGCCACCGAGTACATCGGACCTCTCTATCCCGGTGTTGAGGAAGTGTGGCCTCGGGATCTACCCTCATCAGTGCCTTTGAGACTCGAGAGCTTCCCCAACCCGGTAAGGTCATGCTGTCGGATAGAATACTTCTTACCTGCAAGGAGTGGCGTGGAACTGAGTGTCTTCGACGCGGCAGGCCGGAACATGGGTACACTTTTCGAAGGGGAACAGGAGCGCGGCGCACACTTTGTGGATTGGCATGTGCATGATGTCCCTGCGGGGGCATATTTCGTCAGGCTGAGAAGAACGATCGGGTCCGGTGAGGTCGAAATGGATATGACCGAACTCCTGATCATCAGCCATTGATTATTGTTCCTGCGGGATTCGGGCATTGAGAAGGGGATGTCAGTGATAAGGATGCAGCTTGCTTTCGGTATCGTTCTGGGGCTCATCTCTGCCTGGGTTTCTCCTGCCACCAGTTACAATCTTGAGTTCTCGACCTACCTGGGCGGGGGAAACGATGACCAGCTGCGCGACATTGCGACTGACGGACAGGGATACATATACATCACAGGCGGCACTGAGTCTGCTGATTTCCCGACGACACGGGGAGCTTGCGACACCACTCACAACGGCTGGTACGATGTCTTTGTGGCGAAGCTCAGCCCTGCCGGCGATCTCATCTGGTCCACATTCGTCGGAGGGGCTAACTACGATAGAGGGTACGCTGTTGAAGTGGATACACTGGGCTACATCTACGTGGCGGGACGCGGCGGTCCGGGATTCCCTGTCACTCCGGGCGCCTTCCAGACCAATTACATGGGGCACGACAACGGGATATACGGACAGCAGAATGCCTTCCTATTCAAGATGGCGCCGAACGGATCCTCGCTTGTCTGGTCCAGCTACTTCGGGGTGACCACACTGATACGGGACATGGACATCGATGAGAACGCGGATATTTACATTACTTCCGGCTATTGGCCGGGTATGTCGCCGGATTCGCTTCCGCAGAGCTGGATCACGAATGCCTACCAGAAAGGCCCCCAGGGGGGCAAGGACGGAGTGGTGGCGAAGATCAGGTCAGACGGGACTGCCGTCGAGTGGGCAACCTATCTCGGAGGCTCCGGCGAAGAAGGTATTGAAGCGAGTATCAGTGTGGACGATTCCCACAATGTCTATGTCCTGCAGTTCACCATGTCGACAGATGCTCCGACCACACCGGGTGCGTACGACTCAACGCACAACGGGAATTGGGACTACTATCTGGCCGGGCTGACGCCGGACGGTTCGAACCTTGTCTTCGGTACATATCTTGGGGGGTCCGGCAACGAATTCATAAGCACACACAACCTGGGTCTTAGCGCTCAGGGTGATCCCTATGTGCTTTCATCTACAGGTTCACCGGACTATCCCGTCACCACCGGAGCGTTTCAGGAGAGTTACGGCGGAGGCACTTCGGATGTCGCCGTATCCAGAATCTCACCCGACGGCACGCAGCTTGTGGCCAGCACCTTTGTCGGGGGCAGTTCAAATGAGAACGGGGAGGGGATCACGGTCGATTCGAACGGGAATGTTTTCTTTTCGGGTGATGCGTGGTCGGTCGATTTCCCTGTTACGCCCGACGCATATCAGTTGAGCAACAGCGGGGGGCAGGATGGCTTCGTGCTCGGGCTGTCACCCGATCTGAGCCAACTCCTCTATTCAACCTATCTGGGCGGCAGTGGAGACGATGGAAGCCGGGCCTTCACCATAGACCCCGAGGGTTGTGTCTTCCATGCTGGATGGACGCGCTCCGGGGATTTCCCCCTCAAGAACCCCTATCAGGATACTCTGGCAGGCGGGTGGGATCTCGCGGTCGCCAAGCTCTGTCCTGCGCCGGGTGTCGAGGATTGTGGTCAGGGTGGTGGAGTCCATTTCCAGGTCAGCATCCAGAACCCTTGCAGGAGCCTTCTTGTGGAGTGTGATCTCCAGTACGCCGACGTGATCGAATTCAGTCTTTACGACTGCTGTGGCAGAAGGCTTTTTGTGGAGGAGAAGAAGCTGGATCCGGGACGCCACACAGTATGCTTTTCTCTGGGCCAGATGGCCAGCGGGGTCTTCTTTCTGAACGCAAGAGCCGCAACCAGTTGGCATACCCGCAAGCTGGTTCTCGTGAGGTGAGTAGAATGAGAGACTCTGTCACTGCCGTTGTTGTGGCATTTCTTGTGCTCTCTACGAGGATCTGCGACGCTGCTGTCGACGTGACTATCAGCCCATCCACGCGGTACCAGACCATGCTGGGCTGGGGCGCTTCCTCTTGGTGTCCGCCGCACGCGACGCAGCAACTGAGGAACGAAATAGTCAGAGAGGCAGTTGACGAGCTGGGACTCACCCGGCTGAGGCTTGAACTGCCCAGTGGGAACCGTTCGAATTCAAAGAGGTGGGAGTGGCTCAACGATAACGGTGATCCCCACGGCATCGATTGGGTCGGATTCAACACTGAAGACTTGGACAGCATTCTGCCTCGCATCGTGCTGCCCTTCAAGGAGAAGATGGAGGCTAACGGTGATCCTTTCCAGGTCTACGTGAGCCCGTCCTTCTTCAATAGCGGGAGCACCGGAAGCGTACCTGCATGGCTGTTCTGCAGTCCAGGAGAATACGCGGAATTCGCTGCTTCCATTCTTCTTCACCTTCAGAGTACACACGGAATAGCAGCCGACTACTACTGCATCCTGAACGAGGCCGGCAACAACAACCCCTTCAGTGCGCAGGTCGTCGGGAATCTCCTGAGGACGCTCGGACCCTGGCTCGATGGTCTGGGACTAGAGACGGAGATTCAGTTCCCCGAATGTGTGAGCGCTAGCGCCAGCTGGAACTACATACAAGCGCTTCAGTCCGACACACTAGTATGGCCGCATATCGGGATGCTCTCTTATCACCTCTACGGAGCGAACGATCCCTACAGAAGTTACATACGGGATTTCGGTGTCTCGATGGGTTTGCCCACCGCACAGACTGAGTACATGAACCTGAACATGGACTACATGTACGACGATCTCGTTCTGGGTGGGGTCGCCGTATGGGAGGTGTATGGACAGGGCCAGTGGATCCGTCCGAACTACGACATGACGTCCTTTTCTCGTTCGAGCCAGTACTGGGACTTCCGCCAGGTGATGCACTACGTCCGACCAGGTGACGTGCGCGTAGATGCATCGTCAAGCGATCCCGCCATCCGCCCACTTGCGTTCCACAGTGCTGGCAGAACTACCCTTGTCCTACTGAACAACACGCCTCCACAACAACCCTGCACCGTGAGCGTCTGGGGACTCGGGAGAGGCAGATACGGCGTTTGTCAATCTGTGAACTCTGGTATATATCAGGAATTGGGCCCGCGCACAATCGGCTCGGCACAGAGTCTCGATCTGATTGTTCCCGCAGATGCGATTCTGACTGTGTATCCTCTTGAAAGAGTGAACCAGCCACCCGTCCTCACAGACTGGCGCGCGTCCCCGAGCTATCTCACCCAGCCCGCGAGTACCGTTACCCTGTCCTCCTCCGCCACCGATCCTGAACTGGATGTCATCTTTTATTCGTGGTCGGTCAAGAGTCAGCCGGGCGGTGCTTCTGCTGTTCTCGGGACGCCTGACTCCGCCAGCACCTCGGCTTCCGGGTTGACCGTGGCGGGGCAGTATGTCTTCTCTCTCCTTGTTGATGATGGTATCTCAACGACGGCGCGGGACGTGACCCTGAACGTTCACATGAGCAACCAGCCCCCAGGGACTGATGACGTTCACAACCGCATACCTGTAATGGTGACACTTCCTATTGATTCGACGCTGTTGAGAGCTTGGGCCTGGGATCTGGAGGGTGATCCGCTGACTTACCAGTGGTCCGTAATAAGCCAGCCAGAAGGCGCTAGTGTTGTCCTAGGCAGTCCGAATTCGGCGAGCTGCACAGCTTTGAACATGTCGGTTGCGGGCGACTATGTCTTTGAGTTCAGTACGAGTGACCCGACGCACACGGTCAGAGATACCCTGGTCGTACCGGTTTATCCCCTGAACACAGCGCCTGTGATCGACAGCGCAGGCGCGAGCCCGGACAGTCTTCTCTCGCCTCAGGACACAACCCTTCTCTGGGGCGTGACGAGTGACGCAGATGGAGATACTATAACTCACTGGTGGTCGGTTAAGAGTGCTCCGGCGGGCGGATGGCCCGTATTCAGCATGCAGGGGCATGCCCAGACTCAGGTGTGGAACCTGACCTTACCCGGCACTTACACCTTTACTTTGACTGCCGTGGACATGACAGAGCACACGACCAGAGACGTGACTCTGAGAGTGTATGTGGGCGTCTCGGAGGCTGAAAAGCGCTCCCTGCCCCCAGGATTTCATCTCTCGCAGAGCAATCCCAACCCCTTCCGTATCACCACCCGGATTGACTACACCCTTCCAGAGGATTGTATCGTGGATTTGTCGATTTACGACATTCAAGGAAGACTGATGCGCAGAATCGTAAGGGGCGAAGTCAGAGCCGGTGCACATACTGCGAGTTGGGACGGAAACGATGGACAGCGGGAACCTCTGCCGAACGGTGTCTACTTCTGTGTGATCACGACGCCAAAAGCCCCAAGACAAACGCGAAAGCTGATCCTGCTCAGGTAGCCGATTTTGAACATTTGGGGTCAGACCCCGAATATTCAATGTTCTGGCACTCTACATAGAGACGACGGTCTCCTGAGCTTTGCAGGATGTCTACGGTGTGTACTGTCTCGCCAGGGGATTATCCGGGCAGGACAATCTGTTCTGGTGCCGGGGAGGAGATTTGAACTCCTACACCCCGAAGGGCACTAGCCCCTCAAGCTAGCGCGTCTGCCAATTCCGCCACCCCGGCGTGAGTAGCATGTGGTTCTTGCAGGCAGAACTATATTTGCATGCTTGGGGAGTGTCAAGTCCTTTTCCCGCAGGGGTTGGCTCCTGAAACCACTGTGGTGGGTCGAGGGGCAAAGGTTTAAGAGTTGACGCTTGTTCTGAGCGCTGCCGAAGGGCCTGACCCCGATCTGCTTTTCTTTTGACACGATTCGGCACACCGTGCTATAATCGCTTAACTTTTGGGCTTCTCGCAAGGGAGGTGACCGTCTGGGCTTTTCTTGTCTGATTCCCTTGTATCAGGAAAACAAACCTTTGACTGGAGGGAAGAGCATGCGCAAGCTTTTCGTTTGTGCTGCCTTGGTGTTTCTCCTTCTGTCCTGGGTTGCAGTCGCCAGCGCTGACTTCATGACCAGGGCGTTCACGCCCAGTCAACTGGCTGGTGGCAACCCGGGACCGGCCGGCACTCTGGCAAAACACGGGAAGAGACCTGCCTTGCTGCAGGTCTTCGATGTTGTTGATTCTGTGCCTGCTCCCGGAGCGAGCCATATGGGTCTTGCGTGGGACGGCACGTACCTGTGGAGCGTCTCGAACGAGTTGACTCCAATTGTCATATACAAGATCGATCCCGCCACAGGGATCACCGTGGATACGCTGACGACGAGCGTCAACAGCTATGTTCTGGGGCTCACGTACTTGAATGGGTATCTGTGGTTGCAGGAGTGGTTCTCCTCGGGCACCACGTTTCAGATCGATCCGACGACAGGCGCCACCGTCAGTTCTTTTACCTCTCCCGGAGCTACAGGCTCGAGGGGGCTTGCGAACGACGGCACAAATCTCTGGATCACAAGTACCGGCGGCTCTGTGGGCAGCGGCACGATCTACCTGGTTGACACCCTCGGAGCAACGCAGAGAACCGTTGACATCGGCACAGTCATAAACTGGCCAATGGGCATGACGTACAACCAGAGCACGGGCTACATGTGGTTGAACGACGACGATGTGATCAACGACGTGAACGAGCTGGACGTATCGGGTTCGGTGGCCACGTTGATTTCTGAGCACACGCCACCCGGCAGCCCGGCATCGGAGATTCCCGAGGGTCTCACGAATGACGGGAACTTCCTTTGGTACGTTGGTTTCTATTCCAACTGGATATGGAAGATCAATATAACACCGTTTGACCACGACGTGAGGAGCGATGTTATCTATAGCCCCTCCAACATTGTCATCCCCGGGATGCCCGTTACGATAGAGGCAAGGTTCAGAAACTCGGGCCAGAATACAGAAGATTTCACGGTCTGGGCCGAGGTGGACAGTCAGGGGACGCAGATTTACCAGGATTCAGAGAACATCGTGGCTTTAGCCAACGGAGACACAGCCTTTGTGTCTTTCTCGGTTACGTGGGACTCGCCGGTCGAAGGTAACAGCTACGTGGTCAGAGTGTATACTGATCTCGTGGGCGACATGCTCCCCGCCAATGACACAATGGAGATCGTTGTTTCAGCAACTTTCGGCGAAAAACTGTGCATAGATGACGGCGTTATGGTGAACGCGCACGCATGGTGGGTCGGCGGTAACATATGGGCTGTTCAATACACTCCGAGCGAATATCCCGCCTACGTCGATTCAGTGCAGGTCTATATCCTATCGGCGGGCGACCCATACTATCCCTGGCCGGACGCGACCCATCAGCCTTTCGTCATAGAGATATTCGATGACGGAGGTGGACAGCCCGGCTCAGTGGTTTTCGAAGACACGGTCCTCGCTGACGACAACCCTCCGAGCTGGGTCATGGCATATCCTGACGTGAGCATCACCTCCGGAAGTTTCTGGCCGACGCACCATCAGCTTGGTGATAATCCCGCCTGCGAAGGGATGGGAGTGGACGCTTCCGTGAACAACTCACCCAGGAACTGGGCGAGGATTGACGGCGTATGGCAGACTTACGGCAGCGGTCTCTCAGGCGATCTGATGATCTGCGCCTACGTGAGGTACCGCGGTCTATACGATGTGGGCACGCGCTCGATAGACTTGCCGGGCCGCATCGTAGAGTCTGGACTGCCGGTCAGTCCGATGGCCACCATCTTGAACGACGGGAGACTGACGGCCCAGACTTTCGATGTTGCATGCAGGATAGACTCAGCCGGGACCCAGGTCTATTTCGACCAGGTGGCGATTGACAGCCTCGAGAGCGACAGCACCACTCAGGTGACCTTCGCCCCCTGGACGCCGGGTCCTCCGCTCAACGACTACAATATCACTGTATACACTATATATGCGCTCGATCCGAGAATATCGAACGATTCTCTCCACGCGCTCACGAGTTCCTTTCAACTCACCCCGATGCTGTACTCTCCGGCTGCCGGCGTCGTTCCTGATTTCGACGGCATCATTGACTTCGCCGAGTGGTCGGACGCGAATGTCTATGACGTATCCGACGTCTTCCAGAAAAGCGGCGAGATCAACTTCCCGCTTAGCGCGCTTCTCTATGTGAAGAACGACGTGAACCACGTCTACTTCGCGGTTGACGCGGTGTTTGACGCCTCGAGAACCGAATTCGACAAGGTGGGCTTTGCTTTTGACGATAACAGAGACGATGCCTATCCGGCGCCGGGTAACGACTCAGAAGGGCTGGTCACGCTTTACCACACCAACCTGCTCGACTTCGTCAGCTACACGGCTATCCATTCTGACGGTTCCCAGGGCAGCCCCTATGGTGTCAACTTCGACGCAGGGACCGCCTTCCCGCTCGGGCACCAGCAATACGAGCTCGCCGTTCCCTTTGGGACCCTTGAGGAGGAACTGGACGCTGCCCCACTGGACACCGTCGGAATGTTCGTTTTCGCGGCCGACACTTCCGGCACCGGAGCCGAGTACGGCGGATGGTGGTTCCAGAATGTGGAGGAGGGCCAGTGGGATGAGCCGGCGTACTACGGCGACATCGTTTTCAGTGACGGAATAGGTGTTTCTGAGAGTCGTCCGCTGAGACCGAAGATTGTCGAGTACCGACTGGGTCAGAACTTCCCCAACCCGTTCAACGGTTTCACTGTGATTGATTACTCGATCCCGGGTTTCGCCGACGGGACACGCACTTCCGTGCGTGTATACGATTCTGCCGGACGGACGGTCAGCACTCTCATAGAAAAGGAGCATATGACGGGGAACTATAAGCTGATCTGGAACGGGACCGATAGTTCAGGCGCCCGCGTGGCTGCAGGAACCTATTTCCTGCGTCTTGAATCCGGCGATTTCGCAGCCACAAGGAGACTTGTTCTCGTTCGCTAAACACTGACGCAACCAGGAGGAGCCGAGATGAGAAAGTTCTTGGCATTAGGTGCGGCGCTGGTTCTCTTGACTGCCCTGGCTTCTGCCGGTGCAGCCAGGAACGAAAGCGCTTCGGTTTCCGCAGGCCCCGCAGTGCCGGCCGCCACGCCTGAACCACAAGGGAGCATCGCCTTGGGCAGCGGCGGTCCCGACGGGTTCGGCTACATGTGGATCGATTCTGATACTGCGGGAGGACCCGCGTTCGACTGGGTGGGTATCACCAGTTTCGAAGGTGGGAGTGGGACCAACACGGGTATGGCTGCCGATGACCAGATGGATACGATCAACATGAGCCCCTTCGGATTTCCGTTCTATGAGAATACATTCGACAGGATATATGTGAGCTCAAACGGTTTTCTGAGCTTCAGCTACTCAGGATACGCCTACCCCACGAATCAGACGCTCCCATTTGCCTCGATCACAGACGGCCTTTTTCCACTATGGGACGACATGAACCTGGGTCTCGGAGGATCTGTCTGGTACTGGTACGACTCCGCCAACGTGAGGTTCATTGTCGAGTTCTATCAGGTTATGCACTTTGCCTCCGGCGGACCTTACACTTTTGAGGTGATACTCAACGCTGACGGGACCATACTCTTCCAGTACTTTGACGTGAATTCACCCACCAACAGCAACACTATCGGGATCCAGGGTAGTGACGGATCCTCAAACTACTTCCTCCAGTACTACTATGACGGCGCACCGTTTGACAACGAGGTCCATGATAACCTGGCCATCACGTTCGCCTATCAGAAACTGGAGCATGACGTCAAGGCGGTGAACATCATAAGCCCGAGCACGACAATCGATCCGGGTTCCGCCATCCAGATCGAGGCGAATGTCCTGAACTATGGGCTCAATCCAGAGACCTTCGACGTCGGCGCTCAGGTCGAAAGCGCGGGGGTGGTCATCTATCAGAGCTATCAGGCTGTGACAGCTCTGGATTCCGGCGAGATAGCGAATGTGATTTTCCCTGACCTGTGGTATGTACCTGCCGGAGAAGGCCTCAGCTACGACGTTGCGGTCTTCACAATGCTGATGGGCGATCTGAACCCGGCCAATGACAGCGTCTCCATTGTGACAAGGGCCGTTTCAACCGAGAAACTGTGCATCGACGACGGCACGATGGCGAACGCTTACGCATTCTGGGACGCGGGTAATGCGTGGGGTGTGAGATACACACCGAGCGATCATCCGGCGGTGATCGAGTCCGTGTGGGTTTATGTTCTTTCTGCAGGCGACCCTTACTATCCCTGGCCTGACGCGGAGCATCAGTCCATACAGATTTCGGTCTTTGACGAGTCCGGAGGTCAGCCAGGGACAGAGTTGTCTGCGGACACGGTCCTGCCCGATGACAACCCGCCGAGCTGGGTATCCGCCTATCCAAGGGTTGACATAAACTCCGGCGACTTCTGGGTGGTGAATACGCAGTTGAGTGCTCACCCCGGCTGCGAAGGCCAGGGGGTGGACGTCGCTGTAAACAACTCATCCCAGATCTGGGCGAAGATAGATGGAGCCTGGCAGCAGTACGGCTCATCCGTATCAGGCGACGTGATGATATGCGCCTTTGTCCGGCTTACGGCGCCACACGATGTTTCCGCTCTTTCAGTCGATGTGCCGGGGGCGATAGTGGAGGCCAACGCGGCCGTGAACCCGGTGGGAACGGTGAAGAACGTCGGCCAGAACACTGAGAGCTTCGAGGTGGCGTGCATCATCGACTCAGCGGGTATTACTGTCTGGGCGGACACGCTTCCTGTGTTCGATCTCGATCCCGGAGGTACTGAGCAGATCTTCTTCGACATATGGAACGTGGGTCCGCACGGCGCCCAGTATGACGTGACGATAAGGACAATACTGGCAAGCGACACCAGGTCCGGAAATGATGCCAAGGCCGTCCACTCGCAGGCGTTTCAGATCATCTATGAGATACCCTCTCCACCGACTACAATCGCCCCGACTGTGGACGGGATAATAGACTTTGCCGAGTGGTCCGACTCAAACCTGGAAGATGTTTCAGATATTCTCGCCAAGTACGGCATGCTCAATCTGCCGGGGAGTGCAATGCTCTACGTGAAGAATGACGCTGACTATGTCTATATGGCTATTGACGCGCCCTTCGACATGACGAGAACCAACTGGGACAACATCTGGTTTGCTTTCGACGACAACAACGATGGGGCGTTCCCCGATCCCGGGGATGATTCCGAGGGTGTTGTGGGTCTTTACTACACCACGCTTCTGGACCTGGCCATATACATGCCTGTGTATTCCGACGGAAGCACGGGAGACATGAGCGGCGTGAACTTCCAGGGCGCCACCGCGATGCCGCTCGGCCATCAGCAGTATGAGATGGCCATACCCATAGGAAGTCTTCCGGAACAGCTGAACTGCAGCCCGAGCGATACCATCGGGATGCTTGTCGGAGTCACGGACACTACGGAAGCCTCGAGTGAAACCGGAGGCTGGTGGGTCCAGAGCATAGCCCCGGCAAACTGGAACAATCCCGGCGTATACGGCAAGCTCATACTCTCGATGGAAGTGGGGGTTGAGGAGACCGGCCCCGCGCGAAGAGGGCTTCCGGCAGCCAGTTTTCTCGTGCAGAACAGCCCTAATCCGTTCAGGAGCACCACGGCCGTCCGTTTTGGGATTGCGAAAGACTCACATGCGAGCATAGATGTGTTCGACGCGGCGGGCCGAAAGGTGAAGAATCTGGTCTCCGGGCAGGTGACGGCGGGCACTCACATGGTGACTTGGGACGGGACCGCCCAGTCTGGTTTCCCGGTTCCCTCCGGCACTTACTTCTTGAGAATGGTGGAGGGAGAGATCAGCTTCACAAAGAGAATGGTGGTCTTGAGATAGGGGGAATAGATCCCCCGTGGATGCGATGGTTCTCTCACATTTCGAATGAGGTACGGAAAGGAGCACTGCGGTATGAGGGGTCTGAGCACACTTTTTGTTGCGGGTGCGATATTGCTTCTTGCGATTCCTGGTTTTGCGGCCCATGCCATGGTTGGACCAGACCTTCAGGAGAAACTCATCTCTGCAGAGAAAGACGAGTTGATTCCTGTTGACGTGGTTCTTCGGGAGCAGGGAAATGCGGCCCAGCTGGCCAGCACTATCCGGGGTATGGACCCCGTGACCAGAAGGCGGACAGTGGTCTCCCGACTCAAGAGTTTCAGCGAAGAAGAGCAGAAAGGGGTTCTGGAGTACCTGCACTTTGCATCTGAGAGAGGACTGGCGGCGGAGGTGAGACCCTTCTGGCTTGTGAACGCCGTCTATGTCGAGGCGACCACAGAGGTTATCCGACAGCTGACTCTGATGGATGAAGTCTGGTATGTCGACAGTGACCTCCTCAAAGGCGATCCATTCCCCACCGTGCGCATGGACCTAGACGCTCCGCAGCCGGACACAGCCTGGGGCGTGCTCAAGATCGACGCCCATTTGGTCTGGCTCGAAGGCTACACGGGAGACGGCGTCGTGGTGAGCGTGATAGACACCGGTGTGAACTGGCATCACGTCGATCTCGCCGACCACCTGTGGACCGATTCCAATTATCCCAACCATGGCTGGGACTTCCTCGATGATGACAACGACCCGATGGATACGAACGGCCATGGATCGCACTGCGCGGGTACGGTCGCGGGCGATGGCACTGCTGGCTGCCACACGGGTGTCGCTCCTGATGCCCAGATCATGGGACTGAGGGTGAGGACGGTAGCTGACTCCATAGCGGAAAGCCAGGTGTGGGCAGCGATGGAATTCGTTGTCAGCCCACCGCTCTCTCCGGATAACGGCGGAGATGTGATTAGCATGTCCCTGGGATGGCGTTACGCCTGGGATCCTCAGAGGGCGACGTGGAGGACCGGCTGCACCAATGTGGGCCTTGCCGGCGTGACAATGATAGTGGCGGCAGGCAACGAGAGAGGATGGGATCCTCCCCCAGAGAATCTCCGCTGCCCGGGCGACGTTCCTCCCCCGTGGCAGAATCCTGATCAGATTTCCGGGGGGATGAGTGCCG
>Ga0180437_10007436_pt1 | contig 14233 bp, 8 predicted proteins | sample SS_ome_4_FD_132410 | JGI IMG/M metagenome (GOLD analysis project Ga0180437, IMG submission 132410) | Hypersaline lake sediment archaeal communities from the Salton Sea, California, USA - SS_3_D_1 metaG | ecosystem: Environmental > Aquatic > Non-marine Saline and Alkaline > Hypersaline > Sediment...
CCGGCAGAGCTTGTGCTGCCCAGCACTGTCGCCAGGTTGGAGCGCAATAAGCGCATGGATCAGTCCCTGTTTGAAGTCTACCCGTTTGTGGTAGTTTCGACAGATTACATCAAATCTGAACGCCATCGATTTGAATTTTTGCGCACCTGCCCAGAAATGGTGATTGTTGATGAAGCCCACAGCTGTGTGTTTGCCGGTCGCGGCAGTCACCAGCGCTTTGAGCTTGTATCCAGGGTCGCCTCCGATCCCCACCGCCACCTGGTGCTTGTGACCGCCACCCCTCACAGCGGCAAAGAGGACGCCTTCAGAGCGTTATTAACATTGCTCAATTCGGATTTCCAGGACCTGCCGGAAGACCTGTCCGGACAGGAAAACGAACCTTACCGCCGGCAGGTTGCAGACCACTTTGTCCAGCGTAGACGCGGGGATATCCTGCAGTACCTGGATGCCAGGACGGAATTCCCAGAAAGAGAGGATGCAGAAGTGACCTACCGCCTCTCTACAGAATATAAGAAGCTGTTCGACCGGGTCCTGGATTACGCCCGCGAAAAGGTCGCGGATGAGGGCGATGGCAAAATTCACCAGCGGGTTCGCTGGTGGTCGGTATTATCGTTGCTGCGTTCGGTCGCCTCAAGTCCAGCTGCGGCAGCTGAAACCCTGCGCAATCGATCCCCGGTGATAGATGCGGAAACAGAGGCGGAGGTGGATGAAATCGGACGTTTAAGTCTGCTTGACCAGGTTGGCACAGAATCTTCTGAAGGTATGGATGTCCCCCTTGGAGGGGATATATCGGAACTTTCAGAAGCCGATCGAGCCTCCCATGAGCGCCTCCTGGAGATGGCTCGCCAGGCGGAAAAATTGTTTGGAGAACCGGATAACAAATTACAGCAGCTGAAGGGGATTGTGCGCGATCTGATCAAGGACGGATACCACCCGATCGTCTTTTGCCGCTTTATTCCAACAGCGGATTATGTCGCCGAAGAGCTGCGCAAAGCCCTGAAGGGCGTAGAGGTTATTTCTATAACTGGTGTGCTTCCCCCCGCAGAGCGTGAGGCGCGAATCAACCAATTAGGTGAAGGTGATAAAGTCCTGGTTTGTACGGACTGTTTGAGTGAAGGGATCAACCTGCAGGATTACTTCGACGCGGTCGTGCATTATGACCTGTCCTGGAACCCCACCCGCCATGAGCAGCGCGAAGGTAGGGTTGACCGCTTCGGCCAGCCAAATAAAAAAGTTCGCACTGTTACCTATTACGGCATCGACAATAAAATTGACGGCATCGTCCTGGATGTTTTGATCCGAAAACACCGCTCAATCCGGAAATCATTAGGGATTTCTGTGCCTATTCCAGTCAACACCGATGACATTATCGAAGCGGTTTTTGAGGGATTGTTACTGCGGGAGAAATCAGATGAAGCAATCCTGCAGTACTTGCCCGGGTTTGAGGAATACATAAAACCCAAGAAGGAACAGTGGTTCAAGGAGTGGGATGTTGTTGTAGACCGTGAGAAACGTTCGCAAACAATGTTTGCCCAACGCACCATAAAGGTTGAAGAGGTTGCCCGTGAATTAAAAGCAGCGCAAGAAGCTACCGGATCGGGTGTGGACCTAGAGGTATTTGTCCGGGATGCATTCAGGGCGAATAAGGCGGTCGTTTCCGGAGATGGGGACCTGAAATTTGAGCTCCAGGAAGTTCCCCAACCTTTGAAGGACTTGATCGGTTTTCAAGATGGATTTGAAGCCCGTTTTGAAAAACCGGTCCAAAAAGGCCAGCTCTATTTAATCAGGACCCACCCGGTAGTGGAGGGCTTGGCTTCGTATGTGATGGACACCGCCCTCGATCCATTAACCGATGGCGTCGCCAAACGCTGCGGTGCCATCAAATCCAAAAGCATTACCCGCCGGACCACACTTCTTTTACTGCGCTGCCGCTTCCTGATCACTGCCCAGGTCAGAGAATATGACCGGCAAATCCTGGCTGAAGATACGCTCACCCTGGCTTATGAGGGCGCTCCTGATCAAGCGGTATGGCTGGGAAAAGAATTGACTGAAAATCTACTGACCTTAACCCCAGATGACAATATACCTCCAGAATCCGCCAGGCAGTTTATCGAACGTGTCTTTGATGGTTTCGACGAGCTCGAAGACCATCTGGAGGAAGTTGTTATTGAAAGGTCAATGGATCTCTTAGATGCCCACCGCAGGGTGCGCTCCGCTGCAAGTTTGAAGAATATCCGCTACAAAGTGGGATTCCAGCTTCCCCCGGACGTGCTGGGCATATACGTATATTTACCAGCGTAATCCTGAATTTTTTCATCGATAAATAATTGAGTTTATGATGCAAATCCGACACCGCAATCCATTCTCCACCGTCCGCACCGAAGGCGCCATCCTGCCGCCAGATATTCTCGAACGCATCCAGGGCGGTGACAGGGAGTTAGGCGGCCTTACTCCCGAGAGCTACCACCTGGTCTCCGGAGAAAAATTGAACGAAGCCGCCAGCCGTTCCTGGAACCGCATGCAGGTTGCCTGGGACAGCTTTAAAGAAAAGATCGAAACCCTTCCCGGGAACGATCCCGGCACAACTCAAACCCGCGAGCGGTTCTTGCTGCCCTTATTCCAGGAATTGGGATACGGGCGTCTGCAAACCAGCCGGGCGATTGATATCGATGAGAAATCCTACCCCATCTCGCATGCCTGGGGTAATGTGCCCATTCACCTGGTCGGCTGTCGTGTGGAGCTTGACCGGCGCACACCAGGTGTTGCCGGCGCTGCCCGGACCAATCCCCACAGCATGGTCCAGGAGTTCCTTAACCGCTCAGATGACCACCTGTGGGCGCTCTTATCAAATGGGTTAAGGCTCCAGATATTGCGCGACAATGCCAGCCTAACCCGCAAAGCCTTTGTTGAGTTTGACCTGGAGGGGATGTTTGAGGGGGAAGTTTATTCCGATTTTTTGTTGCTGTGGTTGCTCTGCCACCAGTCCCGCCTGGAAGCCGAACGTCCCGAAGAATTCTGGTTAGAAAAATGGTCGCAGGCCGCCCAGGAGCAGGGCGCCCGCGCCCTGGATAAACTGCGCGACGGTGTTGAAGAAGCTATCACGGCTTTGGGGATGGGTTTCCTGAAGCATCCTGCCAATCAGGAATTGCGCAGCAAACTGCATTCAGGTGAATTGACCACCTCAGATTACTACCGCCAGCTGCTAAGGTTGGTTTACCGCCTGATCTTCCTCTTTGTAGTGGAGGACCGCGAGTTACTGCACCACCCAGAAGTCGATGCAGATGCCCGCCAGAGATATACCAATTTCTATTCCACCACCAGGATACGCCGGCTTGCGGAACACAGGCGCGGCACCAAACACCACGATTTATTCATCTCCCTCAGGCTGGTCATGGTTAAACTGGATGAACCTCAAGGCTGTCCGGAACTGGGTTTGCCGGCTCTGGGCGGCTTTCTTTTTTCCAGGGATTCAGTCCACGACCTGGTTGACTGCCAGATAGCGAACCAATATTTACTCGAATCGGTTCGCAAACTTGCATTCACCCAGGATGGACGGGCTTTACGCCCGGTGGATTATAAAAATCTGGGACCGGAGGAGTTAGGCAGCGTCTATGAAGCCTTGCTGGAACTGCATCCCGAGATCAATCTTGACGCCGGTACCTTTGCCCTCGCCACTGCCAGCGGTCACGAACGTAAAACAACCGGCAGTTATTACACACCTTCCAGCCTGATCCAGGTACTGCTTGATTCAGCCCTTGATCCTGTTATTGAAGACCGGTTGGGTGCGGTTAAAAAGGAGCCGATTGAAGTCAAGGAAAAAGCTCTGCTGGATATTAAGGTTTGCGATCCTGCCAGCGGCAGCGGGCATTTCCTGATTGCGGCTGCCCATCGATTGGCGAAACGCTTGGCTTCCATCCGCTCTGGGGAGGAGGAGCCTACTCCTGAAGCTCTTAGGTCTGCGCTCCGGGATGTTATTAGCCGTTGTATATATGGTGTGGATATAAATCCTATGGCAGTTGAACTGTGCAAGGTGGGGTTGTGGATGGAAGCGCTTGAACCGGGCAAACCGCTCTCTTTTCTGGATAGCCACATCAGGTGCGGTAACAGCCTGGTTGGTGTTGGGCCTGGCATGGATATCTCTGAGATACCAGATGATGCTTTCCAACCGGCGTTTGGGGATGACCGCTCTACCGCAACTGCTCTTCGCAGGCGGAATAAGCGCGAACGGGAAGGACAGCTTGGATTCCGGTTTAAGGTGACCGATCTGCGAACTCAGGAGGACATCGAACATTGGGCAAAACGTGAATTACAACAGTTAGAAAACCAGCCTGAGGAGGAATTTACCCAGGTTCAAAATAAAGCAAAAGAATATTTAAAATTTATTGAGTCTGAGGATTATCGAAAGGGGCGTTTGGAATACGATCTTTGGACTGCTGCTTTCTTCTGGCCGATACCGGAAGCGGATGCGGAATCAATGCTGGCACCCACCCAGCAAGAACTGCTTCAATTGAGGTCTGGTGATTCTCTGGATTCAGAACTTGTGCGCCGAGTTAATAACATTGCGGAAAATAATTATTTTTTTCATTGGGTTTATGAATTTCCATTGATATTTTCGGGTGAACAGTCTGGATTTGATGTGGTTCTGGGAAATCCACCTTGGGAAAGAATTCAACCAGAAGCAATAAAATTCTTTCGTGTTCGAAAGCCTGAATTGCTGGAATTTAAGAGAACCGATCGTTTAAAAGAGATAAATAAATTATCAAAATCTGATCCTGCATTATTTGAAGAATGGAATGAAGAACGAAATTCAATACTAAGAATTACCAAATATTTAAAACTATCTTCACAGTTTCCCTTATCTACAAAGAAAAATGTTAATAGTTACGCAGTTTTCTTAGAGCTAACTCTAAAGTTATTATCTTCGACTGGTATCAGCGGATTAGTAATTCAAAGCGGGATAGCTACTGATGCAATAAACCAAAATTTATTTTCCTATATTGTAAGAAATAGATGCTTAGTGTCATTATATGATTTTGATAATAGGAAAGCTATTTTTCCTTCAATCCATCGGATGTTTAAATTCTGCCTAATAACTTGCTCAGCAAAATCCAATTTGCAAAAGCCGGAATATGCTTTTTTTCTGCAATCAATTAATGATCTCAAGGATGAAGAAAGAAAATTCTCACTCTCTGAGGATGATTTTAGATTGATTTCCCCAAATACTGGTTTATGCCCTACCTTCAGATATAAGGTTGATGCTAGCCTTGTATTGAAAATTTATACCAAGTCAGGAGTATTTATTGAAGATAATCAAAATAATGGCAATAAATGGGGAGCTTCAATTAAACGGATTTTTTCAACATCTTATGATGGTGAATGGTTTATTAAGTATTCTTCACATAATTTTGATCTTAAGAATCACTTTTTTGTATATGAAGCTAAATTATTTCATCAATTTGATCATCGGTATGCAACATATGAAGGAAATGAAGTGCGAGAATTTCCGTATCTAGAAAAGGGACCGAATTCATCAATAACAGCTTTAAGATTGATAAAAAATAATGAAGTAAATCGCCGCCTTGAATTACAAAATTGGTCCAAAAACTACTTATTAGCATATCGGGATATTACCAATGCTACTAATATCCGAACTTGTATTGCATCAATTCTTCCAAAATGTGCAACCGATGACACTATAAGGGTGATTTTTATTGGCTTTGGAACAGCGAATGAACATGCTTTGTTATTAGCAAATTTAAATTCATTAGTACTTGATTATTCTGCAAGAAATACAGTTCCGAGTACTCATTTATCTGAATATCTAGCAAAGCAATTACCTATTTTATCTCCCGATTTTTATGATAATAGAGATTATAAATTTATCATCCCAAGAGTTGTTGAATTAGTATACACAGATTGGGACTTGCTTTCCTTTGCAGCTGAAATTGGTATAAAACACCAACCGTTTCGATGGGAAGAAGATCGCCGATTTTCCCTAAGAGCAGAACTAGATGCATATTACACACGCTTGTACGGTCTAAATCGAGACGAGCTGAAATATATACTTGATCCAGAAGAATTATATGGTACTGATTTCTCTGGGGAAACATTTCGTGTTCTGAAAGAAAAAGAAATAAGGGAATACGGCGAGTACCGTACCCAACGCTTGGTGCTGAAAGCCTGGGACCGAATGCAAGAAGCAATTGACAATGACACTGAATATGTCCCAATGGTCGATCCCCCACCGGCAGATCCTAGGGTAGCGCATGCGTTTAGAAAGGATTGAATAATGAAGGAGCAATTACTTGGCAACCCGCAAGAGATAATTAACTATCTAAAAGAATGGCTTAGCAGACATAATGAAGAAACCAAGATGGTACCCATTGTTCAAGATTTGGTTAATAGAACTGAATGGGAATTCCAAACGTTGAGTGAAATGCCTGAGGATGCAGTGGAGTTTTTTTCACCAGAATTTGTGAAAGAATATGCTGACAGTACAGATTTCATAAAAGAATCACTTCCATTACCTCCGATGTTCCAAATAACTGTTGGGAGTAGTGCTGCGTCTATAAGTTCAGCATCATCAAGCAAAATTTATAATGTTGTTACTAGAGCTGGAGAGGTTGATGATGACAGTTTAGGAAAGTGGTCCAGTAAATGTACACTACAATATCGGGAGCTACAAGAAAAACAAAAGAGAATTGAAAAAGTCAAACAAAAACTAAATAATCTAAACCCTGACCGGATAAAAGAATTGGAACAAGCGTATCAAGAATATTCCGAAGCAAAATCAAATGAAGATAAAAGAATATCTGCTGGAATCGCTATGAGAAATGTACTAGAACACTTTAAAGGTGATTTGTATGAATTAGCGCGTAACCATCATGGTGAAAATATGACTTGGGAAAGGATGGCTGAAATACTTTCGATTGGGGGTGTTGGAAGCATTGAACATAAGGCGTTGAAGAACCAAGAAGAAGAATGGAGATCATTGGAACGGAGATTATCAGGTGTCGCTAAAGGTCAGAAACTTGGTCTTATAGCTGATTTAGATGACATTTGGACAAGACTTCTAGATCATTTATATATCGTTTTAGGTTTGACAGGTTTTTAAGAATAAATGGATGGGGAATAATGCCAACACTTGAAGAATGGGAAGCAGCTTTATCGACGCCGCGATATATCAAGGTTGATTCAACCAATTCATTAGCACAAACAATAAATAGGTTGCCTGATTCTATATCTTTTACTGGAAGACCAAAAAAAGCGTCAGGTTTACCTATTTTTTCACCCCCAAAAACCATAAAAATTACTCCTTTAGAAATACTACGTGCCCTTGGTCGAATTTCTACTCCTAAAATTGAAAATCTTACCGACCTAAGTTCGACTTGGGCGAATATTCGATACATTTGGGCATTTGTTCCTGATCAATATCCATCAAATCTTCGTTTAAGCAATTATGCGCAAAGAATTGATCCACACCAAAAGACAATACTTTCTGATGAAATTGGAATAGGAATTGCTTCATGTATTATAGAACGATATTTTGGTGGATTAAATCCAATTGATGTACAAATAGCACTTCAAAATCATGTAATCTCTGGATTATCAAGTCAATATACCACTTCACCCGACTATATCTTCAATCAAATTAATGGTGATTTGATAATTGTTGAGTGTAAATGTACACAATCTGGAGACAGAAGATCGTTATCACAATTAAGAAGAGGTACCGAACAACTTCCTTCATTGGTGTTTCCATCTAATCAAAAAACACTAGCGCTAGTTGTTGGAACAAGATTATCACAGTCAGATACTTTGGTGAATTTAATTGATCCTCCAGATGTTCCAGAATCAAAAGGTGATTATAAAAAAATCATAATCCAAAATGAAGAAGAATTTCTAGAGGAACTTAATCTAACTCAAATATCCAACTTATATCTATACTCGGGTGCAACTATAAAAGCTGGTGAATTTGTCCCATTCCCAAAAACGAAATCATTAATAGAAAAACTGCCTCAGAGAGATTCGCCGCCTGAGGAAATTTTCATACCCGAATTGGAACAAAAATATTTGGGGATATCTAATCAATTTAAATCGCTTGGGGATGTCCATCAAATTAATGTGTTTCAAGGATTATCAGAGAATGTCTACAGATTATTAGAATCGCGTAATATGGAATCGGTAAATCAAGAAGCTGGAATTCAATATCAAAATATTAAAAGCTATTCAAATCAAGTTGATAATACTGAAAATAAAATTGAAGATTCAATTCCAATAATAAAGGCAAAAGAGGAAAATGAATTAAGAGTTTATAGTCTTGGAAAAGATGGAACTTGCCTCAAGATTTCAGTCTCAAAGGTGTAAGTAATTTATTAAATGAAAAAACCAATTAAGAATATTCCAGCTTCCATGATTTCAAATTCACTGGTGAAAGATGTTAGTGATTTTCTTCAGAATTACTCAACATCATTGATTAAAATATCCAAGAATTCGGAAAATGGTGAAAATGCTACACTAATCGGAACGGGAACTTTTGTGTCTTTAAGCGGGAAAAAGGGGATACTGACCGCCCATCACGTAAAAAAAGAATTACAGCTTAATGATTCTATAGGATTAACACTTGTAAAAGATGTTCAATATATAAATATCCCACTTCAACATCTTACGTTGCTTGATATTGGAATTCCAAATGTAGAAAGCACTGGACCAGATTTATCTTTAATTACATTACCTGACCAATATTATGAAAAAATCAAACCATATAAATCTTTTTTTCCACTTGATACGGAGCGAAAAAAGATTCTTGAATATTTAAAGATAGATAGAGAAGATTTATGGTTTGTGTATGGAACAATTGGTGAAAGAACAGAAGTAGAAAATCCACAAAAAGGATTTAATTTAGTATATGGGTATCATGGCTTTTGTGGGATGACTTTTATAGGACATAGTTTTGAATTGGATTCATTTGATTATTTAGATGTGATTGCAGAATTTGAAGACCTAAACGATCTTAAAAGCTATGGCGGATTCAGCGGTGGAGGATTATGGAGAGTTCTAATACATTTAGATTCCCAAAATGAAATAATCGTAAAAGATATTTTATTGAGTGGTGTAATGTTTTACGAATATATAAGAAATGAAGAACGATTCCTCAGATCGCATGGCCCCAAAAGCATATATCATAATTTGTTTGAGAAGTTTAAGAACTAAAACGATCTTGTTGTGGAGGCATTGATGAAGAGTAGGATATTTCTACTGCAAAATGATGACAATCTTATTGAAATGACTGAGCAGCCATATAACTCAGAGGACATTCTTCAGTCCCTTTTAGAAAAACATCCAAACTTATTGGCCGGTGATCAATTAAATGAAGCAGAGCCACGCCGCTGGTTGCTAATATCTCGTGAAGCGCCTATCCCTGTCGAAGAGGAAGCTGCCGGCAGGTTCGAGGTCGATCACCTTTTACTTGATCAAGATGGTATCCCGACATTTGTTGAAGTCAAACGCAGCAGTGATACCCGAATACGGCGTGAGGTCATTGGACAGATGTTGGATTATGTCGCCAATGCGGTTGTTTACCTGACAGTCGATTCAATCCGCGCTGAATTTAGCAAAACATGTCTGGAGCGCGACCTTGATCCAGACCTGGAATTGCAGACCTTTCTGGAATCCCCTGAAGTTGTAGAGGATTTCTGGAACACGGTAAAAACTAATTTGCGCGCAGGTAAAGTTCGCATGTTATTTGTTGCGGATGAAATACCGGCTGAGTTGAAAAGAGTTGTTGAATTCCTCAACGAGCAGATGGATTCTGCTGAAGTGCTTGCGGTTGAGATCAAGCAGTACGTAGGTGAAGGGCTAAAAACACTCGTACCACGCGTCATCGGTAAGACCGCAGTCGCTGAACGCACCAAAGGAACTGCACGACCAAAAAAGCAATGGGATGAGGAATCATTTTTCGCTGAGCTTAAGAACAACTGCACTGTAGAGGAAGTTCAGGTCGCCCGCAAAATTCTTAATTGGTCAAAGGAAAATGTGGATCGAATCTGGTGGGGACATGGAGCGGTTTATGGATCATTTTTCCCAATGATCGCAAATTACACGTATATAGGTGTTTGGACTTATGGGAATATTGAATTCCAATTTCAACATATTCGGTCATGGAATCCTTTTAATCAGGAAGAGAAACTGCAAGAACTGGCTAATAAGCTAAATAATATTCCTGGGATAACAATTTCCAGTGATCAGCTAACGCGCCGGCCAAGTGTGCCATTATCCGTTCTTCAGGAAAGAGAGAACCTCGAAAATTTTTTCTTGGTATTTCAATGGGTGATTGATGGATATCGAAGAAACTTATAAGATACATAAATTTCAACTTATGATCGTGAGAAATGAGAGAGATAACTAGCAACCTAGATAAAGAATTGGAATCACATATAGGTTCAAATTCACTTGATAAGAGCGCAGCATTTCCAGTGAATTCATATCAACGATTGGTAGCAATAATCGCGAAATTGGCTTTCTTAAACAAAGATCATTTATTATTTTTTCGAGGGCAGGATAGGGATTATCGATCAAAAGCAGGCTCGACAACAATATATCCAAAGATTTATAGAGGTGATTATCTCCCTCAACGAGAAATAAATTACCGATTTGAATTATTACATGAGGCTTCAAAACAGTTAAAGCATTTATTTACAATTGAGGAAGTAGACGGATTTAAGGAATTATCGAGAAAGAAATATATTCAATGGTCAATTCTGCAACACTATGAAGTATGTGCAACCCCTTTTCTAGACATAACACACTCTATTAGAGTGGCATGTTCATTTGCCCAACATTTTTCAAAACATTCAAATGCTTATGTTTACACATTCGGATTACCCTATATAACTCACAGAATTACAATTAATTCAGAACATGATCTAGTTCTTATCAGATTACTGAGCATTTGCCCTCCTGATGCACTTCGACCATACTTTCAAGAAGGTTATTTAACTGGTACAGAAGATATCACTATTGAATATGACTCAAAAACAGAACTTGATTTTAAAAATAGACTAATTGCGAAATTTGAGATTCCCAATAATGACTCTTTTTGGAAACCAGGATTTTCTGCAATTCCTAAAAATGTCTTATTTCCATCAAGTGATCGAGTAAAAGATTTATGTACTTCAATTAAATTAAAAATTAAAAATGAACTTATGCCGGGTCAAATTGGGGAGTTTATTCAATTATGGACGAAACTAGAATCAGATTTAATATCAAGAGCTCGTTACTATGATTCTGATATTTTCACACTCAGAAGTGCGATAAATCAACTTGTAGAATCTGATCAAATTTCTACTGACAGCTTAATGACTTTTGAGGGATTGCGAAAATTCAGAAATATCTTAGTCCATGAGCCAAAAAAGGTTTCACCAGAGGAATTGTTAAAATATATTAATACGATTGATGGTTTTAGTAGAGCATTCAAGAATCAGAACCGAAATAATATTCCTAATTCAAAAAACGATCACTATGAGGAGGAATAAATGGAATATGATTTGGGTAAATTAAAACGAGTGAATCCCAGAAGGGTATGGAGTTCCGAATCGCGGGAATTCACACCTTGGCTAGCAGAAAACATAGAAAGACTTGGTGAGGTTCTTGGCAAGGAGCTCGAGCTAGTTGAAACTGAAGCCAGTGTAGGTGATTTTGCTGTCGATATCCTTGCCAGGGATTTAGGCACTGGTCAAGATGTGATTATTGAAAATCAGTTTGGTCAAACTGATCATGATCATTTAGGGAAACTGATGACCTATGCCGCCGGCTTTGATGTTTCAACTGTAGTCTGGATATCTGAGACCATGCGGGAAGAACACCGCCAGGCGCTGGACTGGTTGAATCGGGTAACTGATACCGAAACTCAATTCTTTGGCATTTTAATCGAATTGCTCCAGGTAGATGATTCAAAGCCGGCTTTCAACTTCAGACCTGTTGTATTTCCAAATGAATGGTCAAAATCCAGAAAGCCTACCATCGATAAAAAACCATCTGTAAAAATGCAAGCATATCAAGAATACTTCCAGAAAATGATCGATGAGCTCCGTGAAAAACATAATTTCACAGGAGCCAGGGTGGGTCGACCACAGAGTAATTATGGTTTTGCTTCAGGATTTTCAGGAGTTATTTATGGGGCAAGTTACGCTATAGGGGACAGATTACGAGTTGATTTATATATCTATCAGGGTGACTTAGAGGAGAATAAGAGGTTATTTGATTTACTTCATGAAGATAAAGTAAAAATTGAAAGTGAAATCGGAACATCATTGGAATGGGAAAGATTGGATGATAAAAAGGCATCCCGGATAGCAATTTACCGCCCAGGAACAATAGAAGATAGCCCAGAAGAGTTGGAAGAATACCGAAAATGGAGCATATCATATTTATTAAAGTTTACAGAAGTCTTTGGACCACGTCTTGAGGAAATTATGAGGTGATGCATGAGAATAAAAAGTCCTCTCGCAAACTTTACAGACACCCTAGATCAAATCAAGGATTCAGCCGAACGCTATGCTGAGACATTACGTGAAAACGAATCTGCCACACGCGCTGTCCTGATTGATCCAGTCCTTCGAGTATTGGGATGGGATATTGCCAATCCAATTATGGTTGAAGTTGAAAAAGCTATTGATGAAGGCTTTGTGGATTACGCACTATACAGTGATAATCAAGAAATCCAAATAATTATTGAGGCAAAAAAGCTAGAAACCAATTTAAATAATAAAAAAATTTTTTTAGCCCTGGTAAAGTATGCATTTGCCGCAGGAGTAAAGGATATTTTTCTTACCGATGGATTGATTTGGTATCACTTCACGGATTTTTCACCAGGTGTTCAAGCACCCACTAAGATTCTATCAATCAAAGATGACGACCTGGTGGAAATCGCATCTTACCTGGTCCAACGATTAGATGCCGCCAGATTCTGGCCGGAGGCAAAGGATGTTGATGAACTAGCCCAGCAGCTCAATCAACTTGAGGGGGAGGTCAATGGAATTCAATTAGAACTAGCCCGCTTGAAGCCATTATTATCACTAGATAAAACCACAATTCCAGAAACAACACTAGAAATCGAAAAAGAACATGTAGAGATTCCAAGTGAATTTATACTGTTGGAAAATATCGAACAGGCTAAAGGTACAAAACCTACCAAGCTATTACTTCCTGATGGAACAGAGGTAAAGGTCGCAACCTGGACAGCGGTTCTAATCCAATGCAGTAAGTTCACGATGGAAAATAATAAAGATATCCCAATTCCTTTCAAGGATACTGCTGGGAAAAAAGTTGATTTAATTTCAGTAACTCGCCCTCCAAGCGGAATTACATATTTTGAAACTGAATATAATGGGAAAGTGGTATTTATTTATACCAATTACGACTCTAACCATTGCATCAAAAATGCACTTCATATTCTTAAACAAGTCCCTGGTGATTTGATGAAAACAAAGCCGGCTGTAATATTCAATTAAAATGTAGAGTTTGCTACATCAGTTCACATATCAAACTCATTCGTGTTTCATTTCCCCACACCAGGGAATTTTGCGTTAATTAGATTGGGGACTTTATGCTGGTTGTCCGTGATGATCAGTATCCTTTTCCTTCCATTCTTCTCAATCCTGTCAATCGCCCACGCTGCACCAGTCCGGCTTTTTTCTAAGCAAACATCGTCAGCGATCAACATACCCGCCCCGTATTTATCGTTCTGCTGGATCGCCGCCCAGGCTGGTTCGATATTCCCTTCCAGCGATAGCCGCCTGTGCTCCATCCCTTTCATAACGCTGTGAGAAGGCATGTAAGCATCTTCCAGGTCAGGACCTTTAATCCCCGCCAGTGACTTCGCCTCCATTACTGACGTAGGTTGCGTGTGCACCACATAGTCTGATCGAGTACGTGCTCTTGGTACATATTCAGTAAAACTTCGAGACTTACTCGCTGCCTCCCTTGCAGCGTTAAGTTTGTCTGTAAACTCCTTGCTGTAGTCCTGAGTGACTGGTTCACCTCGTCCGCCAGCTCCTTCTCGCTCCCCTTCCACCAGTCCGGGACGAGCACCCCGTTCTTCTCCTGGAGGTTTTCCAACATCCTCAATTTCTCCTCTACCTCCATCTCGAATGGTGCTAACATCCCCAGAAATTCCTCCAGCTCCCATATCTCCATAAAGTTCTGCTCCAGTATCCGCAGCGGGTCTTTCAGG
>Ga0180437_10007437_pt1 | contig 14231 bp, 10 predicted proteins | sample SS_ome_4_FD_132410 | JGI IMG/M metagenome (GOLD analysis project Ga0180437, IMG submission 132410) | Hypersaline lake sediment archaeal communities from the Salton Sea, California, USA - SS_3_D_1 metaG | ecosystem: Environmental > Aquatic > Non-marine Saline and Alkaline > Hypersaline >...
CGAGCTGCGCAGCCTCAGCGGCTCGGGCAGCGGCGGACTGCGACTGCAGGGCACCGAAGGCTGGATCTCGGTCGGCCGGGAGGGCATGTCGGCCGAGCCGGCCTCGTTGATGACGACGCGAATCGGTCCCAACGAGATCCACCTGGCGCCGCCGGATCAAGCGGGCAGCCATATGGGCATCTGGCTGGATTGCGTCCGTCGTCGCAATCCCAAGGGACTCAACGTGCCGGTCGAAGTCGGACACCGCTCCGCCACCGTCTGCCACCTGGCCAATATCGCCATGGAGTTGCAGCGGCCGCTGAAGTGGGATCCGGCCGCCGAGCAATTCGTCGGCGACGACGAGGCGAACCGCATGACCGAGCGAACGATGCGTGAACCGTGGCGACTATAGACCCGTCTCCCAGGAGCACCAGTGATGAAACGGCCCAGCGACAGACGACTTCACCGCCGTCGATTTCTCCAGAAGATTGCCGCGGCGAGTGGAGGGGCTGTGGCGGCGCCGTACGTCATCACGTCGGCCGCCTTGGGCGCCGACGGGCGCCCGCCGGCCAGTGAACGCGTGGTGACCGGGTATCTGGGCACTGGACCGCGGGGGCTGCTGAACATCACCGAGCAGCTCACGTGTCCGGAAGCCCAGGTGGTGGCCGTCTGCGACGTCTGGAAGCCGGTCCGCGAACGGGCCAAGGGCGTGGTGGACGCACACTACAAGAACAGCGACTGCAAGACCTACGTCGATTTCCGCGACGTGCTGGCCCGCGACGACATCGACGCGGTGGGCATTGCCTCGCCCGACCATTGGCACGTGCCCATGACCATTGCGGCCGCTAAAGCCGGCAAGGACGTTTGCACCGAAAAGCCGCTGGGAGTGAGCGTTGCCCAGGATCTGCGCTGCCGCGAGGCGATCAAGCGTTACGATCGCGTCTTCCAGTACGGCACCGAGGCCCGGGCTCGGGCCAGTTGTCGGTTGGCCTGCGAGTTGATTCGCAGCGGGAAGATCGGCGAGATTCGCGAGATCCGCGTCAAGTCGCCCAACAGCAACCCCGGCGGCTCGCGCACGCCGAAGCCCGTGCCCAAAGAGCTGGAGTACGATTTGTGGCTGGGACCGGCGCCGTGGCGGCCGTACTCGGGCTGTCCGGACAACGGCAACCGTTGGTTTCACGTCTACGATTACGCGTTGGGTTTCATTGCCGGGTGGGGCGCCCATCCGCTGGACCTGCTGCAATGGGCCTTCGACACCCACCTGGCCGGCACCTGGGAGGTGGAGGGAACGGGTGTGATCCACGCCACCGGATGCAACGACGCCGTGACCAACTGGGACGTCCGCATCCGGTTCTCCAGCGGCGTGAAGATGTCGTACTGGGCGGTCGGGGTGCCCAAGGACGAGCACCCGCGGCTTGCCCCACTTGGCAACTACACCCAACTGATCGGCACCGAAGGATGGATCGCCGTCTACTACGCCGACATGGTATGCGAGCCCGAGTCGCTGCGGACGGCCACGCTGAGTCCCGACGACGTGCATCTGCCGGTCAGCCGAGGCCAGGAGCGGAACTTCATCGAGTGCGTGCGGACCCGCCAGACGCCGGTCAGCCACATCGACGACGCGGTGCGAAGCGACATCATCAGCCATCTGTCCGATATCGCGATCCGCAGCGGGCGGAAGATCACCTGGGATCCGATCAAGGAAGAGATCCTCGGCGATGCCGACGCCTCGCGAATGTTGAGCCGGGCGATGCGCAAACCGTGGCAACTCTAGGCGGGCAAAGCGACATCGAACTGAAACGAGAGGCCCATTGGTGAGCTTTAGACCGGCAACACGGTTATGGGTGGGGTTTCTTTTCGGAGGCATCTTGGCGTACGCGCCGGCGACTCAGGCGGAAGGGCTGTCGCCGGAGGAGCGCGAGAGGATAAAACGGGCCGTGCCGAAGCAAGCGGCCGCTTCGCCGCTTAAGCCCCGGCGGCTGCTGGTGGTGAGCTTGCACGTCGTCGACGGGGTGCCGCGCCGGGGACACGCCTCGATTCCCTACGGCAACCTGGCGATCGAGCTGATGGGGCGCAAAACCGGGGCTTATACGGCCGTATTCAGCAACGATACGTCGATGTTCCGCGCGGAGAAGCTAGAACAGTTCGATGCGGTCTGCTTCAACAACACGGCCGGCGTGCTCTTCGAGGACGATCAGCGGAGAGAATCCCTGCTGCGTTTCGTCGCCGAGGGGAAGGGGTTCGTCGGAATCCACGCGGCCGCGGCCACGTTCGTCCAATGGCCGAAGTACGACCAGTGGCCGCAGTTCGGCGAACTGCTCGGCGGATATGAAAACGGCGGACATCCCTGGAAACCCCATGAGACGATCACGCTCATGCCGGAAGGCCCCAACCATCCGATCAATGCGGCGTTTCAGGGAAAGAGCTTCCGCATCTGCGACGAGGTGTTTCAGTTTCAGGCCCCCTATTCGCGAGACAGGTTGCGCGTGCTGCTGAGCATCGACACGGACAACACGGACATGAGCCCCTCGCGCCGGTTCTTGCCCGAGCGCCAAAAGGATCGGGATTTCGCGATCAGTTGGATTCGCCGGCATCGCCAGGGGCGGGTCTTCTACTCCTCGCTCGGCCACAATCCACACATCTTCTGGAATCCGCCCGTACTCGAGCATTTCCTCGCCGGAATCCAATACGCACTCGGCGATCTGCCGGCCGACGCGACGCCGGAGCGAAATTGACGGACACGTTCTTGCACCATGCACCAAGGAGAATACCGATGGATCAAGCAAAGCCGGGTCGTTGGAACCGACGGGAGTGGCTCAAGCGGGCGGCGACCGCCGCCGGGACGTTTGCCGCGCCGTGGGCGATTCGGTCGTCGGCGCTGGGAAAAGACGGCACGGTCGCGCCGAGCGAGCGCATCACCCTCGGATTCATCGGCATCGGCGCCATGGGCCGGGGCCACCTCAGACGCCTGCTGACATACGCCCAAGCCCAGGTCCTGGCCGTTTGTGACGTCGACCAATGGCGCCGTGAATACGCGAAGACCACGGTCCTCCAGCAATACGCCGCACGGAAGGAAAACAGGACGTATCGCGGCGTGCAAGCCTATCGCGACTTTCGGGATCTGCTGGCGCGCGACGACGTCGACGCGGTTGTGATCGCCACCGGAGACAACTGGCACGGGGTCGCCACGGTGATGGCGGCCAAGGCCGGCAAAGACATCTACTGTGAGAAGCCCATTTCCAAGACGATCCGCGAAGCGCGAGCCATGGTCGACGCGATCCGGCGCTACGGTCGCGTGGCGCAGATCGGTTTGCAGCAGCGAACCACGCCCGAGTTCATCAAGGCGACTCGGCTGGTGCGCGAGGGTCACATCGGACGGGTCAAGCTTGTCTACATCGCCTTCCCCGGCACCAGTACCGACGTGAACCTTCCCAGCGAGCCGGTGCCCGAAGGGCTCGACTGGAATCAGTGGTTGGGGCCGGCCCCGTGGCGGCCTTTCAACGGCCGCTTTCATCACTACGGCAGACCGCCCCGTGTCGTGCCGTGGGATTTCTGCCGGGATTTCGGCGGCGGCAATCTGACCAGCAACGCGGTCCACTCGTTCGACGTCGTCCAGTGGGCACTTGGGATGGACGAGAGCGGGCCTGTCGAAGTGATTCCGCCCGAGACCGGGCAGGTTCCTTCGCTGACGTACCGCTATGCCAACGGAGTGCAACTGCAAGTGGTGAACTGGAAACTCGACCCGCAGCGGCACTTTGTGCCCGAGGGCTGGGACGTCAACACGCGGCTGCAGAATTTCGGGGCCTTGTACGTGGGGGAAGCGGGTTGGATTCACGTGGGCCGGGAAGGCTACCTGAAGAGCTTTCCGGCGGAAATCCTCGAACAACTATCCGAGCGGCCGGAAGACCGGCATCCGGTGAACAACCATCTGCAGAATTGGCTCGATTGTATCAAGAGCCGCCGGACGCCGGCGTGCGACGTGGCCGTCGGTTGCCGCTCGACCACCGTCTCCCATTTGGGTTGCATCGCCCATTGGACCGGCCGGTCATTGAAGTGGGAACCGGTCAAAGAAGAGTTCGTCGGCAACGAAGAGGCAAACCGCTTGCGATGGCGAGCGATGCGCGAGCCGTGGCGCGTTTGACGACGAATACGAGGCGACTGCTGCCCCAGCGAAGCTCACTCACCCCCGACAGCCATAATACATCCGACTCTGTTGGGTGTGCAAAAAAATCCCCCAAAAACATGTCGTACGGGGAAGTCACACTCCAGAGCACGAATCACGGTGGGAACGGGCCATTTCGAAGCAGTTGGGACCAGCAACGACAGGTGAACCGCGACCGGAAAGAAATCTTCTGACAATAGGGCAACGGGCCCTGGGCAAGCTGGCAGGCGGCCGGCCCGAGAGGTACAATGTGCTTCGGCAAATGTGGACTGGGTCCGATCGGGCTTCATGCGCGGGCCGTGTTTACCTGAGTCGGCACCCGCAAGGCGCCGATTTCCCACGCCGAAGCCACCCACCGATCGATGACCACCTGTATCATCGCCAATATTTGCCTGATGTTGGCCGCGCGCTGCCGTGCCACCCGGCCCAGGACGCGTTTGTCGGCGATGACGTCGCAAATCAGTTGTGTAACCGGACCATGCGTGCCCCCTGCAGAATATGATACAATTCAGCGGCAGCCAAGCGGCCGCCGGTCCGTGGCCCGTTTTCCAGACAGTCAGCCAAGGGAGAACCTCCGATGCTCCATAACAGAATTTCGCGTCGCGGCTTCGTTCGCGGCGCCGGGGCCGCACTGGCGGCGCCCTACGTCATTTCTTCGACGGCCCTGGGAGCCGCAGGCAGGCCCGCTGCCAGCGAGCGGATTACCTTGGGCGCCATCGGCCTGGGTGGCCGAGGCACTAGCGATCTGGCGTCCTTCCTGGGGAATACGGACGTGCAGGTCGTGGCCGTTTGCGACGTGATACGCGGCAAGCGAAACGCCGGCAAGGCCAACGTCGACAAACACTACGGCAATCAGGACTGTGCGACCTATCTCGATCTGCGCGAACTCTTGGCCCGCGACGACATCGACGCCGTGCTGATCGCCACCGGCGACAACTGGCACACCACGGCCTCGATCCTGGCGGCCAAGGCCGGAAAGGACATCTACTGCGAGAAGCCGATGTCGGTGGCCGTCACCGAAGGCCGGGCACTCTGCGACGCCATGGATCGCTACGGCGTGATTTTCCAGTGTGGTACTCAGCGCCGCAGCGTGCCGCGGTTCAAGTTCGCCGTCGAGCTGGCCCAAAGCGGCAAGCTGGGTGAACTGAAGACCCTCTACGCCGAAAAGGCTCCTGCGGAGTGGTTCAAGCAGGGGCACCATGAAATCACGCTGCCGCCGCAGCCCGAACCGCCCAAGGACGTGGTGGACTGGGACATGTGGCTGGGCCCGGCACCGTGGCGGCCGTACAACGCAACTTACCTCACGCGGAGGTTCTGGATGGCGCATCGCGACTTCGCCGGCGGGATGCTCACCGAATGGGGAAGCCACACGGCCGACCTTTGCCAGTGGGCCAATAACGCCGACGACACCAACCCGGTCGAGTTCGAGCAGGCCGAAGGCACCGTGGTGGCCCACTACGCCAACGGTGTGAAACTGGTGTTCGAGGAAGGCGCCTGGCCGCTGCACGTGCGATTCGTGGGCACGGAAGGCATGGTTTACGGCGACGACGACGGCAACATGGAAGCGGAGCCCAAGTCGCTGCTGGCGGAGCGGAAGTTCGGCAAGGGCTATCCGCAGTCGAATCACGTGCGGGACTTCCTCGATTGCATCAAGACGCGGCGCCGGCCCATTGCGCCCGCCGAAGGGGCACATCGGGCCAACTCGACCTGCCAGATTGCCAACATCTGCCTGCAAGTCGGCCGCAAATTGACGTTCGACCCGAAGACCGAGACGTTCGTCGACGACCCCATGGCCGACCGCTTGCTCGCCCGGGCGATCCGAGAACCTTGGCGGCACGTTTAGACACGTCCCCCGGCCGGCGCGGCCGTATCCGGCGAGTGCCGGCCCGCGAACCACAGCACTGGACAACCGAAGAAGGAGAATCGTACGATGGCTCAACCAGCGAGACTGACGCGTCGGAGATTGTTGCGAAAGGCCGCCGGGGCGGCGGGGGCCATGGCGGCCGCGCCTTATGTGATTACTTCGACGGCCCTCGGCGCACCGGGAACGCCCCCGGCCAGCGAACGTGTCACCATCGGCTTGATCGGCTGCGGCGGCCGAGGAACCGGCGTATTCCAAGGGCTGATCGGCAGCGGCGGTCAACCGGTGGCCGTGAGCGACGCCTGGAAGCAGCGCCGTGATAATTGGGCCGAGCGCGCCAAGTGTAAAGCGTACGCCGACTTCCGCGACATGCTGGCCCGAGATGATCTGGACGCCGTCTGCGTCGCCTCCACCGACAACTGGCACGTGCACCATACGGTGGCGGCGGCCAAAGCCGGCAAGGACGTCTACTGCGAGAAGCCGCTGAGCGTGTCTTTCCGCGAAGACCAGATCTGCCGCGACGTGATCCGGCGGTACGATCGCATGTTCCAGTACGGCACCCAGCAGCGTTCCAGTGCCCATTGCCGCTTCGGTTGCGAGTTGGTCCGCAGCGGCAAGATCGGCGAGGTCAAGGAGATCCTGGTGGTCTCTCCGGACAGCAACCCGGGCGGGTCCAAGGCGCCGAAGCCGGTGCCGGAAGGGCTCGATTACGACATGTGGCTGGGGCCTGCGCCCTGGCGACCCTACTGTGGCCAGGCCACCGGCGGCGGCGCCTGGTGGCACGACTACGATCACGCGCTGGGCTTCATCGCCGGCTGGGGCGCCCATCCGCTCGACATCCTGGTCTGGGGCTACGATACGCATCTGGCCGGCAACTGGGAAGTGGAAGGCACGGCGATGATTCCTTACCAGGGCCGCAACAACGTGGTCATGCGCTGGGACGTCGATATCCGCTTTGCCAACGGCGTGAAGATGAAGTTCCGCCCCGGCGGCGACTACACCGAGTTCAAAGGCACCGAAGGCTGGGTGGGGATCTCCCGCGGAGGCATCAAGGCCGAGCCGGCGTCGCTGCTGGACATCAAGCTCGGCCCGGACGACGTCCACCTGGTCGAAAGCCGTAACCACGGCGGCAATTTCCTCGAGGCCGTCAAGAGTCGCAAAGACCCGGTCAGCAACATCGAGGACGCCGTCCACAGCGACGCCTTCAGCCACGTCTCCGACATCGCCATCCGCTGCGGCCGCAAGGTGGTCTGGGACCCGCTGAAGGAAGACTTCGTCGGTGACGACGAGGCTTCGCGCCGGCTCAACCGGGCAATCCGCGAGCCTTGGAGGCTTTGAGCCCGGCAGCATGGCCGCCGGGCACGTTGCGAGAACAGTCGAGTCCATACGTATCAGATTGAACCGGTAAGCTAACCATAACGGGAAAGGCAAGACTATGAAACGTAAACCAGTCCCCGCAAGTCGGCGCGAGTTCTTGAGGACGGCGGCCGGCGCCGTCGCCGTGCCGTACGTGATCACCTCCACCGCCCTGGGCGCCGACGGCCGCCCGCCCGCCAGCGAGCGAATTGTGATGGGCGGCATCGGCATCGGCAATATGGGCCGCGGCGACATGGGGGCCTTTCTGGGCCGCCAGGACGTTCAGTACGTTGCCGTGTGCGACGTGAGAAAAGAGGTCCGTGACGGCGCCAAGGGCCGCGCGGATCAGCGCTACGGCAACAGCGACTGCAAGGCCTACAACGACTTCCGCGAGGTGCTGGCCCGCGACGATATCGATGCCGTGCACGTCGCCACGCCCGATCATTGGCACGCGGTCATCGTGATCGACGCCTGCCGCCACGGCAAGGACGTGTATTGCCAGAAGCCGGAAACGCGGGCGCTGCGCGAGGGCAAGCTGATGGTCGACGCGGCCCGGCGCTATGGGTGCGTCGTCTCCGGCGGCAGCCAGCGCGTGCTGCAAGACTACCGGGGAGTGGTCGACAAATGCTGGGGCGGCGAGTTGGGTACGGTCAAGTCGATCAACGTCAACGTGGGCCCGCTGCCGACGCCGTGTTACCTGGCCGGCGAGCCGATCCCCGACGGATTCGACTGGGACATGTGGCTCGGGCCCGCGCCTTGGGCGCCGTATCATCCTTATCGGTGCAGCGGCAGCTACTCCATCAACGGCAAGAGTTGGCGCTCCTTCAGCGACTATTCCGGCGGCGGAATGACCGACTGGGGCGCGCACCATTTCGGTGGCGCAACCTTCGCCGTGGACGTCCGGGAACTCGTGCCCGAGGAGGTCACGTATCACGACGAAAACGGCCGCAGCTACCTGACCTATCGCTATCCCAACGGGCTGCTGCTGTACCACAACCATCCCGGGATGGGCAACCTGCACGTCGTCGGCACGCCGGACGAGAAGCGGCCGCCGAAGGAGGTGCCGAGCTACAAGGGCCAGGGCGGCATCTATGGCGACTTCATCCACTGCGTGAAGACGCGGGAGAAGCCGTTCAGGGACATCCAGTTCGCGGCCAACACCGCGGCCGTCTGCCACCTGGGCCTGATCGCCTACGAACTGAAGCGGTCGCTCAAGTGGGACGAAGCCAAACAGGAGTTCCCCGGCGACGAGGAAGCCAACCGCTTGACCCTGCGGCCGTTGCGCGAGCCGTGGAGATTCTAGAGAGGAGGCGATCGCCGTGAAGAACAGCGTTATCACTACCCGCCGCGACGTGCTGAAGCGTGCTGCGGCCATGGTCACGGCGGCCCCCTACGTGATCACGTCGACGGCGTTGGGGGCGGATGGCAAACCCGCGGCCAGCGAGCGGATCACGATGGCCCTGATCGGCTGCGGCGGTCGGGGCCGGTCCGTGATCGGAGGGCTGGTTGCCAACGGGGCCCAGGTGGTTGCCTCCTGCGACGTTTATCAAGACCGCCGGGAAGCCGTGGCCAAGCAATATCAAGGCAAAGCGTACGCCGATTTCCGCGAGCTTCTGGCCCGCGACGATATCGACGCGGTACTCAACGCCACGCCGGAGCACTGGCACGCCGTGATTTCGATCGAGGCCTGCCGACGTGGCAAAGACGTGTACTGCGAAAAGCCGCTGGCGTTTACGATCGAGGAATCGCAGGCGGTGCTGGCGGCGGCCCGGCGCTACGACCGCGTGTTTCAAACGGGCACGCAACAGCGCAGCGACGGACGGTTCCGTTTCGCCTGCGAACTGGTCCGCAACGGTTACATCGGAAAGGTTCAGAGTGCGTTCGCCGAGCCCGGCGGCACGGCGCGGCACTGCACGCTTCCCGCACAGCCGGTTCCGGCCGGCTTCGATTGGGACATGTGGCTGGGACCGGCTCCCTGGGCCCCCTACCACCATGACCGCTGTGTGGACCCCGGGCACGGGTGGAACTGGCGCGACTCCTCCGGCGGGCTGATGACCGACCGGGGCGCCCACGACTTCGACATCGTCCAGTGGGGCTTCGGCATGGACGGGTCGGGGCCCGTGGAGATCATCCCGCCCGACGGCAAGGACGTCAAGATGCTCACGTTCCGCTACGCCAACGGTGCGATTCTGGAGTCCGGCCAGGGCGGCTGGGGGTCCGGCGGAAGGCCGGGTGCCCTGGTCGTGTTTAAAGGCACCAAGGGCGAGGTGAGCGTCTGGCGCGGCGGGATCAAGACCGATCCGCCCGAACTGGCCGACGTCAAGATCGGCCCGGACGAACTCCATTTGTACGAAAGCTCGAACCACCAGGGCGACTTCCTGGACTGCGTTCGTGCCCGGCGGCGCCCGGCCGCCGACGTGGCCATCGGGGCCAGCTCGGTCACCGTCTGCCACCTGGGCAACATCGCCCTCTGGCTGAACCGCCCATTGAGGTGGGATCCGGTGAAGCGGGAATTCCCGGGCGACGACGATGCAAACCGCCTGAGGCGGCGGGCCATGCGGCAGCCGTGGCGGCTCTGTTGAACAAGGGGTATCCATTCTGGTAAAATCAAGTTTCTCAAACCATGCTTCGAGAGAAAAGGAGAACGAGATGCTGAAGAACACGAATCTGATGATCGGCCTGCTGTCGGTAGTCTGCCTGATGGGCTGGGCGTTGCCCGTCGCCGCCGACGAGGCGCTCGACAAGGCCTTCGACGCTTTGAAAAGCTATGAATGGGGCCAGGATCGCGCCGTGCTGAAGGCGATCGACGACGCCGTGGTGGCCTCGCATGGGGACAAGGCGGCCCGAAAGGACCTGGAGACGAAACTGGCCGGTGCGTTGAAGGGCGCTCCGCAGGCGGGCAAGGACTACATCTGCCGCAAGCTGAGCCTGATCGGAACGGCCGGCAGCGTGCCGGCGGTGGCCGGGCTGCTGACCGACGAGAAGCTCTCGCATATGGCCCGCTACGCCCTGGAGCGGATGCCGTGTGAAGAGGCCGTCAAGGCCATGCGCGACGCCCTGCCGAAGGCCAAAGGCCGGCTGAAGGTCGGCGTGATCAATTCGCTGGGCGTGCGTCGCGACGCCGCGAGCCTCGGCGCGTTGACCGCCCTGCTGAAGGACTCCGACAAGGAAATCGCATCGGCGGCGGCCGCGGCGCTGGGCGCCATCGGTTCGCCCGAGGCTGCCAAAGCCCTGGGCGCATGGGACGCCCCCAAGGAACTCAAGCTGGCCGCGGCCGACGCTTGTCTGTCTTGCGCCGAAAAGCTTCTGGGGGCCGGCAAGAAGGACGATGCGAAGAAGATCTACATGAGCCTGGCCAAGCCCGACCAGCCCAAGCACGTCCGCGTCGCCGCGACGCGTGGGCTGTTGGCTACTGCCGGCAAGTAACAGAAAAACGAGTACGAAGAGCCATGGCGGACGGCTTCGCTGCCCCGCGCGTCGTGAGGGCGCGAGGCCGACCGCCGGAGCACAAGCGATTGCCCTTCGCGACGGCAAGTCGAGGCGTGCGCCGTCGCGAAGGGCTATCACCATTGAGAAGGAGGACCATCCTTGACAAGGAATCACAAGACCAAGGCCGCCGTGGGTTTGCTGTGCGTCGGCCTCGTCTGCCTGTTGGGTAGCTTTCCCAGTGCCGCCCAGGACGAACTCAACGAAGCGCTCGTCCAAATGATCTCCGATTTGGTCACCGAAGCAGACCAGGACATGCGGGCGCTGGGGTTTCAGCAAATCCGGGAGGAAGCCCCCGGGGAGGCCGCCACCAAGAAGTTCGCCGAGTTGTTGCCCAAGCTGCCGCCCGACGGTCAAGCGGGGCTGCTGGAAGCCCTGGGCGACCGCGGCGATCCGGCCGCCCATCCCGCGGTGCTGGCCATGCTCAACGGTGAGGAAGCCACGGTGCGAGCCGCGGCCTTGCGGGCATTGGGTGCGCTGGGCGGCGCGGCGGACGTCCCTTTGCTGCTCAAGAGAGCGGCCGAGGGATCCGATCTGGAGCGAAATGCCGCCCGCCAAAGCCTGGTCCGGCTTCGAGGGGACGACGTGAATGCCGCGTTGGTTTCTGCCATGGGTGAGGGCGGACCGGAGATCCGGGTGGAAACGCTGGGCACGCTGGCCGCCCGAAATGCCAAGGAGACCCTTCCCGAGGTGCTCAAGAGTGCCGAAGCCGACGAGTCCGCGGTCCGCCTGGCGGCGATCGAAGCGTTGCGGTTCCTGGCCGACGCAAACCAAACCGAGGCGCTGGTGAAGATCGTCAGGACCGCCGCGGAGGACAACGAACGAGCCAAGGCCGCCTTGGCGCTCCTGGCCGTCTGCTCCCGCGGTCGTCAGGCGTGTACCGACGCGATGGTCGCCGGATTGGACGGCGCCGAGGCCCCGGCGCGAGCCATCCTGCTTCGAGCCCTGGCCCGGGCCGGAGGCCCCAAGGCGCTCGAATCGGTCGTTGCCGGCGTGAAGGACGACGATCCGGCAGTCCAAGATGAAGCGGTGCGGATGCTTTCCCGTTGGCCCGACGCGGCCGCGGTGCCCCACCTGATGACGATTGCCAAGGAGTCGGCGAGTGAGCGTCAGCAAATCCTGGCGATTCGCGGCCTGGTCCGCCTGGCGAGCCCACAAGGCGACAAGCCGGCCGACCTGAACACGTTGCGCGACGTGCTGGGGTTGTCCCAACGTGCCCCGGAAAGGCGCCTGGTGCTCGGTACGCTGGGAGGCATTGCCACGCCGGAGTCACTGGCGCTGGCTGCCCCCCTGTCGGACGACCCGGCTCTGGCGGAGGAAGCCGCTCTTGCCGTCGTGCTGATTGCCGAGAAAATAGAAGGAGGCGATCAGGGTGCGATCCGGGCCGCCGTGGAGAAAGCGGCCAAGGCTGCCAAAGGCCAGTCGATTCGCCTTCGGGCGCAAAAGGTCCTGGAGTCGCTGTAGACGTTTCAGAGCCATAACCAACTGTTGTTGAGGAGAACGAATTGTGAGTAGTTTTCGGCACAGAGGACACTTTTGTCTGCTTCTCGTGCTCGTAATGACTTGCGCGGTGGTCGGTTGCCGCCGAGCAGCTCGGCCTGCCGCATCGACCACGGCGGCGCCATCGACCACCACGGTCGATCCGGTGGAAGTTGCGAAGATCGACGACCTTCCCGCGGAAACCCCGGTGGTTGGCGATGTGATCGAGAAGCCCGAGGTACCCGAAGCGCCTGAAGTCCCGGAGCAGCCTGCCGTCGTCGTGGAGCCTCAGACGCCGGAGCAGCCGGCAGCGCCGGTCGAGCCTCCCGTCGAGACGCCTGCTCCTGATCAGGTGGCCGTCGCTCCGGCGGTGGGGATGGGGAACCTGGTTCCGATCGATATCGAACTGCCCGCCCCGGCGTTCCGCGGCACGCCCAAGCCGCAGAACGAGCCGAACGTCCAGCCGCCGCTGGGCAAGCCGCGTCCGCCGTTCTTCGCGCCGGAAGGCACGCTCAATCTGGCGAGTGGCAAACCGGTGCGGTGCAGCGATCCGATGCCTTCCAGCGGAGAGGTCGATCTGGTCACGGATGGTGACAAGGAGGCGTCGGACTTCGGTTACCTCGGGCTGCGGTCCGGCACGGAATGGGTCCAGGTCGATCTGGGTCAGAAGGCCGCGATCTACGCCGTGTTGATCTGGCACAATCATGCCGAGGCCCGCGTCTACCGTGACGTGATCGTCCAGGTCAGCGACGACCCCGACTTCCTCGATCCTCAGACGGTCTTCAACAACGATTACGACAATTCCTCCGGCATGGGCATCGGCCCGGACATGGGCTACATCGAAACGTCCGAAGGCAAGCTGATCGACTGCAAGGGCGTCGAGGGCCGCTTCGTCCGCTTCTACAGCCGCAACAACCATATCGACGACAAGAACCACTACACCGAAGTGGAAGTCTACGGCAAGCCGGCAACATGATACGCCCAAGGCGCGAAAGGGTGTCAGGGACCTTTTTTCGGGATGGCCGGAGGGTGCCATGCTCAATAGGTTCCTGACACCTTTTTTGCTGGTCTTGATCGTGGCCGGGGCCGCCGTGTTGCGGGTGGCAGACCTGGGCAACCGGCCTATGCACTGCGACGAGGCGGTTCATGCGGACAAGTTTGGCAGGCTGCTGGAGCGAGGCGAGTACGTCTACAACCGCGACGAGTACCACGGGCCGAGTCTGAACTATCTCACGTTGCCGATTGCCTGGGCGGCCGGAGCGGAGAAGCTGACGGAGGTGACCGAGACGCATCTCCGCCTGCTGCCGGCACTTTTCGGAATCGCCCTGGTCGGGCTTCTCTGGCTGCTTCGCGACGACTTGGGCCGCCCGGCCGTGTTGTGTGCCGCCCTGCTGACCGCCGTTTCGCCGGCGATGGTCTTCTACAGCCGCTACTACATCCAGGAAATGCTCCTGGTGTGTTTTACTTTGGGTGCCGTAACGGCGCTGTGGCGCTATTTGCGGGAAGTCGCGAGCGTCGAGCCGGAGGCAGCCCCGACGGGCAGACGTTTGGAACCTCCGCCCGCGTTTTGGCTGGTGCTGCTGGGCGTCTGCCTCGGCATGATGCACGCCAGCAAAGAGACCTGCGCGATCGCCTGGTTCGCCATGGCCGCGGCCGCGCTGACGATCCGTGACTTCCGACAACTCGGCGTCAAACGGATTGCTCTGGTGGGAATCATCGTGGCGATCAGCGCGGCAAGCGTATCGATCTTGTTCTTCTCGTCATTCTTCGGCAACCTGGGCGGGGTCATCGACTCGGTGACGACCTACTTCGTCTACCTCGGTCGCTCGTCGGGCGAAGGAACGGCGGGCCGCCACTACTATCCCTGGTACGACTACTTCCATAAGCTGTTCTGGTGGCCGGGCCCCG
>Ga0180437_10007439_pt1 | contig 14226 bp, 21 predicted proteins | sample SS_ome_4_FD_132410 | JGI IMG/M metagenome (GOLD analysis project Ga0180437, IMG submission 132410) | Hypersaline lake sediment archaeal communities from the Salton Sea, California, USA - SS_3_D_1 metaG | ecosystem: Environmental > Aquatic > Non-marine Saline and Alkaline > Hypersaline >...
GAGCATCCCCTGCTAAATTTCCACGGTATTCGCATTCATAACAATTAACTTTTTCCATTACCACATCTCCCCTTTTAATAGCAAGATTTGAAGTCTTACCATGCATCTATTTTAGGAATTACATATCGGCTAAGATATTCTGCTTCTTTTCTAACATCTTCCAATGTTTCCATATTATCTATTCTATTATTAAGGCATAAGATTCTAGCCATAAATTCCTGCATCATCTCTTTAGTTTCATACATCTTGCCTTCATAAATATTTAAGAATAAGTCTTTCTCGGATTCTGCTTCATCCCTTTCTCTCTCCAACTCGGCATAATCATTTTCCAATTCTTTTATTTTCTTATATAATTCTTCAGTATCTACCATAAACTTCAGCCTCCGTTAACTTATAATTCTTAATAAGATGCTGCTCAATCCTAAAAATATCTTCTTCATTTAAGTATGAAGAGAAAGGTGATATCATAATTCCCGTACTGGCAGACCATCTCCACAATTTGAATGGTCTGCCTTCTTCTCCAAATAAATCGTCATGAAATCCCTCTTCGGCATAAATACTTAACGATTTAGATTCTACATTATCCACATAATCAATGATTCCAAGTATATAACTATTTGCTATTTCCTGAACCATATCTGCACAATAATCTTGCAACCTGCTTATTTATTATAAACCACTTATATAACAAGAATACAAATCAGGACAAAATGTCCCGATTACTGTCCCAATTCGGCATTAACTCCAAATCATCGGCAACATCCGGACATTTCTGCCGCCCAGTCAAATAACCATCAAATAAGAATATACCTATAAATCAACAACAAACTTGGCTTCCCCACTTACATCTCCTGCATAAAATCAAATAAGAAAATCCTCCACGGCCACCTAATACACCTTCATATTCAAGAAGATATATACATATACCTATAGGAAACACAATCGTCTCTCTTCTCACCTCATATCCCACTCCTCTCACGTCATGTTCATATCTATTACATCTACACCATACCTCATACATCCATCATACCTCATACCCAGTACACGTCATTCAAGTTGGTAAATCTATATAGGGTATCCCCCCTGTGTAGGTACGTATTAATACGTATAAGTCGTGGACTTTTAGCCTATGTGGGGATTTGGCTAGCCGAAGGCGCCAAGATGGGGCCGAAGAGGCCGAGGTTAAGCATCTCAGACGAAGGATGAGTGGTTAGCTGAGGTGATGCGGCTGCATTTTGGTAATTACACAGAAGCCGAAGTTGGCGGATCTTATTGTATATGTATATACCTATAGAGTATAGCTAGCAGGCCGGCATGGCTGCAGATTTGAGTTGTGAGGGGTTGGTTCGAGGCTAAAGTGGCGCTTTCGTCCTGGGGGCCGGATGGAGAATCCGGAGGGAAGGAAGCCGAAGAAGGGCAGCGCGTCGCGGGCGAACCCGCAGGGCATTACACAATGACGACATGGCACCAAGTGTTCTTTAGTGCCAAGTTGCTGGTGTTCTTCTTAATGTTAAGTCGGCAGAGGCAGATCAGAAACCGGTCTTTCTGGAATGCCGAAGTATCTTCTGAGCCAAAGCTGCAAAGCAATAGGAATTACCGAATTCCTTTTGTGCTTTTAGTGATGTTTTAGCCAAAGTATGCGGCTAATTTAATAACTGATTAATATATCAATTATTGCACTGGTGCCGCATTGATTTTGGCTCTTTAGGTAGCCATTAAGATCTTGGCCGATTTAGCTTATACAATAGCTAAAGTCTTCGGCTTGCATGCCAACATTTCTACAGAACTATTTGGCCTGGGTGGGAGCATTAGTTCGCCGAAAAACATAGCGCGACAGAGAACGGCGAACTAATGCATAGTAAGGAACGAGGTTTCCAACCGAGTTGCTGGCTCCATGGGCAGGGAGGTTACATTCAAGGTTCCCTTGAATGGGATTTACAGAATAACGACGTGGCATTCGTCTGATTCCCAAACATCCCCAACCACCCGCCCTTATCTATATATAAAAAAGAGATCCTTTATATAGATCTCCTTCTTATGCGTCTGATTATGTATTCTATTAGCCAAACAGTTAATACTGTTAAAGCCAGCCAGGTTATTACTCCCGATAGGCCATATTTATTAATTAGCCAGGCCAAGGCGCCACCGATGATTATCATCTTCCACATGCATTTGCCTCCTTTTAAAGGGGGGACATTGCTGCCCCCATGTTTATTTAGCTGATTGTGACGTCTTCGCCTTCCTCAGCAGCTTCAGTTGATTCTTCCTCGCTCTTTGTTTCTTCTATCTGAATTACCAAGCGGTCAACCGGATTAGAGAAGAATAAGTTAGCTTTGAAAGCCTCTGAACTTTGGCTCTTTTGGCCTCTCAAGAAGATATATTCAACTCCGGATGGCCCTTTACGTTTGGTGCCATAGGAAGCTTTCTTGCCTTCTACTGTTGGAGGCTTCTCAATCAGGGTAATAAGCCTAGATTTTACATCTTGGACCTTACCAGAGAGAATTGCTCTCATTTGACCTGTTTCAGGATCTTTTGCCAGAGTGCAGCGGAAATCTTTGTTTTCCTCACACTGAGACATAGTGTTCCCATTAGTTGTGGCTTCCCAATTAGAGAAGCTGAGTTTTGTTTCCTTAATCATTGAAGGTACCTCATTGTATTTGTTGTAAGTCTTTCGACCTCATTACCTACAAAAAGGCATGGCGACAGGGCTATTGCTCCTCTATTGGTTTCCTGTGCTTTGCCTTTCTTTTGTATAACCTTTTGTTTGATTGTACTTTTGGTCTCTGTTGCACAATCCTTCGAGGCGGCTTATATCGTCCTTTCTTAATTGTAAACAGTGTTTTTCCCATTTGGTGCCTTCCTTATTTATATTATATCTAAAATAAGCCTGCGTAATGCAGGCATTATTTATTCAGAAGATATTTCTTCCTTCATTCCGTGGTAACCAGCTTTGAAACCACTTCCAAGCTTTTTACAGAAGCCGCCAATCTTATTGCCGATGTCTGCGGCAGATGTATGAGCAACTGTATTGCCAAATTCCTTAAGTTTATTTCCCAGGACTTCAGCGGAGCTGGGTTTAGACATTTCTTCGACTTTTTCGATAATTTGACAGAACATTCCAGTAACCTTTTCAAGATCGTCTTCAGATAATTTATCTTTACCTTCTATGATCTTGGAGCTTACTAGTTTGGCCATCTTATTAGCTATCTTTTGCTTATCCATTGTGTACACCTCTTTAACTGTTACAGCCGATTACGACAAATTACCATTTAACTAATCTGCAAACAGAGAGCATTTGCAGGCCATCTTCCATAAATTCACGGGTGGGAATTATTAGGCCAATTAGTTTTAGCAGATGAAACAATTCACTGTGGTCAGTGTCTTTTACTACAATCTTATTAGAATCCAGATTGTGGCTTGTATGATTCATTGCAATTAGGATTTCATCATCTTCACTCTTCAAAACGTAGTCGGTTCCTTTTTCTACGTGTTTCACAGATGTCTTCCATTTCTTTCCTGCGTACATTACTGTATAACTCATTGAGAACCTCCAAAGCCGACGAAGTGGTAGCAGAGTAAATTAGGGGGGTTAATGGGGATGTAAATAAGGGGAACTTTATTCCCCTACATTAGCATCATGAATTGACCGTCAATTGATAATCCAAGATAATCGTTTGTATCGTAGTCAACTGTCCACATTACATCATGGCCATCGTTAGCAATGTCTGCATAAACAGATCCTGTATCCGGATTCTGCTCTACGAATAGAATGTTATTATCTCTATCTAATACATAGTCAACTTCTGCTTCTTCAAATGTTCCATCTGGGTTATCAGTTATAAATAGTCTTGTGTGTGCAGCCTTTGCCAAATTAGCCAGCTTTCCTACGGCTTCTTTGATCATATGTCCTTACCATCCTCAAATTCTTCTTGCCGCCAAGTCTATTATATATTCCTAATACTGTATAGGCAACAATCCATAAACATACTATTGTAATTGTTGTTGTAATTCCTATTGCACTAAATACCCAGAGCAGTGCTGCTACAAATATACTTATTCTTAATGCCAGCATATACTACCTCCTGCAACGACAAATTATTACAGAAAAAGAGCCCCGTGAAGGGCCCTCAATGAGTTTAACCGTGTGAAATGACGCCAGTTACATTTCCCTTGATAGCAGATTGAGTTTTATCATCGCTACCTTTCCAGGTTTCTTGCTTGAGATAAGCTGTTACAGTGATCTTGTCACCTTTCTTCTTATCTTTGAGCAAGGCACCAATTCCATTCCATGCAGTAAACGGAAGAAAGCTTGCGCTATCTTTGCTGTGATTATGAGCAAGAGTAAATGATACATACTCATTGCCATTCTTTGTTGAACCCGATTCAGCATCCTTTACCAGTCTGCCAGTAAATGTCAGGCTATTTTCATTAATTATTCTAGGTTTCTTTTCATCAGCCATTGTATACCTCATTGACATATTAGTCGTTTACGACAAAAAAGGGCTATTGCCCCTATTGTTCTGGTAAGTATGTTGTAGTTACCATCTCCTACATATAAACTTCGATTACTACAAAAAGAGCCACTATTGTGGCTTATTATGACATTTCCTGCTTATACTTATCTGCTGCCTTAAATAACTCTTCGGCTGATTTATTCTTAAAACATCTCCAGCAGAATGGTACGGGATTACAGTCATCATACTTTTTACCAAGAATCATTTCTATTACCTTCTTGGGAGTTTGCTTGTCTGCTATATCTCCACATATTATGCATTCATCTTGCCTGCATTCATCTATGAAGTCAGATTCATTCTCAAGCTTTTCAATTGCAGTATTAATTGGTCTCATACTTGCCTCCTGAGATTATTTCTCGCAGTCGACAAAAAAGGCCAACTTGGCCTTTATGAGTTCATCCAATTAAGTATATTAACTCTAACTTTCTTAATGACTTCTACCGTAACCATGTCATGGTTAAATCTTGCTTTATACAATACATCTCCATCGGTATTCCCTATGCCCTCGCTGGCTCCTTTAGGACATACAATAGTAGTCAGCTTAGTTATTTGGTCGTCTTCTTTGTAATTAAGAACGCCATGAACGCAATCCTTCTTCTTTATCAGGGTAAGGATATAATTGTTTTCGTAGAATACCAAATTACCATTTCTTTCTTTGTACTTGGTGAACCATATGGTTTCTGAATCATGCTTTATTTCATCCATAATACATGCCTCCTATTCGGCATCGACAAAACATAGCATAGATAAAAAGGCCCGTAGAATAACCTTTGGATTACCTACAGGCAAGGGAGAATAAAATAATATGAACAATAAATAGGACCTAAATTCAGTTTCCACATACTACAAAATGCAATTCTGTAAAAACCTGCACGGTATCATCCATCTCCATCATCGGACGGCCATACCATCCTGCAACCAAAAAGAGGGGAATTATCCCCATCTACTAGAATCATTTGCAAATCTTTCAAACCAGTTAAACAAGCCAGGTCGTTTGAGGTGGCAGCATGTATTTAAGAAATTCTTTCCTATTTCGTATGCTTTCCACCTATCTCCATTAGTTCTTGTATCTATATATTCTTGAAGCATGGAGTCAAATGGTTCGCCCAGCATGCCTGGCTCAATATTAGTTGTAATATCATTATCCATCATCTTTCTCCTTGGCATACTTTCAGTTACTACAAAAAGGGACCCTGGCAGGGTCAAAATAGTACTACTGTTGGCGCCTTATTGGCAATTCCATTATATACAATTATAGTTGCAGTCATTGCATCCTGTCTTACATTCATGTTAGGATTTCTGACCATATCATCCAGATTAATTCTTATTAATTTCTCTGTACAGCCATGACATCTTTTCTTTATATCGTCTTTAGAAATAGTAACTTCCCATGTATCTTTATCGTTGCATAGAGGGACTGCGCCCCTTTTCTCCCTGGCAATCCTATTTAAGGCATACCAGGCAATTAACAATCCTTGATTTTCCATAATACACTCTCCATCTAATATTCATATACGACGAAAAAGAGGGAAGAATGTCCCTCATATTTTGCTCAGTCTGTTAATGAATTCATCTTTGCGTTCTAGTATATTATAGGCCAGTCGCATTATTAAACTTTGGTCTTCATGACTTAAGAGAATTTCATTTAAAAGACACTTTACATTTGTACATCTATTATGCATAACTGCTTCTTCTTTAGTAAGGAATACTTTGTCGCCTACAGCATACATTGTAACTGGTTTGATATCACCTGGGTCCATATTTTCCTCCTTAATTAGTATTCGATTACTACAAAAAAGAGATCCACCTCGGCAGATCTCTTTAATGGAACCATCTTTAATCTCCCTATTGGCTCCTTCAAGGGAGGAGAAACATCGTAGCTGTAATAATCCAAGACTTCAACTTGGCTCCTAACGATTCTGCAGGCCTATTCCTAAATCCCATTTAACTTAGGTAATCGAAGCTTTTATCTGCAGCAAACTAGTATTCTGCAGTCGGGTGTGCATTCGGTCACGTTCGCATCGTGATTGTATATTACAACTACTATATATTAACATCTCATCTTTACAACACAATAGTCGCTGGCCAGAACAGGACTTTATAAGCGGGAGATATTATATCCAAAACCTACAAAAAAGAGTATAGCTCCAAAAGAACTATACCTCTTTAACCTGTATTTCTTTATATATTTCAGGCTGTACGTATTTAATTTCAGGATCACTGTCTGTTTTATCAATTGTCCCTAGGGTTCCACAATACGGACACCATAAAACCTTTGCCGACATTGAATCTGCCATTAAGTACATATCTATTCTGCATGTTTTACATTTACATTCATCCATAACCATTGCCTCCAAACACGGCAAAAAAGAAACCCCTGCACTAGAGGTCTCTTCCATTGAAGCAAATGAAGAATATAGGATGTTAATGATGCAGTTTATCCAATTCTATCTTCAAACATCAATGTAATATTTAAAATTAAAGGAACATAATCAAACTTTATCACATACGACAAAAGAGGGCGGCATTCCGGCGGCACTACTTATTCACCTTTGCACTCTTACTTTGCTATTACACGGCGGCTCAGTGGGACTCTTAGGTTTTCAAGACTTCAATAGTGAAACGATTGAAGGGAAACCGATTACTACATATTCACGATAAAATCTACCGGCAGTTATATTATTTATAAGTATTATTACGTATTTATGCTAACTTAGTTGATAATGTTTCTTGGGACCATCAAACTTGTCCCAGGTATTCTTTGTTCCCCCATCTTTTGGAATTTCTCCAACTCCAAAGGTGAAAGCAACTAGTTCATCGGCTTTTTCAGCAATTACAGAATTTCTATCCATAAAGCCTTTGCCGATAATAACTTTTGCTCCGTTGTTAATGGCGTCTTGTATTTGTCCAACATGGTATTCTCCATTGGTTCTGTCACACATTAACTTATGGTAATAGTTAGCTGTTCCTCCAGGATTAGTTCTCCAGTTGAACTCTTTTGTATCATAGAACTTGCCATTTTCATATTTACAGGGGAGAGCAATAGTAAGAGACACCTCTTTACCTTCGTTCTTCATACTGTTAAATACACAAACTGCTACATGATCTGACCATGCCGCTCCTCCGGATACAAGTTCGGTAAATCCTCCTTCGTTCATCTTATGTAAAACAGTGGCAATCATTGTATTCATTGTATTGCCATCCATTTTAAGATGCTCTCCTTTTCTTCCAGCAGTTCCAACTACTGCCAGTGTTTTAGTTTCCATAGAACCCTCCTTCTTATTTTGAGATACGGCGTTAACTAGATCATCAAGCCCCTCTATATTATTTATACCTTCTGCTCCCATTTTAGCCATTTCATCTGCTTTATCATTCATAACGTTGCCAGTGTGACCTTTAATCCATTCAAAGGACACAGTTCCTCCGGCATCGCAGATAGATTTAATGCAAATGGTTGCTTCGGTAACGATAGACTTAATGTTCTTATTCTTTGTCTTCCAATTACCAGTGAGCCATTCTTTAACTCCTTGATAATCGGCAACAATCTTAAGATTAACGGGTAATCCCATAAAAGCCTTTACTACTAATGAAGCAGCAAAGACTTCTGCAACAGGATTAGAAGCTGCAGGATATCTGTCTTGATCCACATTCATGCAGAACATATACTCTGTATTGTTATAGATACTGACTCCTCCAGCTCCTACTTTACCAGCATCCTTTTTGCCAAGATGGCTTCCATCAGTGTAAATAGTTACATCTTTAATCATATTTCCTCCTTTTGGTGGATCCGTCTTCCAGAATCCTACTTTTATTCCAGCAACCGATTCTACTTTCCATCCTTCTTCTAACATAGAAGCATATCTTTTCTGTAGTTCGGCATACCACAAGAACTTATTTTCTCCGGCGTTACCTTTGTGTGTCCATACTTCAAATATAAACTTCTCATTATCTTTAGCAAGAATGGTAGCCGTGTTCTTTATAAGGAATCTCGGGTTACTAAGCATTGTAAAGGCGAATTCATCACATGCAAATTCTTTATCTGCATCAGAAAGAGTTTCTCTTTTCTTTAAAGGATTAGTTATATGCAGATGTCCATATTCATGAAGAACAACCATATCCATATAACTTCTAATATCCTCTTTAAATGGAACAGCCCTATCTAAGAAATCTGCATCATTACGATGAGAATACGGCGCTTTAACTGGCATACTTCTAACAACCTTAGGATTTGCAGCCTTGGATATCATAGATGGATTAATAGTGATACTATCGTTTCTATAATCACTTCTTCCAAATCCATTAAATGTGTCATCAGAGATAACAATTCCTCTATCTATGAGGTAATCAGTCGCAGAACCAGTTGAACTTTCCTCTTCCACAGATACAACAGAGTCAGGGTCTTCTGGATTGTTTTGTAATTCTATTCCTGCAATTACCACATCTGGAGATATCCTTTGCAGAAGCAGGTCTACATCTGCTAATACGACATCTGCTGCTCTACGAAGACCGACTGCAATCGCTGCATAAGTCTTGACAGCAGTTACTGGGTTAACAATTGCATCATCTCTTAGGTCCTTCCATATTGTACTGTGCCAGAAAGCAGACTCTCTGTTACGAACATGGCCATTTGGTATTGAGGCAACTGTTAATCCTTTGGATACCGCTATATCAACTGTCTCCTTATTTACATCAGTAAACTCAACATCTGGAAGTTCAGCAGGAACTAATTCCGGAACCTCTACGCCGAATGCTTTGAATACACTAGCTGGTATATCTTTCTTCATTGCTAGCATAGCAATAGCGTCAATTTCATCTTCGTCTATATCTTCAACCTCATCTATAAGATCAAGACTGAATGTAAACGGCTTCTTAACAGCCTGAGCAAGAGTATCGAGAAGCTCACCAAGATTTGCAGCCAACGCGCTTCTGTTTGAGCCAAGAGCAGATGCCATAGCATTAAATACCAGTCCAATGCTTTGCTGGGCATTTGCTCCCATTGTATAAAGTTCACCAGCACTTAAATCCATAATGTTTCTCTTCTCAACATTTCTGGCACATATAGCTTCTTCGCCGCCAGTATAGGAACTTATTACCTCCATTAGAAGACCATGATCATCACCATCCAAACCCATTCCCTTGGCATTCTTAGTATTTACATATAGAACGCCTTTAGGGAGATTGTCCACTGCAACAAGTCCAACCGTAATAAGACTTTGATAAGAGGTAAATGGATACCTCATGAAAGTCATTACATTTTCGAATGCGGTGGTTAGTTCGGATATTGTTTCCGGATGTCCTTCAATAGAATGAATTCCAACATCTTCCCTTGCAGCAACTGCTACCCATTTGCCAGGAACTTTTATGCTACGAAATCTAGCATGGATTGCTTTTGTAAGTATTTCTACATCATTCTTACTGGCAAGTCCTATTGCTGCTCTCATAGCTGCCGCCATCTTAATTCCTGCTTGATGATCCCCTTCAAGCAATTCGATTATGGAATCTATGCTTTTAGGAAATCTTTCTGCTGTTCTGCATACTCTCTTGGCGTTTGCTCTGAACATATTAAATACTCTTCTTTCTTTGCCCTTTGCAAACTTTGCCAGCAGAAGACTTAGAATAGATAGCTTTCTGGCTTCAATAAACTCCTCGTCATCTTCACCATGTAGTTCATCTAGAACAAATCCTACGTCAAGCTCAATAATGTCCGGCATTTCATCTATACCAAGATACTTTATATTATGATGGGTAGTAATTCCATCACATCCTTCTGGTATAGTTATTCCTGGAATATTATCTGCAGCGGAGGATTCTGCTAACCGTGCCTTCAGGAGTCCTCTACGTCCATTGCCAGCATCTATTATGCCTCTTACTAAATGCATTGCATCTTCGCCTTTAGCATAAAAGATACCATCATCATGGCCATCTCCAGCAGTTTTGTCTACAGCCAGTCTCATCTTCTTAACAAAGAGTTCAGTCTTATAGAAATCCTTACCGAATCTATATTTGATAGAATCTATTTCCCTTTGACTATGACCTTTGAATAAATCATCTACTGTTTTAGATCCTTCAAGTGCATAGGCAAAGTTAATTCCACACCCTTCATATATCCATGTTGGATGCGCAGGCATTGCTCTGGATTTATCTATACCGGCAGTCTTAAATGCAATGGACATTAATTTGTCTATTACTTTTGCAGGAAGCCTACTTCCAGCCTTAACTATATAGGTATTCCCCTTTCCAGACCAACGTATCCATTTCTTTGCTTCCTTTGTAGGACGAACGGAGTTTGCCCATTTAGGAACATCAAATAGATCCATTTCGAATAGATCAGTGAGGAACTCCGGAGTAAACCTTGTAGTTAGGCTTACATGAATAAACCCAATTCTTATACCAAGGTTCCATGCTCTACTATTATACATAGACCAATTAGAGCGTACCGGCAGCTTTCTCTTATACCACCTACTGTTGCTTCCTAAGAATACAACAGTCTTTAACATTTTAAAGTCATCACTGTTCTTGGGTGGCTCAAGAATGCGTTTGACTATGTTATCAATGTTCATATTGTTTTCTCCTATATTAAATATTCAGCAGATACACTGCTATTTGTCCCGCCTGGTAGCGAACCAGGAAGACAACTTAATGTCCGGGACTACTTTATTTACCTTCTCCAAGCAAAGACCTTGTTATCTCTAACATGAGCCTTTTTGAAAAAGTATTCATTTGTTATTACCCAACCATTAACCTCCTTTCCATTAATCCTATTTGGAATCGAGATAAGCACCGGTTTCTTGTCTATTACCTTGCAAAACATCTCTGCTTCCATGGCAAACCTGTTCATGAAATCTTCCATGACGTGTGCTTCTGCCTTCTCTCTTAATCCACTGGGTGTTACGGTTGTAATATTGTTCATATTGTTTTCTCCTGATTAGTTTCTTTGCGACATCAATGATGTCTTGAGCATCGTAAAGATCTAAACCAGAAGTCCTGACGCCATAAACCTTACCGGCGGTCCACGGCAATCAGGAATACTTCTAGTCAAGAAACTAATGAAACTTACCATTGTTCCCACATCCTTTCTGCTTCTTCCATAGTTCTCCCATACTCATTCATTGCGCCAATGGTTCTTTCATATAATGAAACCCACGTATCGTTTTCCCATGGCTTAAGAACAAATACAGACCCACTATATTCTTTGTTAGGATTGTTGGTGACATCTACTCGCATAATCTTCTTAGTTTTGCTACACAGAACAAACACATCAGTTCCGTATGTACCATCTGCTACTTCGCTATAGCGGCATATATAACCGTTTGCTCTGAGTAAGTTCAGATATGGAGTACCAGTTATCTGCCTTGATTCTTCTAGGCATTTCCTAATTCCAATACTTGAATCCTTCTTTGCACTAGTATAGAATCCAAGTACGTGGTATTCTAATATTGCTCCATCCATCCTGTAAAATGGAGGAGTATTTGTTATCGTATACATACTTTCTCCTTTGCGACCATATCGGCCTTAAGCATCTCTAATGGACCTAAACCTAGATTAATATCTAAGCCAATTTGAAAGTGATAAAAAAGAGGTGAGGCACAACCGCCCAGCTATCGGACGGCCATGCCTGAATGAAACTAGCTAATCAAATCCCAAACTTCTTCAGCTAATTCCTTTTCTGCTGCATAATCATTGAAGTAATCTTCTGCAGGACAAGTATCCTTAGAATCTCTATATCTCTTAAGTTCTTCCTTTGCATACTCTTCTGCTCTCTTATGCTGCTTCCATGAAGGAATTGATTTAATAGTTATATGTTGTTTACTCATCTTATTCTCCAGTAATGAGCCTTTTAACGTGGATGCTCAGCAATACATTTGCCTCTACAGTATCGAAGCTGTAAAAAACGGCCAACTATCCGTTAAGGCTTTTACGAACAATAACTGTTCCCTTTCTAATCTGCTTATTTCTTTCTATAGCTCTATCAGCTCTCTCAATTGCTTTATCGCATTCTCTAAGAGCCTTTTCCGCTTCTCTAATCCATTCATTAGTAGATTTCTGCTTATCCATTTTTTATTTCTCCTTAGTTCCATACCCCTACACCTAGGCCCTCATTTCCAGTTCCAGGTCGGCAAATATGAACCTGGTCTGTGTGGGGGAACGGTGTAAGGGATGGGTAGAAAAAAGCTATTGGGGGTTATATATGTATAGAAAATGGCAAAACTTTGTAAATTTCGGCTTGGCTTGCTCTTAAGACTGTAAGAAATAGTACTAATCCATGATGTATAATAGATAATTACTATGAAGATTATAAAAGCATCAAATGGCTCAGATATATTAGTAGATGATGAAGACTTCGAAGAGCTCAGCAAAAGGTCCTGGTTCATCTTCCAAGGGTTCCCTGCTACTTCTATTACTATAGAGAAGGGTAAGAGAAAGAGGCTAATAATGCATAATGTATTGTGCCCGCCGCCAAAAGGCTCTGGCTTAATAGTAGATCATAAAAATGGCAACAAATTAGATCATCAGAAAGATAATCTAGTATTAATTACTAGAGCCGAAAAGTCTTATCAAGCTAAGCCGAAGGGTGGGGGGTTTAAAGGTGTTTCTAAAAGTGGAGATGGCTGGAGAGCCATGATTTCTAAAGAAGGCAAAAAGAAGCACATTGGCTATTTCCCTGAAGAAGAATTAGCTGCCATTGCTTATGATATCTTGGCTGTACTTGAATTTGGCAAGCAAGCCTTTACTAACTTTAAACTTGGTTCTAGGAAAGAAACTTCTAGAGTTGTTAGAAAGCTATTAGAATGGGAAAGGATTACTGAAGCCGAATTGTCTAAGATAGGATTGTCCGTAGAACCTGAAACACCACCCAATTTAGACAGACTAGTAGACTTGGCAGACCGACTAAATGAGTAATGAAGTATTACTGCAGAAATGGCTTTGGTGGGTTATCTAGGACTTGATGAATTCCTGTAAAGCTGTAATTAGTTCCTTTTTCATTTCTTCGTCGTATTTGCTGTAAGAGGCATCTATGTGTTCCACCTTTGTAAGGGAGTAGTGGGCGCTTTTCTTAATTCTTTCCATTGTTTGGAGGGGGTCTAGTGCTGTATTTGAGAGGGAAATGAATGTTGATACCGCTCTTGACATGTAACTAAATACATTATCATTCTTGTTCACACTTAGAAATACTGAATGTTTTATGGCTTTGATAATTTCCTGGTTTTTGTTTACATCTATATTGAAGGTAAAAAGAGCTTCTTTTAGATAATCTGGGAAGACGTAAATGCCAATTCCATAGTTGCAAGCAATTGGAAGTTTTTTGGAGAGGTTCTTGTTTTCACTTAATTCGTTCATTGCAGCCGATACCGATTTAAAGATCTCCTTATATGTCTTGGATTCTTCAATGTTAGTAGTATATTTATCTTTTATAAAGTGAATCATTTCAATGGCTGCTTCCAGACCAAGGGAATTGTTTGCAGGATGAATTAGATAGGTAATTAATGTTTTGATCCTCTTTTTCTTTTCTTCAGGATCTAGAGATTCTACTGCTACCGAGTAGAATGCCCAAGTAGTTTCAATCATGGACCTGACAAGGGACCCTATATATTTATCTACTCCCTTCTGCAGAGGATCAATAAAGAATTTCTTGAATTTATCGGTGGTCAACAGATATGAAAGAAATACCAGGATGTAGAACGGAATAATCGATACTTCATACACCATTTCA
>Ga0180437_10007441_pt1 | contig 14224 bp, 6 predicted proteins | sample SS_ome_4_FD_132410 | JGI IMG/M metagenome (GOLD analysis project Ga0180437, IMG submission 132410) | Hypersaline lake sediment archaeal communities from the Salton Sea, California, USA - SS_3_D_1 metaG | ecosystem: Environmental > Aquatic > Non-marine Saline and Alkaline > Hypersaline > Sediment...
CGGGGCGTCCTCGGTAATGCCGGTAATCAGGGCACCCATGGGGGCGGGCAAGCCGATCTTGGCCGCCTCTTCAGGGCCAAAATCCCGATCCAACACGACGCCCAGAAACGCCCGAGTCACCTTCCCCTGCTCGATCAACTGCTGGCTGAAGAACATGAACATGTTGATCGGAATGGCGAACCCAATCCCTTCATTGCCGCCCGAGTTGCTGGCGATCGCCGTGTTGATACCGATGATTTCCCCGCGCAGATTGACCAGCGGGCCTCCGCTGTTGCCGGGATTGATGGCCGCGTCGGTCTGAATGAAGTCTTGGAACAGCACGGTCGTGTCGCCCAGTTCCAGATCGCGACGGCTCTTGGCGCTGATCATTCCGAACGTCATGGAGTGGCTCAGGCCGAAGGGGCTGCCCACCGCCAACACAAAGTCGCCGATCTCCATGCGGTCGCTGTTGCCCACCGGGGCCGCCACGAGGTTCGGAGCCGAAATGGTCATCACGCCAATGTCGGTGTCCGCGTATCTCCAGACTCGGGTGGGATGAATCTGCCGCCCGTCAGCCAGGCTAATCGTGATTCCCTCGGGCGACGAACTCCGCACGACGTGCCGGTTCGTCAGGACGTAATATTTTCCTTTGTGGTGGATGATCACGCCGGAACCGGCCTCTTCGACGCGCCGGTGGCCGTAGGTACGTGCGGATCGGGACTCCACGTCGGCTTCGATGTGGACCACGGTCGGCTTGATCAGCTTGGCGACGGTCTTGACCGTTTCGGCCAGGGCGTCCACGACCGGAGCGTGGCGATGGAGTGTTCGGTAGAGTTCCGTTCGGCTTTCCGGGCTGATCGGCGCGTCGCGTCGCACTCCTTTCAGTGCCGCCCGGATCGCCTCTTGGCCCCAAGCCTGGCCGGAGCATAATCCGCCCAGCAACGCCGCCAGCGTCAACAGGGCGACAGACGGAGCGGTTGAACGTACCGCGGGGAGCAAACGTCGTGGGAGCATACGGCGTCTCCTGAGGACGAAAACCGGGATTACCTGGCGGCCGGCAATGGGCAGGCCGACCTGAAGCGTACTCTGATGCAGTTTAACGATCCCGGCGGGGAAGATCAAGAAACGTCGAGTTCGATGTCGTTGATCGTAACTTCGGCGTCGCCCGACGGGGTATCCAGCAGACGACTCCAGTCGACGTCGGCCGCGGAGGTGGCGCCCTGTCGTTCGGCTTCTCGCTGGCACTTGATGCAGAAAGTGGCATAAGGCAACGCGTTCAGCCGCGCCATCGGAATATTGGACCCACAACCCTCACAGATGCCGTACTGCCCGTTCCGCATTCGCTCCAAGGCGTATTCAATGCGGGCCAACTCACGGCTCTCCACCTCCGCAAGCTGGGAACTGATCTCATCCTGGACCGAGTCGAGTGCGGCGTCGACTACGTCGCCGGAGGTTTGGGCCTTCAGTTCTTTCAGGAGGCTCAAATCACCGGCCAGCGCCTTGCGCAAGGCGTCGCGGCGTTTGACCAGAACCTGTCGCATGTTCAGGATCGCGTCTTTGCGGCTCATAAGCTTCTTACCTCGGCGTCCGATCCTGGCCGCGCTAAGGGCTTGCCCCCCCTCAGACTAGCCTTTGCCGAACCCCTCCTCTGGAGTTGAAAAGTCGTTCCGATTTCCGTCGCCCCCGGCCGCATATCGAGATGAGCATGCCGCCGACCAGCAAACAAACTATAGTACGCACCGCGGCCCGAAGAGGTCGAAAAAACGCCCTCTTCCGGTCAAAAATCGGCCTAGCCGGGGGGTGAACTTCACAAGCTCTTTTGCCGCAACAGGTTATGTCTACTTGGCCAGACTGCCCGGCCCAGGTGAATCGGAAGCATTTTTTCCGAGGTGCCGGGACACTTTCGTCCAAAAAAACCGACGACCCGACCCGTCTATCACCCCATACGGCCGGTCCAACACAACTTCGCTATCGGATAATCGACAAAACCGGCACAGATATGCAACCGTTTTTCCGCATTCGCCCCGGAATCGGAACGAGCAGGTGCGCCGACCTTTGACCGGCGGCTCAACGTAAGCTAAATGCACTGGTGGAGTTAGCACCGCCCTCTTGTGCCTCAAGGAATGATCATGGTTGGCACCGTTTGCACGTCCGGTCCTGAGTTGGATACCACTCTAGGCGAATTGGTGTTTCGGGTCTGCGGCCCGACGCGCCGGGGCCAAACGGTTCGGCTGCGATCGGCCAAGTGCACGATCGGCTCAGGATCGCGATGCACCCTGCGGCTCCGCGCTCGGGGCGTGAGGCCTTTGCACTGCCTGATTCTCCGCGGCGTCGGGGGCACCGTCGTGCGACGCTGGTCGCCCGACACGAGGCTCAACGGGCAGGCCTTCACCGATGCCGAATTGGCCCCGGGCGATCGATTGAGTGTTGGGGCGATCGAACTGGAGGTGATCGATTCCGGGCAGACTTCTGAACAGATTGCCACACCCGCCGAACAAACCCCGTTGCCTGCCCCTTCCATCTCCCGGCCCGCAGAAACAACAACGCCGACCAGGCCGAGTACCCCGGACAACCGCCAACTGGACGAATTGAGCAGCCGACTCGCGTTGGCCAATCGTCTGGGGCGCCAGCGGGCCCGACAACTCATCGAGCGGTTGCGGGCCGCCGACCGGGAGATCGTCCAACTCAGCCGCCAGACGGAGCAGATCGTTTCGCTTCGGGAGCAGTTGCAGCACCAGCAGGAAGTTGCCGAGCAACTTCGCCGGCAACAGCAAGCCGTACGTGACGAGACCGAGAAAAGGCTGGCCGAGCAGGCCGAGCAGATGAATCTGCTTCGGGAGGAATTGCAGCGCGAGAAGGAAGCTGCCGAAGAACTTCGCAAAAAGCAAGCCAAACGCGAAGAAACCGAGGAAGAACTCAGCGAGCAGGCGGAGAAGGCGGAATTGCTTCGGGAGGAACTGCAGCGCGAGCGCGAAGCGGCCGAGCAACTCCGCCGGCAACAACAAGCCGAACGTGACCAAATCGAGCAAAAGCTGGCCGAGCAGGCCGAAGAGATGGATCTGCTTCGAGAGGAATTGCAGCGCCAGCGAGAAGCTGCCGAACAACTTCGCCAACAGCACGCCGAACGCGAAGAAACCGAGGAAGAACTCAGCGAGCAGGCGGAGCAGATGGATCTGCTTCAAGAGGAGTTGCAGCGCCAGCGGGAAGCCTTCGAACAACTCCAGCAACAACAATCGGCCGACGACGAAACCGAGAAGAAGCAGGCCGAGCAGGCCGAGCAAATGAACCTGCTTCGAGAGCAGTTGCAGCGCGAGCGGGAGGTTGCCGAACAACTTCGCCAGCAACAACAAGCCCAACGAGACGAGACGACCGAGCAGCTCAACCAGCAGGCCGAGCAGTTGGATGTACTTCGGGGGGAACTTCAGCGTGAGCGGGAAGTCTCCGCGCAACTTCGGCGGCAACTGGAGGCCGAGCACGCCCCGACCGACGCGGAACAGATCGATCGGGCGGCCGGTCCCCCCTCGCCGCAAGAAGCCGGCCCCGACGAGACGTCCGACGAATCGATGGTCGAACTCTCAGACATCTTCGGTGCCGTGGAATCGGTGGATCTGCTGGACGACGGCGGGCAACAGGAGGAGCCGACCGGTGAGGCCGTCGCCGGCTCATCTCCCTCGACGGCCCCCGAGCCCGAAGACGAGGACGAAGACGAAGAATCGATCGATCAGTACATGAATCGCCTGCTGCAGCGCGTCCGGGCGAGTGTGGGCGGCCAGGAGCAAGTGGAACCGAAGCCGCCGCCGGCTCAGCTGCCGGAGTCCACCGAACCGGAGTCCCGAGTCGGTTATTGGACACCGCCCCAGGAGCCGGTGCCGATTGTCGACACTTCGAGCGTCCAAGCCGAGCAGCAAACCGAGTCCGAACCCGAGTCCCCGCCCGGGGAACCGCTACGTCCAGAATCCGACGACCTTTCGCCCCGCGCCATCGCACCGGAGAAGCACATCGATTTGTCGGCCATGCGCGAAGTGGCCAACGTGTCGGCCCGCACGGCCCTTGAGCGACATAGTCTGCAGCAAAAGACCTCCGCCAAACGCGCCAATCTCTACCTGTCGGTCGTAGCGTTCCTGGCCGGCGGCGCGTTGCTTGCCATATGGTGGCGGCGGGGAGGCAGCGACCTGACCCTGTATGCGGCCATCGTCAATTTCGTCGTGGCCCTGCTCTGGGGAGTGAAGTACTTGAGGTTGGCGCTACAAATCATGATCAACAAGTCGGCCAAGTGGAAGATGTTAGCGCACGGCGACCAGGATCCCCAAGATGGAAACGCTCCGGAGCAGTAGGATGCGGCCGTGCGCTGCAAATCCAGGCCCTGTCTGAGAACAGTAACCAAGCTCGCCAGGGCGTGGATCACGGGGCCCGACTTCTGCAAGAGGCAGCTTGTTCCATCGTCTGGCGACGGTCGCTGACGCAGAACGCCGCCCTGTTGCGGATCAGAAACCCCGGGCCGCTTTGACGTCGTCGAAATCGCGCAGGTGGTATTCAATGCCCACGTAGTCCAGCACCCGGCACAGCGCCCGCAACGCCACGCCCATGCCGTCGGGACCGCTGAAACCGCCGAACTGGCCGCCGCCTTTCACGTGCGGCTCCAGATCGAGAAACACGCCCGGGATGCCGCGGCGGCGGAGCTTCCTCTCCAGCTTCGGCAAGGCCCGACGGAACTCGCGCAGCAGGGCCTCGTGGGCGCTGTCGCCCCGGTCGGCCGGCACGAAATTTGCCAAGGCGTCTTCGTCGATGTGCCCGCCCTGGACCACCGGCTTCGGATGGTGATAGTCCTTGATGTGCAGCCAACCCAGCCCCGGCTCCATCGCCTTGAATTGATCCAGCAACTCACCCGGCGAATAGCCTTGGACGATGATGTTGGCGGCGTCGAAGATCAGCACCATGGCCGGGTGGTTGACCTGGCGATACAGTTCGGCCAGCAGATAGCCGTTCTCGCCCACCAGGTTCGGCTCCACCTCCAGCCCGAACGTCAGGTCCGACCGGTGACACGCCTCGGCGATCTGCCCGAGTTGATCGACGGCCTGGGGAAAGTGATCCTCCGGATCGGTCCCCTTGGGGTGGTAGAAGGAGAACCCTCGAATCAGCTTCGCCTCGAACGCATGGGCCAGTTCGCAGGCCTTCTTCACGTCGCCGCTCAGGTAGCGTTTGAAGGGGACGTAGGCGTTCTTGGTGCCGTCATCGACGTTCTGCAGCTTGACCTTCCCGATGGGCGATCCGATCGACGAGACGTTCAGACCGTATTCGTCCTGCAAGTGGCGGACTTTCTGGATTTCCGACCGCGTGAGCTTCATCACGTTCTTGATGCCGTTGCCGACGTCGATGAAACGGATGCTGTAGTATTGCAGACCGAGTGCGGCGAAGGCCGAAAACTGCTGGACGGCCGTCTTCTGATTGGCGGCTTCGTCGGCAAAGCCGGAAAGGATCACGCGGGTATGATTGGCCATGAGATCGTCCGTGGGGGACAAAGGAACGGTGTCGGGAAATCGCCAATTAGGTATTGTGCCGCCCGTGAGGCCATCTGCCAAGAGGGCCCGGAATATCGCCCCGGACGGCTTCCGCGTCGCCACCGCGCCGGCACCGGCAGAACTTCGACACTGACCCACGTGTCGAAGATGGCAGTCGGGTTCGACACGGGTACTGTACGCGGGCAGTCGAATATACCTCAGATATGTAGCGAAGCGCCTGAAACAGAGCGTTTTGCGGTTTGGGCGAAGGCCTGAGGGAGCTTTTTGCTTGCACAAAGCACGCAATATAGCTAAGCCAGGGCAAGCTGGAAGCCCAATCGGAAAGAACCGGGGGCCGACTGGACGAAGTCGGCATAGACGGATCGTTTTCGGGCGGGTATGCTGAATGTTCGGACAAGTGAACCGTCTTATGGGGAACGGTCGGCGCATGCCGCAACCAACAGCCCGCCGCCCCGCGCCGCACCCTTGGACCTAGCATAGAATAACAGAGATGGTGTGCGCCGGTGTTCCCCCCGCCGGCCTTCGCCAGATGGGGCAAGAAATTGTCTCCCGCAGAGGCCGGGCCGCGCATGAACCAGTCCTTCTTTGACCGTCGAAGCTTCACAATTATCGTCATCGCCGTCTTCCTGATGCCCTTTCTGCTTCGGGGGACCCGCCTGGCGCTGGAGAGCAATCGCAACGACGTCAAGGATTGGCTGCCGGACAACTTTCCGGAAACCAAGATCCACCGCTGGTTCCAGAAACACTTCCCCCACGAGCAGTTCGTGCTGGTCAGTTGGCAAGGGGCCACCGCGGAGGATCCGGGCTGCACGTTGCACGACAAGCGGTTGGAACTGTTCGCTCGGAAGCTGGAGACCTATGATCCCGGCCTGGCGGAGCTTGGCATCACCGGAAAACTCGCCGATCTGCTCGAGGCCAACCGTCTGAACACCTTGAGGGCGATCGAGCAACACGGCAATCTGAAACTGATCGAGGGCATCAGCCCGGAACAGGTCGCCGAAGTAAACAAGGCCATCAACGCATGGCACTCCCCCTTCAAGAGCCCCGTACTCACCGGCCAGCGGCTGATTAAGGATCTGCAGGCTCGCTATCCGGAACTCTCCGAAGCCCAAGTGCTCGACCGGCTGGAGGGCTCCCTGATCGGCGAAGACGGCGAAAAGACCTGCCTGGTGGTCACGCTTTCCGAGGCAGCCAAAGGGAAGAAGCTCCGGGGCACCCTGGAGACGATCCGCCAGATTGCGGGCGAATGCAGTATCAAGCCTGAAGACGTCCGCATGGGCGGCCCGCCCGTCGACAACGTGGCCATCGACGTCGAAGGAGAGCGGACCCTGTATCGGCTGGCGTTGCTTTCGGCCGTGGTCGGGCTGGGTATCTCCTGGCTCTGCTTCCGCACCTTCCGGCTCACCTTCCTGGTCTTCTTCATCGCCCTGCTGGCCGCCGGATTCGGCCTGGCCTCGGTCTATTTCACCGGCCTGCTGACGCGCTTCTTAGGAATGGAGTACATCGGCGCCAGTTACGGCACGGTCGATGCCATCTTGCTGTCGATGCCGTCGCTGGTGTACGTGCTGGCCATTTCGGGCGCCGTCCACATCGTCAACTACTATCACGACGCGGTTCGCGAGCACGGCCTGGAGCGGGCGCCCGAGCTGGCCCTGAGTCACGGCTGGCTGCCCTGCACGTTGGCGGCGTTTACCACCGCGCTGGGATTGGGTTCGCTGATGGCCAGCCACCTGATTCCCATCAACAAGTTCGGCATCTACTCGGCCTGGGGCGTGATGGCCACCTTGGCCCTGCTGTTCCTGTTCCTGCCCGCCTGCCTCCACTTCTTCCCCTCGCGAGAATACGCCCCCGGCGGCGCGAAGAACCGCGCGGGGCAGCAGACCGATACGATCCTGGTCCGGTTTTGGCGGGTCGTGGGTGGGTTTGTCATCGGCCACAACCGCCTGGTCACGGTGTCGTGTCTGGCGGTGATGGTGGTGTCTGTGGTGGGGCTGTCGCACATCAAGACCTCGGTCAAGCTGATGAAGCTCTTCTCGCCCGAGGCCGACATCATCGAAGACTACGGCTGGCTCGAGCACCACATCGGCCCGCTGGTGCCCCTGGAAGTGGTGATCCGCGTCGACAACCAGCAGTGCGACTTGACCTTCCTGGAGCGGATGCGGTTGGCCAAGCAGGTCGAACGGGCCATCGAGGGGCTCGACGCTGTGGGCGGGGCCCTCTCGGCCGCCACCTTCGCCGGCAACATTGCACCCGACAAGAGCCCCCGAGGGGCCTTCGTGAGGATTCTCGGCTTCGATCCCCGCCGCGATCGCGATCGCCAACTCAACGTGCACCTGGAAAGCCACCGCAGAGCATTCCGCGACTATCTTACCGTGGCCGGCGACCCCGGCATCGACGAACTCAACCTCAGCCAGGATCTCACCAGGCGATTGAAGGCCAAAAACCTGGTCTCGTTGAAGCGCATCGAACGGTACGACGACCTGGAATCGATCGAAGGCATCGGACCCCACGGCGCCGCCCAGGTGCGGCAGGCGATCGACGACTGGCAGAAGGCAAAAGGCGTGGAACTGTGGCGCATTAGCGCCCGAGTTCCGGCCCTGGACGACGACCTGGACTACGGGCAGTTCGGCCAGGAATTGAAGAAGCAAGTCGATCCCGTGTTGGCGGCTTACCGAGCCCAGGGAGTGAAAGGCATCGATGCCGTCTACACGGGGCTGGTGCCGCTGGTCTACAAGGCCCAGCACGAATTGCTCAACGGCCTTTTCACCAGCCTCAAATGGGCCTTCGTGCTGATCGCGTTGGTGATGATCCTCGTCTTGCGGAGCCCCGCCGCCGGATTGCTCTCGATGATCCCCAACCTTTTTCCGGTGATGCTGATCTTCGGCGCCATGGGCTGGATGGGGATCCTGGTCGACGTGGGGACGATGATGACCGCCAGCGTGGCCTTGGGCGTGGCGGTCGACGACACGATCCATTTCCTCACCTGGTTCCGCCGCGGGCTGGACGAGCACCACGGTCGCCAGGGGGCCGTGATGATGGCCTACGAACGCCGCGGTACGGCGATGACGCAGACGACGTTGATCGGCGGACTGGGCCTCTCGGTGTTCGCCTTCAGCACGTTCACGCCCACCCAGCGATTCGGCGTGCTGATGCTCACGCTGCTGGGGGCGGCGTTGATCGGCGACCTGGTGTTCCTGCCGGCGGTGCTCTCCGGCCCCATCGGCCGTTTCTTCATCAAGTCGCCGAAGCGGAAGAAGCCGTCCGACGACTCGTTTCTCGAGGAGACCACCGAATCGCCGGGAGAGGACGAAGTCGTGGCGGTGCCGATTGCGGGCAGTTCTGCCACGGCCCGGCCGCACCGCAAAACGCCCCATCGACCGACCAAGGCGTCGTAGCCACTCCGCACGGAAACATCGCGCGTTCCGGCCATCGGAAGTCTTGTTTTTACCCGCTTCCCTTCGGGAATCCAGCTTCCAGGGTCTGGCAAAATCGGAACATTCCGTCCGATCGCTCTCTACGCGTTCACAACCGGCGCGAGAGGTCACCTATCCTGAGTATCACTGTCACTTGACCACCCCGCCCGAGTGTGCTAGCGTTTATGAACTGTGGTCGCAATTGGTGGTAGAGATTCAAGTTGTGCTCTCACAGTGGTACTTGCGTTTTTGTGCCTCAGTATGGTTGATGTTTGAAGGGTTGACGACATGTCACGTGTCCGTCTTGCCCTCCAGCAGTGCTCTTACTTGCACCTGGATATCTCCAGAAGCGTCAACGCTCGTTGGTGGCGATATTTGACCGTATGGTTCTCGCAATCCTTCTGGATCATTGTGACCTACCGATCAGATCGCTTTTTCTACCTCTTTTTCGGTAAAGCTTGGGCAGCATTGAGAACCTTGCTTCTCCCGCTCGGATTCATCTTGAGACCTTGGATTGGACGAGCCGAGTTGTCTTACCGAGCGGATATTGGGGGAGGACTCAAGATTCTGCATCCATCTCTGGGCGTGGTTGTTTCGCGACACTCGCGATGCGGCAAAAACATGACACTTGCTGGAGGCAATTGCATTGGCGGTCGCAAACGCCTTAAATCAGACAGCCTCGTGGTTGGCAATAACGTATTCCTTGGCGCAAACGCCGTGGTGCTTGGGCCCGCCCGTATTGGAGATAACGCGAGCATAGGTGCGGGTGCCGTCGTGATAGACGATGTCAAAGATGGCGTGAGCGTTGTTGGAGTCCCTGCACGTCCCGTGGCGTCTGGCAAGTGAGGACCGAGAGGAGAAAGCGGGGCAGAGTTTTCTTCGCCCGGAGTTCACTTGGCTCTGCCAAGAATCGACAGCATCCCCTGCACGTTCTCCCAGCGGCGGATCGCCACGTCGACCATGAACAGCAACAGCAGGAGCTTCAACAGCAGGGGCGTCAACTCGACGAACTGGGAGTGGCCGGCGGGGATCGGCGGCAGCGTATCTTCCGACTCGCCGAGGAGTTTCCCGCCGGTCAGATCGCACACTCTCTGCAACAGATTGCGATGGACGCGTCCGGTGGCCGTCTCGCCGGAGACGTTGTGCACCAATCCGGCCGAGACGACCTCGGCCCCCGAGCGGGCCCGAACCAGGTAGACGCCCGCCTCTTCCGGCAGGAAGCTCTCCCGGTAGCGTCCCGGCCCGGTCTGCTGGAGCTGGAGCTGATGGAGCTGTTCCATGCCCGAGCCCAGCGCCCCGGCCGCCACGAAGTAGACGTCGGCCACCACGGTGGCGTCGTTTTTGAAATGGGCCGGATCCTCCAGCAAGTCGACCAGGATGCTCGCGCTGGGTGAGTTGTGCTGCACGTAGATGTCCATGGTCTGGCTCTGCGGTTTGCGGGCCGTCTCGCGGAGCACCTGGGCCCAGAACTGGTTATAGCTGGGCCAGCCGGCGATCCAGAGAGCCGCCCAGCGCGACTTGCAGTCGGAGGTGAACGCGGTCACTTTGCCCAGCCCGAACTGCCAGTGGGCCAGCAGCGGATCGGCCAGGTCGGTGACCAGCGGGACCTGGGCGGTGGCCTTGCGGTTGGTCTTCACGTAGCCGAGCAACGTGGGGGCCTCGCCCACCGGGCAACCGGAGAGCATCAGGTGCCGTTCAACCTGCTTGGGCACGAACGACTCTTCGCGAATCAAGCGGCCCATATGGACCATGGCGTCTTGCGTGAAAATCCGCGGCAGGTTGGTCGGATCGATAGACTGGTAGAACTCGCCGCCCCCGGCCGTGGCCACGCCCTGCAACAACTGGGCGTGGGAGCCGGACCCGACGGCCACCGTTGAGATCGTCATCCCCTCGGCCTTCATCTGCGCCGCAAGGGCCTCGAAGCCGCTGCCCTGGGTCTGGCCGTCGGAGAGCACGATCATGTGTTTCACCTTGGCCTTCACGCCGGCCAGGGCCTCGCGGCCGGTGGTCATACCGGGCATCATGTTCGTCCCGCCGCCCGAGTTGAGCGTCGAGATCTGACTGTTGATCGTGCTTTTCGAGCTGACCCGGGTCATGGGCACGACGGTCCGGGCCGCCGAATCAAACGACACCACGGCGACGTAATCCTTGCTGCTGAGCAGCTCGACCGTGGCAATCGCCGCCGACTTGCAGATCTCGATCTTCTGCCCGCTCATCGAGCCCGAACGGTCGATCACCAGCGACAACGCCGTGGCAAATCGTTCCTCCTTGTCGGGGGCCTTCATCTTCACCGGCAAGACGTCCTCGATGGGCGTGCGGTAGTAGCCGCCCACACCGAACGAATGCTTGCCGCCGATCATCACGAACCCCCCGCCGAGCTTCTCCACGTAGTCGCGCACGATGGTCATCGACTGTTCGGTGAGCTTGTGGGCGGGTACGTCGGAGAGGATCACGCCGTCGTAGCCGGCCAACTCGGGGAGCGTTTGGGGAAACGCCTCCGGGGCGCGAATCTGCAGGCGGATGCCTTCCTTGGCCATCGCCTCGGCCAAGTAATGGGCCTCGTCCTGCTCCCCCTCGACGTACAGCAGCAACGGCCGGCCGCGGACGTCGACCAGCGTCATCGCCTCGTTATTCTCGTGGATCGTGTCTTCCTCGAACCCTTCGACCCGTACGCGATACGTATACAGATCGCGGGTCTCGGGCACCACATGAAAAACCTCGGATATCTGCTGCCCGACGGCAAGCTTAACCGGCCGCGACTCGACCTCCACGCCGTTTTCGAACAGGCGGACCGTGCCTTGGTCGTCCAGGGAGCTTTCCACGTCGGCGCGCAGCTCCACGCTGGCCCCTTCGTGCGAGCGCGACTTGCTGCTGACCAGGCGTGCCACGCGGACGTCGGGGCGTCGTTGGCCGGGGATGGGCACGGCGTCGATGACCACGTCCAGCAGGGCCGCGTCTCGGGCGGCCGACTCCAGGTCGCCGCGGGTCTCCTGGCCGTCGCCCACCAGCACCATCCGCCGCGACGTGCCGGGCGGAAACAGCCCCGCTGCCAGCGAAACCGCCGCCGCCAGGTCGGTTTGGCTGCCGTCGTCGGCCAACAGCGATTCGTCGGGCTCGGGCACCTCGACGTCGCGGTCGGGCAATTGTCGCACCCGGGTCGTTTGGCCGGCCGAGAGGAACCCGACGTATGCCGAGGAGGGCAGCCCCGCGGCCAGCCGGGCCGTGCGCTCGTGTGCGGCCTGCATTCCGCTGGGGCCCTGGCTTTGGGAGTGGTCCAGGATGAAGATCACGGCCTGGCGGTCGGTCGTTTCCTCCCAGGCGGGCCCGGCCAGGGCCAACAGCGTAATCACCACCAGCGCACTACGGACCCCCAGCAGCGCCCGACGCCGCCCCCGCGACATCGGCCGCAACGACCTGCGATGAAACCACCACAACAGCAGAATCACCGGCAGGGTAATCGCCAGGTAATATGGTTGGACCCAGTCCATTTGGTGAATGGTTCTTTAGTGGTTAGTGGTTAGTGGATAGTGGTTAGAACTTAGTGCTTAGGGGATGGTGGGTAACGCCGAATTGTCTCATGATGGACAACTGACAACTGATCACTGATAACTGACCACCGATCACTATCCACTATCCACTAACCACTACCTCTCTCAGTACGCGATGTAACGATGGAATAGCCAACTTTCCGTCACGAACAGGGCCAATATGGCCCATAACAGGATCGGCGCCAGATCGCCTCGCAGGGGCGAGGCGGTGCTTTCGGCGTCGGGGGCGTCCAGATTCTCTTGCTCCCGGGCGGAAACGAGTGTCTCTTCCGCTGAGAGGAGCGAGGCGGAGCCGCTCTCGCCCGCCTCTGTCTGCCATAGCCCGAGACGATCGAGTTCCACGCCGTGTCCTTGAAGCTCCACGCTCGCTTCCGCCGTCTTCTCCTTGCCGGGCGCTTGCCAAGTGAGGGTCTTCCCCTGCAACTCCACCAGTTCGCCGGTTTGCCGGTTCATTCCCCGGGCCGATTCGATCTCGGTTTCGGCGGCCCAGTAGATCGCGTTGCCGACCAGTAGCGGATAGGAGGCCATGAAGGGGAGCTGCTCGCTGTGCTGCGGGCTGAACCCCATCACCACCACCCGCTGCCCGCGGATCTCGCCGGCCAGCAGGACCGGTCCTTGCGGGCCGACCCAAAGCGATTGCAACGGCCCGCCGGCCTCGATCATGGCGGTCTGGGTCAGGGCGATCCGGTCGGTGGCCACGCCGTAGAGCACGGGGTGTCCGGCGCCCGGCGCCCGCAGCGACTGAAGCGGCAACCCGCCGCGTCCGAGCGGCGCCGCCCGCACCGTCCCCAGCGAACCGGGCGGATTGATCCCGACCACGGGCACGTCGGCAGGCCACGGCTCGGGCAGCCAGCCGTCGAAGATCGCCACGTCGGGGGCGTCCTTGGGCGGCCAGGCCGACGGCGGACCGGTGAGCACCTCCAGGTCACCGTCCACGCCCAGCGACGAAAGGGCCAGCTCGGTGAACGGATCGGGCGATTCGCTGATCCAGAGCACCTGCACCGGATGCAACGGGGGAATCCGCGCGTGCACGACGTCGTCGAAGCCCAACACGTCCCCCTCGGCCGACAGCTTCAACGAGAGCACCTTGCCGACGTCCTGCTCCGCATCGACGGGAATCAGCAGCTTCTCTCTGCCGTCGGGCTCGAGCGTCAGCTTGCGCGGCGCCACCAGGGTCCCGTCCAACTCGATGTCCAGGGTGGCCTCGAGCGTCTTTTCCGCAACGCAATGCACCTGCACGAAGGCCTCGAACCGGGCCCGCTCCAAGGGCCGCCGCCGCAGGCGAAAGGCCGTAATGCCGACGTTTACCGGCCGCTGCAGGGCCACGCCGAGGTGCTCCACGGTTACCGCGGAATGACGAAGCTCGAATGACGAATGACGAATATCGGATTCCCCGTTTGCCGTCCCTGCTTCGTCATTCGTCATTCGAGCTTCGTCATTCTCCGTTTGTGCTTGGTCATTCCCATCCGTAGCATGCCAGATGCTCGCGGGGGTTTCCAGCGCGGCCAGCTGCCGGGCCAGCTTCAGCGCTTCCTCCGGATCGCCTGCTATGGGCCGCACTTTGATCTTGTCCAGGGCCCGTTGCACCTGGCGGCGGTCCAGCGAACGGGACAACAGGACCTCGGGCCGCCGGTCGTAGGTCATCACCACCACGCCCACGCCGGCCGACAGCCCGGCCAGGCGGTGCTCGATCAGCGCGGTAGCCTCTGCCAGCCGGTCCTTTCCATCGTTGTCCGTTGCCGCCATGGAGGCCGAACGATCGACA
>Ga0180437_10007443_pt1 | contig 14222 bp, 25 predicted proteins | sample SS_ome_4_FD_132410 | JGI IMG/M metagenome (GOLD analysis project Ga0180437, IMG submission 132410) | Hypersaline lake sediment archaeal communities from the Salton Sea, California, USA - SS_3_D_1 metaG | ecosystem: Environmental > Aquatic > Non-marine Saline and Alkaline > Hypersaline >...
ACCAGTGGCAAGTAGTATCCTCCGAGCATCAGGTATCCAAAGCTCATTGCGATTGCTAGGTCAAAATAATTGTCTGTGTAATCGAACTTGAACGAGGCCACAAACAACAGCATCACTAGCAAGGTTGCTATCACTGTCTGAGCTGGACTCAGAAACAGCGATAGGAATAAGTGGGTTGCGACCGTTGACAAAAATATGGAAACAACACGAACTGGTTCGTAGGCTAAAGAATGTTGGAAAACGCCCTCAAGGTGAAAAACACGGACTAAAAGGTACCAAAGATATGCCGTCAACGGTCGCAGTTGAGCTGGAGCATGATTCTTACCTTCAATCGTATTCATCACTGAGCCATAGCCATTTACAGTTCCTTTCTTCATGTTGAAGTTACACACCTTCAGGTATGTATAGCTGATGAACAAACTCAGCACTCCATACAATATAATCAGACTTATCACTTTCTTTCCTCCCAAAAGTCTTTTACAAACTGTCTTTCTTCATCTATATCAACTGTGTCATCCCAGTATGGTTTGATTCTGCAATTGCAATTTGGGTGGGTGCTCTCTACAGGCATTGGTGCTTTTGGGTCATCAATACTGTACACCCTATTGTCAAGAGGTCTGCATATTTGGCAGACGCTTTCCAGCTGGGAAGTCTCCCACTGGTACTCTCTCGTCACCCCAGCATTCGCAATTGCTAATCTGGCTGACTGGTTGAATGTTTTTTGGGTCTCTGACCTTGCTATTGTCTCAGCACGCCAAGCAGTTACATTCATTTCTTGCTTGATTCTCTGCTTCAGCTGTACTGGTGACATATCAGACTCAAGCCCTTCGGCCAAAGACTGCTTCAATAGCTCCTCACGGTCTGAGCCATACTTCTTAACCCAATCATAGTTCCTCTCCATAATTGACTTAAGAGCATTGCTTTGATATGGGATTCCCTCTCCCATTCTGAATAGATTGCTGATTCTTTGGTTGCCCATCTTGAAAGCTTCATAAGCATATTTGCCTATGATTGGTTTCAAAGAGGTTCGAACGCTGCTAAAGACAGATAAGATATACCCCAAATCGGTCGGACTGAGTGCTTCTGTTTGGGTATCTATATATTTGTAGACTTCCCTCAGAGCATTTGCGTGGGCTCCTCTAACTGCCTTCGCATATCTGTCCTCAACCTTCCTGAGACCATAATAATATTTGTCCTGAGCATACATCTTTATTCCTTCAACACATCATATCCTTCTGGGGCTTTGGCTTCTTTGATTTTCTCCATAACCTCCTCAGGATACTCTCCTCCTCCGAACAAGTCCATCCCGCCAAACAGGTCTGGTCCTAGGTCATTCTGTATCTCACTGAAATATTTATCACCCATATCAGTTTCGATAGCTGGCCGACCAACGTCCTCCCTATACTCGTTCAGTGTTATTGTGTTTGAAGTGAATTCTTGTAATGCTCTTTGGGTCTTTTCAGACTTTGTCTCAAGGCTCAGCTCACCAAACTCAAGCCAGCACTTCACGTGCCCAAGACCTTTGGCTTGTAGCCATGGTTTCAGGATTCTTTCCTCAAGAGGCTTCAAGAAGATTTTCCGCTTGCTGTAGATAGACAGAATATAAGCCAATAGCTCAACGGTTGCGGTTGCTCTATTGACTTGGTCACCCATTCCCATGATGAAGTCTGGTGCTATGCCTGCGATAATCTTTTTACTGAGGTGCTTTATCATGTAGTCTAGGTTGATATCCTGCCCAGCATATGAGAGTGTTTCACGCTTGATGGGTTTGTTCACGATAAGTGATTCTTCCATCTCAAGCGTATCAAGTGTCAGCATGACCTCATCAACTTCAGAGTCATCAGCAGGATTATCCTTGTCACCATACATAAGGATATCTCTTGGGACAGCTTTGTATTTAGCTATCACTGCGATTGCTCTTTCAATTGAAGTCAATGCTTCATAGTCATCTAAGCACGAGGCCAGATAAGACCGACCATATATGCCAATGTCTCCTAGATTGAGTCTAAAGTGAATGATTTTCTTTTTGTGTATTGGGATACCATATATCCTGAACTGCTTGTAGACACTGCCCATGAAATACGTCATGTCAAACCACTTTGCGTCTGGGAACCTTGAATTGTAGTCAACACGCTGAATGTAATAATCCTCAACATTCCTTTTGCGTGCTAGAACAAGGTCTCCTCCTCTGACTTGCTGTATTTGCTCCTCTTTGGGTCGACCAAACTGGTCGCAGTTGATATAGATTCTGCTAGAATCTGCTACAGGATAGAAGCCAAAAGGCAATTTGGTCTCTGGGTCATAGTCAAGCTCAAGATATCCGTTGCCTGTTTTGATTGTATTCTCAACAGGCTCCCTCATGAATTCAGTCATGCCGATTGAGTCAATATATGCCTGACCCAATTTCTGTACATGCTTGTCATCCGAACAAAAGGTGAGGTCACCACCCATAATGAAATCCACCATTGCGTTGACAGCAGATTGAACATAGCTGTTGAAGTTGTACATCCTGTTGCATTCGTACATCTCGGTATGGGGGTCCCAGAATACATTGCGGTAGATGTCTCGTTCAAATGATTGGTATGCCCCAACCACGCTTGTCCTTTCTTTGAGTCGACGACTGTCGCTCAAGATTCTGCTCTCACGTAGGAATTTCATTCACATCACCTATTGCTCGACTGGAGTTTCAGCAAAAGTCTTTTGTATAACTGCGATTGCTTCTTCAAGACTGCCTACAATATACTCAGCTCTTCCTTCTGGCTCTCCCCAAGCATATCCTTTTTTGTTGCATTCTACAGCCCAGCCATTCTCTTTCTCATCAATATAGATTGATGAATATTTCCTTGGTGGCTCTGCTGGAGCACTCAACTCAATCTCGACTGACTGCTCCTTCTTCCGTCCTTTTGCCTCGCCAAACAGTGGCGACTTACCGCTGAGATATTCACTCACTGATAAGTTTTCTGCTTTTCCTCCGCTCAGCTCTGCGTCTTTTTCCATGTTGTCCATAGCTTGACTTGCTGGTTGTCCAGTTGACGGATGACCAACACCATAGTCCGCACCATTCTTGTCGAACCAATGGTATTCACCATCATCCGCTTTCTTGATTTCCAAATCAAGCTTGTCGTCTGCTAGTTTTGTCTCTTTCACTTTGTCACCTTTGCATGCCTCTTCCTTTTTTGCTAGGAATTGGTCTATTATTTGTCTTAACTCTTTCTCAGATGCTGTCTCTCCTCCTGATACCTTATCTGCAGTATCATTGAGGAACTTTGCTGTATCTTCAGCATCATCAGGGCTTATCAGCCCTTTGTCAACAAGGAAGCCAATAAACTGTCCTATTGCTTTGTCTGTAACTTGTGCCCCTTTCATCAAGAAGTCAAAAATTTGGTCACCAGTTGTGACCTCAACACCTTCGTAATCCCCGATTCGGTCAAGAATATCCATAGCTTTCTTCTTAGATGCGTCAGAGGCATTTGGGCTTTGTAGCACTTTCTGTGCCTTGTCCGCCAAAGCTTGCTTCTCATCATCTGCTAATGAATCAATATCCTCCAATGGGTCTGATGGCTTTGAAACAGAGCCACCGTCTGTATCATAATAGTAACCACCCTTGTCCCCTCTCTTGACTTTCGCTCCAGGAGGAGCCTGACTTGGGTCTTTAATATATTTACGTGCCTCAGTTATCCGGAACAGCGGAGACTTCCCTGAAAGGTATTCAGCAACACTCACATTCTCGCTGTAAGGATTTTGGTTTGCATCCATGTAGTCTCCCTTCGGAGCCTCTGCTTCATCTTCCATCTTCTTTAACCTGCTATAATAATCTGGTATTTCAGCCAAATGGTCAAGGGCAATCTGTTTAGCCAATTCAGCATCATCAGTATGCTCAAACTCAATATCAATCCCCATAGCCAACTGCTTGGGGTCTACATCAGCTTCTGTAATGCCTAATTCATCGGCCAATCCCATTTTATGCTACGTCCTCATCCATTTTAAGCCCAATCATCGACGTCTTCCTCTGATGGTGTCGACTGTGAACTTAAAGAGGTCCATAAAGAGATACACCCCAGAACCAGCCCCAAGCACATGCAATATTGTCTCATATCCTAACACCCATTTATCAGAGAAAGTCAGCATTGCCGCAACACCGAGCAAACCATATCCCACCACAAAGGTTGCGATGCCTTTGATGTCTTTTGCACCCTCTGAGTTCCAAGTTCTGCTCAGTTTGCTTTGCTGAATCCCGATGGTCTTATAAAGGAGTAATTTTGCATCATTTAAAAACCTTAGAAGAAAAAGTTGTTTTTTCTCACACTTTTCTTCCAGGTCTTTCTCTTTGTCTTCAGTTTCTTTGAGCATATGCGTCCGAGCTATCTCTGTTATCCTGTTACTCCAACGAACAGGAGTTACATCCATCTTTTTAATTTTGACCATCTGATTTCACCTCATAATAAGTTTGTCTGTCCCTCACATCATCAGGATTGATGTCATGCTTTCGGCACATCCTTTCAGCGTCTATCCTATTCGGACAACTGGGATGGCTACAGACGCAAGCATATAGTAGATTGACCATTTTCCCACACATTACACACATCCTCTTATGGTGTCTGAGCTCATCAATAACACCATCAACCTTGGTGATATTGGTGAAGAACTTCTTCATGGGAGCCTGTTGCGAAGGCTTTGTCTCATCCTTTGCCATATCAGCCTGTTGCTTATGAAGCTCATCAATGATGTGCTGACCACTCTGTCTTGCACTTCCTTGCTTCCCATGTATTCTCTTGAATGACCTCACTGTTGATTTGACTACAGGTGTTGCTCCTGATATAGCCATCGTCAACAAAGCCTTGCTCCAAAAGTGGTCATCCCTTCCGTGCATCTTCCCTGAATACCTCACCATTGTATCAAGCACCTCTTTCTCAACTCTTGTACAGTGCCTGATTGCCCTCTCATGCATAGTGTTTTGGTTTAAGAACTTATACTTTCCCTGTCTTATTATTTCTTTTGCTTGCAGAGCCATGTTCTCTTTTGTGCTCTGATTGAACTTAACTCGCACCAATACTTGTGGTCCGAGGCCAGCATCCCTCAGCTTTTTCTCAAGCAAGTCACCAAGAACTTCACCCAAACCTGTGTCGTCAATCGCAACCTTTATTGGTCTGTACTTGATGAATATGTCCCATATCTTTTCTATCTGAGCATCATATGAGTGCTGGCTTTCATCTATATATCGCTCCCAGAATACACCATCAACATTCTCAACAACAGTGATTGCAGTCAGGTCTTTCTTCTTAGCGAAGTCCATACCCATGTAGAAGCTGTTCATGCTGTCGCCTCTATCTTCTGTCTGCCCATCGTCGTTGATGTTCTGGTAAATCCATTCACTGTTCAGGAGCTTGTAAGCTTCATCAACAGCAACACAGCAGTTCTCCTGTAAGAACTTTTCTAAGTCTGCTTGGCAATCTACAGACAACTGCTGTAGTGGAATCCAGGGATAAGGAATCTCAGCCTTTTGATATATGACTTTGTTTTCTTTGTCAAGCACGAACATCGGCTTGTTGCGGTATCGCTTCACCAGTGCCTTCATTTCGTCTCTGGTGAGCTCACGCATTTTCTGCATCTTTCGTCGTCTGTTGTCCATATCTATATACAATGGCTCCTGTAAATTGAGTTGACGCCAGTTTGATATTGCGGGACACTCGTGATAGACAACACCATGCTTCTCTGGGTCTGTACACATGATACCAAATTGGCTGTCCTTCACCCTCGGTGTAGACAAACAGCGAATCACACCACCCTGTCTTACGAAATATTTAGCAGCAGTGTATGTCCCTTCCATCTGGTCTTTGAATCTTATCATCCAATCCATCTCATCGAGTATCAGCATGATGCCTGTCTTACCTCGAATGTTGGCTGGGTTTGCTCCGAGTCCTACAATATGTGCACCATTGATGTGTTTGGTGAAGACATTGTCCAATATGGCATTGCTGATTATTGGGTTGCCTCCCAGCTGCTCAGGGTAATGGTTCGCATCATTCACCAACTGGTCAAGCTTGGTCATCCAGTCAGATACCTGCTCATTAGTTGGGGCACAATAGTACACACTGGTTCTCGGAAAGTCTTGACAGACTAGGATTGCTTCAGCAGCAGTGATGACTGAGAATCCCGCCTGTCTGCATTTGTTGGTCACTGTCGTCAAGACATGACCGCTATTAATATAATTTACTCCTGTGCCCAGCAACCCCTCCTGAATGATTGGTCGCTGTGGCTGGGGAATAACAAAAGGAACAAGGCCACCGTCAGCTCGCTGTACATTAAATGTGTCTTGTATTCTAACACATGGGTCTTGCCAGCGTTCTACCAGTAGCCTCTTCAGTTCATTCATATTTTGCTTTCGGTCTGTACATCAGGTTTTCCTTACCACATACTGGGCAAGTTATCCAAACACTTTTGTCACTCTTCTTCGTCTCAAGCTCATTGTCCTTTGGGTCAATGATAAATTCTGAGGTGCACTCTTGGCACCTCCTTGGTAATCTAATTTTCATTTTTGGGTTTCCTCACTGTCGTATGGCCTGTACTTAATGTGTGGACACAAGCCTTATCCACATTCTCGAATGTTCTGCTACACCTTGTGCACTTGTACTGGCACATTAATATCCCTCCGCATCTCGGAAGTCATTTACAAGGTCTTGCTGTAAATCCTCCAGACGCAAAAAGAGTTTTCTCATCTCGTTCTTCTGCGTTGTACACAAAGCCTCTTTTATCCGCTTGGTCAACGCCCTCTGTTCATGTATGTTTTTCCAATACTTCCTTGCTTCCATTATACCACCTTAGCAAACGCACAGGTCTTGATGACCTTTGTGATTTGCACTTTGACTCTTTCCCCAACTTTTGTTCCTGGGACAATAACAATGAATCCTCCTATCCTTGCCATGCCATCGCCTTTGTTACCAAGCTTTGAGATAACAACCGTGGTCTCCTCACCTCTCTTGATGGGGTAGAATCCCCTCTCTCTTACAATCATATCTTGACTCATTTCCGCATCCTCAATATCCTCCAAAATACTCCCCTCAGCAACACCTTCACATATGCTGGTGCTTGCCTGAGGAATTTAAACTTTGACTCACCTGCTGTTCGGCCACGCCATGTTGTAGGCAACTCAACAATGTTGGCTCTCCTTGTGTGAGCTCTCACCAGCCAATCAAGACAACATTCAAATCCACCATTCTTGGCACCGCCATTGAATATAATATCTGTGAGCAACTCACGCTTCCACATCTTGAATGCGTTTGTTCCATCCCACGTTGATACACCAGTCAGTATTCGGGCAAGCACACTCACCAATGCTGAAGCAAGCATCTTATCGCGAGAGTCAGGTTTGATTACATCACCACCTTCCATATATCGTGAACCACATACAATATCAGCATCTGCTCTTATCCTGAAATACATTGCGTCAAGCAGAACCAATTCATCACAGCCATCAGCCATACAGAACACAACATACTTTGTTGTCGCACATATCGCTCCACACATCAGTGCGTCCTTGAATCCTTTAGTGTCGTCTGCTGTGAGTCTGATTATGCCTACACCTTTGTGGGCTTGTACGAGCGTCTCGGTTGCGTCTGTACAATGGTCACATACAACTAGGATGTGAGCTTTGGGTGCGAACACTTTGACTCTCTCTATCATGTCCTCAATTACCTCCTCCTCATTGTGGGCTGGGATGATTATTGTTAGGTCATTCAAAGTAACCACACTCCGGATACATTTTCTTCCAAACATTCTTCAGTGACTTCGGCCACTTCATACAAGCTACTGGTCTGGTGTCATATCTCTTACACTTATCGTCATCGCCCAAATGTATACACTGGCCTGATAGATGTACCCAAATCTTTCCGCCAATGTGAGCCATCTTGATGAAGTTTGCCTTCATCTGTAACAGCTCTACATTATCTCGGGTTGTTCGTGGGTCGAATGGAACCAGTGTCGACCTACAACACGTGCCACAACATTTACACTTTCCCATTCTTACCTCCATGGCACCTGTCCATTTGCCTAGGATGGTCTACAAAGGATACACTATCTCCCAAGCTATCAAAAAACAAATGCATACCAAACCATACACAGATTCCTCCCACTATGAATGGTGCTATTGGGACAAAAAGATATACCCCATATGTTGCCAATAGCAATCCAAAAATTGCCTTAATCTTGTTTTTCATTGTTTCACCTTATCAATATGTCTCAAGGGATTCTTGTGATTCGCATATGCACACAACATCACAGTAAACAGGCATCTGTTGTCTTCTTGTAGCCATCGGGCAAACGCAGCATAGTCCGCATCATCATACAACGGACATGGTGTTCCAAAATTCTTCTCCAACATCTTCTTACACGATTCAAACGTAGGAGCTGCGAACCCCCATGCATCCTTGCTACTTGTCATCTTATTCTTTCCTCATCCAACAAATCCTATCAACCATACCCCATTCATTTACCACTCCCTTTATTTTTTCATCTGCTACTCTTGACACACCAGGAAATGCATTCTCCTTGTGGTCAAACCCATGTTGTTGTGTCACTCTTCCTTGGGCATCATGTAACGCTATAATCCCACCTGACTTCACCAGCGGTGCCCACATGTTCCAGTCTGTGTTGCATCCATCATAGCAATGGTCACCGTCTATGTACAGGAACCCAATCTCTAGGTCTGAATGCCAGATTTGTCTGGCCTCGTTGCTAGACAGTCTGATGGGCGTCATGAAATGCAGAACACCAATCTGCATCATGTTGCTCAAGAAAGCGTGATATGTATCATCACCCATATGTCTGAAATGGTCTATAGCAAATATGGGTGGGAAGCTCCCTTCCGATGCACCCTTTGCGATATAGGATGTGGACAGACCTTTGTATGAACCTATCTCTACAATTGGTCCTTTACATTGTCTGGCTGTTTTCCTCAGCCACTCTCCCTCCTTGTCTGTACACCATCCTGGTATCTTCATTCTACAAGCTCACCATCTACATATATTTGCATGTTGCCATTTATGTCGAATGTTTGGGACACGTGAACCCATTCTTCCTCAGGTTCAAATTCATAGAACATGCTGAGTATTTCCTCCTCATCAAGTGAATGGTCAAACACCCTCACATCGTCTATGGTTCCATTATAAAACTGAACACCATCATAGTCTTCTGTGCTGACCCATGCTGCTATTGTACATCCGTCCTCACACAATTCCTCACTCATGTTGTCGGGCAATGTCATCCACAGCTTCTCCAACACTGGCTCTGGATACTTGTATATCTTCTTTGGTGGCTCCTTCATGTATTCAGACACCATGTTGGTTATCCACATGGCACTCAATATCCAAGCCATCACCACGAACATGATTGCTGCTTGTTTGTATCGATTCATCATCCACATAAGCTGAGGCCACAGTGATTACACATCCAACATCCACTGTTGGGCGTCATCTTGGCTCCACATTCCGGGCAAATCCCGTCTCCTTTAGTTCCCATTTTTACCAATTCTCCTTATAACACGCCACAAGATATGTGTGCGTGCAGTTAGTCCAATTCCAATCATGTCTTCCGCACTCGGTCGGATAACACGGCTGGTATGATATATTGAGATGTAAGTTATCCCAATTTATTGTAAGGTTGTTAGGCAATGCTTGTGGTGTGAGATTCGCAAAGGCTTCTGTATCATTAAAGTCTATCTTCCTACTCTCCTCATTACCCAATAGAACTATGATGCCCAAAACTATCACAACCAGCACCGTTGATTGAATGAAATCTTTCATTTTTCCACCATCACAAATTACCACCCCACGAAAGTTTATACTCCGAGTTGTCAGGGTTCAACAGCCCTTGCTTGGTAAGCACTCAGAGTTTCCGAGTCCTTTGGACTCAAGAGACGGTCGTGGGCTTATGGTTTGTCTGGCTTCACCTCCTTCATATCAATATGTACACAATCCTTCCAATACACGAATCTGTCCTTGCCTTTCTTCGTCTTGCCAGCAAAGACTTTGACTGTTTGCCCTGTTGCTGTGACCACTCCCTCTGTCACTCGGCCACTGCCATCAACAGCATGCTTGAATACTCTGTCACCAACCTTGAGTTCACTCATCTGTACATCCCTCCATTGTCCTCTGGTTCTATGTCTGTATCAAAGTCATAGCCAGGAGGTTGTATTGGCTGTCCTGGTAGATGGCCGACTTGGTCTTCATACTCATCAAGCTCCTCCTCTGTTGCTGGTCGAGTTTCAATCTTCTCAACGATTATCTTATTGGTCAACATGCCCAACATGTTCCCTATATGACCACTGCCATGGTACACGATATAGTGCAATGAGTGGAAGGGAAAGGCCACTGCTCGCCAGAACCACTCTGGCTGTCTCATCTTAGCAGTCACATGTACAAATGTCTGCCCTTGCTTTAATCCTTGCACCATTTTGTTATCTTCTCTCCATGTTTTACTGGCTTGAAGCTTCCACACTTGGTTCGCTTCTGCTCTGCTTTGTCCAACCCTGGACACTTCCTGCCAAACTCATCGCACTTCTTACACTCTACCATCGCCATCCCCATGTATCCTTTTCCTCTGCTCTTTGTGGCTGCGGACACTTTGATTCACGGCTGTCGCATATCTTCAGACACTCATGAAGTTCTGGGTCGTCTGAAGACTCCATCCGACATACACTCAAGCATGCTTCATACTCACTTGACTGGTGTGAAGCCATAGCATTCACAATAAACAACAGCAGATATATCACTGCCAATCCTAAGACGATATCCTTTATCATCGTCGTCACTGGTTTAATGTCCATTCACAAACCTCTCAAATGATGCTTCAACTTTCCATGCCTCTGTCCATTCATAATCGCATTCCTCACACCAAAAGTCAACTTCCCACTTTCCTTTGCCAACATGAGGGTGGCCACAGTCAACATCATACTCTCTAAGTCTGTGCTGTATCTTCCTCTCACACTTTGGGCATTTGATTTCCTCAGGGAATCCCATCCAACTTACCAAATCAATCCTGTGTCCCATCTTCCACCTCTATAGGAACCCACACAGGAGCCACGCTTGTTATCCTCATCTTTTTGACATATGTGACTCCATCATGGTCTTCTACATCACTGCCCAATGCTACACCTATTGTAGTGAATCCAGTTACATGCTTCAGTTTCTCAATCAGCTTTGTGTTTTCAACATATATGTCTCCCACAACTGCCTTCTTCTCTTCATCATAACTTAGCATGGCCATACCATCTGGCGGCTTTTCATGCTCTGTTGGCTCACACATGAAGGGAACACATACATCATTGAGTTCTTTGAGGGCTTCTTCTGAATAAGAGACTCCTCCTCTTGGGTCCTCTGCCTTCACTATCAATTGGTCTTTAATCACAATATCGTCAATCATCTTCCACCTCAAACTCAGCCTCAACCACATCAGGCATCTTACCTGTCTTTGGGTCATAGCTGACTTTCTTTCTTTGCTCAAGAAGTATCTTCTCAAGGTCTAGCACATTGTCCTGGTTGTCAGCATTCACATTGATATTGAGATGCTTCTCTCCATACAACAGCTTCGCAATAGCAATCATCTTGTCTATGTACAACGCCAAGTCTTTCGGGTTGTCGTCTCTGTCTGCTATTGATTGTCTAAGCCTCACAACATCCTTGGCCAAGTTGGCAAAGAATTCTCTAGGTGTTGCGAACCCAAGCTCAATGAATGCGTCTTCTGGTTTGCTCATGAGCCTCTTCCTAATCTTTCGCTCTATCTGACATGTCCCATCGGCCACAAAGAACTCACACTCGTCCTTGACTTCACAGCCATTACACTTCTTGTATTTGACTCGTGGTATGCCTTTGGTCGCTTTGCCTCCTGTTGCCGCGAATTTCTTCCGCTCTTCAGGAGACAAATACTTTGACCTGCCCGCAGTCGTGAGTCTATGCTGGAACTCCTTTGGGAGTTTCTTCACTGTGGTCTTTTTGCATTTCTCCACAACCTTTGGGTCTTCTCGTCCTGCCATTTACTCTATCAATGATAATTGGCCACATGCGGCTCCTGCTTCAACTTCTGCCTGTGTTGCTATCGCGACTGCGTAGTCGTATCCTGCTTCCTCAAGTTGGTCTTGTATATTCATAGTAGGTTCCTCTGCTCGATGATTCCTTCACCAAGCTCATTGTTCTCGCTGATGATGTTTGTATTGATTGGGCTGAGCTTGATAAAGAAATGCTTTGGGTCAAAATACTCTTTGAGCTTCTCTATATCAAAGTCAGCTTCATCGACGAGCGTGAGATTCACTGTTGTCTTGAGCTTGCTCTTGGTTCGTATCTGGCCAAGCTCCTCAAGACTCATGAGATTCTTGTACGGGATTAGGTCTTTGCGACGCTTTTCATCTAGACTATGTACACTCAACTGAAGCGTTATGTTGTCTTTTATCCAGCTGAAGTCCGAGCCTTTGATTCCTATGGTGCTGATATAGTGATGTATCTTCTCACCATGAGTGAACACCCGCATGGCCTCTATAGACTTCCGCACTGCCTCAATGTTGAGGAAAGGCTCACCCATTCTGGTGTAATTGATTTTGAGCTCTTTGCTTTCCCATGGGTCTGTCTCTATGTTCCCCTCAAGCACAAACAATATCTGCTCCAGTATCTCAAACTGATTGAGCTTCCTCCACTTCTTCAGCTTGCCTGTCGCACAGAACTTACATCCGATAGGACAACCAGACATAACACTCACACCAATCATCCATCTATCATGCCTTGACCCAAGCTCACATGCCTTCAACGCATTCTGCTTTCGGCCAACAGCATCTTTAGTATAATATGGCAACCATGTATCAGTCACCTCAATAGGATACCCATCATGCGTCTCTAGGGCATGCACTATTCCGTTTGCAAAATTTCTGCTCTTCGTAACTTCCATTGTAACACCGAATAACTGCTTCTATGCTGCCAAGTGGCCACCAAGGCGGCAGCCAGAGCTCCGGGCGTAGTTAATACGAGTTCCCTCAAATGGCCGAAGCCATTTTAGTATTAAGACATAATGCCCTTCTGCTTTCCTGGTATCAGCAAAGCAGGAGAGGGTGGGGTGTCCCTCTCCGTTGTTTGTGATTATCCTTCACGCACCCCGTGCATCTTCTGTACAAGCTTTTGTATCTTTGCCTCCTTTGCTCTTATTTGGCTTTCATATTTCACAAGCTCTTTGTGTACCTCTTCAGGAACACTCTGATTCCCCTTGCCATCAAGCGGGAATATTCTTGTGTCGATATTCACCATGATACCACCGAACTCAACAATGGGCAAGCCATCTGGTGCTGTCTGTTGTGTTGACATCATCTTTGCTGAGTAGGCTGCCGCAATGCCGTGCTTGTTGAAGACATCCTTGATGTCTTTGAGCAACGCTGTCGTTCTTTCCATACTTGCCTCGGCCACTCCTCTGTCAAACTGCGGTGCATGCTCATTATATAGAGCTGCTGCTTTGTTTTTCAACTCAGCAAGTTCGTCATGAAGTCCGGACAATTTCTTTTCGTAGCTCATGCTGACACCTTATTTCTTGCCCTTCTTTGCTGGCTTCTCCTCCTCTTCAACTGGCCAGTCTTCATCGTCTTCCTCAACTGGCTCAGGTTCTGGTGCTGGTTCAGGCTCTGGTGCCTTTGGGCTTGGGTTCTCTGCCTCAGGTTCATCCTCATCAAGGAGGCCAACCTCGCCTTTGTACAATATCGTAAAGATTGCGTATCCCTTGTCTGCTGAGACAATTTGTACCTTCTCAATCTTCGCACCATCTTCTTGCAGCTCAATCAATACCTGATTCACCTTGACGTCTGCCTCGTCATATCCTCCACGAACATCGCAAAAGATGTTCTTCACTAACAGTCCTTTAAAGCTTTTTGCCATTTTTAATCTACCTCCTTCACCATCTTGGTGACTGTGTCTTTGTTCAGCATTCCTATGAGTGTCTGGGCACATCTCTCAACGAACAAATTTTTGATTTCAACTTGACTTAACCCATCTCTGTCGTCGATGCTGATTGTGAATCCATTCTGTAATGTCTGGTTGGTTTGCTTACACGAAACAAACACATTGTAGTCGAGTGCAGTCTTTTCACGCACTACAGCCTTCTGTATTCCCATCTTCTGTTGCCCACACTTCTTACATGTAGGTTCTACAGGAGCATTTGGTGCGTCCACCTCTCCCAAAACAAATCCGCAAGCACCACAC
>Ga0180437_10007444_pt1 | contig 14221 bp, 14 predicted proteins | sample SS_ome_4_FD_132410 | JGI IMG/M metagenome (GOLD analysis project Ga0180437, IMG submission 132410) | Hypersaline lake sediment archaeal communities from the Salton Sea, California, USA - SS_3_D_1 metaG | ecosystem: Environmental > Aquatic > Non-marine Saline and Alkaline > Hypersaline >...
AAGAAGTTTACTTCCCAGACACTCAGCGAGGTGGCCGGCGAGGGCGAGGCTTGCAGTAGGTCAGTCTGGGTGACCAGGCCGACCAGAGTATCTTTGTCCTTGACAACCGGAAGGTGGCGTACCCGGTTTTCGCGCATAGTGCGAATGGCCTCTTCAATCGACGTTTTGGTCGTAGCGACCAATGGTTCCTTGGTCATCCAATCCTTGACTAGCATTGGGCTTTCCTCCTAGGATGAAAGGTTCAGCCGATGGTAGGTACCATCGCTCTATGTCGTATGGTGTTCGGTACGAGATGGGTGTTGACGTAGCGTCCTGTACAAGTATCTGGGATGATGATAGGACTGTGCAGCAACTGCAATCGGTCGCGACTCCAGTTTTGCCGCCTATGTCTACCGAGCATTATACTCGAGTTTACGGCTTTCTGCAAGGCGCCGAGTTTTCGCCTGGGAGCAAGATGGACGTGACCAGTTCACACCGTTGTCGCCGACGGTGACCTGTCCTACAAGGGACCGCAATCCCTTCTACCAGCATCCTGTGGGATATTTCATGTCACGTTGACAGAGCCCTGGTTTCACGCTATAATGGCTACAGCTCATCGGAGGCAGTCTAGAAGCTGGATGTTGCCGTACCAACCATCACCTTTGGCCTGCCCGAGAGGCATTGGGGCAAGCTGAACGAACCGGCCAGGAAGCTGCGAGTTGTGCCAGAGGAACTCGTACGGTTCAGCATCATCGCTGTTTCGGAGATGTTCCAAAGTGAGCCAACACCAACCCTTTCGATATTCTGTTTCTATTCCCATTCGCTATTCAGACATAGATGCCCAAGGGCATCTGAACAACGTGGCCACCTTTGCCTTTATGGAGCATGCTCAGGTGATGTATCTCCGCGAGATAGGGCTGTGGCAAGGGGACGATTTTGAGTCGATCGGCATGATCATCGCCGAGGCGGCCTGCAACTACAAGGCACCTGGCTACCTGGGTGAGACGGTGACGGTGTGGACGCGCGTCAGCCATCTGGGCGGCAAGAGTTTTCACTTCGAATACCGGCTCGAGACAGAGCGTGGCGAGATCGCTACAGGCCGGTCGGTGCAGGTTTGCTACGACTATGTCCAGCAGTGTTCCATCCCTATACCCGAGGCGTGGCGGGAGACCATCCTTGCCTATGAACCTGGTCTGCAGCGGTGGAGTCCATCCTCATAGAGGACGTTGAACTGTAATGACGGCTGGCTTGATGCGTTATCTGACCCTTACCCTGACCGCCCTGTGTCTCCTTGGGCTTATCCTGGCGGGTTGTGGACCGCGCGACGAGCCCTCGATCCGGGATGTGGAAGAACCGCTCCCAAGTTCACAGGCGGGGTTGCCCACTGCCAGTCCCGGGGACTCGCTGTCCCAGCCGCTGTGCCCGGAACCGCAGCCGCCCTTGATCACCGATTTTGAGGTGCGCAAGCCCCCATCGATCGCCGAGCCTCCACCGCGCTCACCATTCCGTGACCCCGTTTTTGGCACCTGCCTGGTGCGCGTCACCGACCGAAATGCCGACCTGCCACCGGACGATGCCTCGCGTGGCATGAAGAACGAGTACTCGCGGGTGCAATCCTTCAATGCCGATGGCAGCTTGGTCCTTGTGCGCAGCATCGAAGCCGAGTGGTACGTCTACGATACTGCATCACTTCTACCCCTGGGGCGGCTACCACCTGTCACTGAGCCGCGCTGGGATGCACAGGATTCCCAGTTGGTCTATGACAGCGACGAAACCCGGCTCATGGCCTACAATGTCGAGACCGGGGAAGGGACTTTGATCCGTGACTTTGCGAACGATCTGCCAGAACAGTCCCTGTCGGCCGTTTGGACCCACTACGAGGGCCGGCCCTCGATGGACACCCGCTATTGGGGCTTGGTGGCGGAGGATGGGGATTGGACCCCTGTGGCCTTTCTGGTCTACGACCGCCTTGAAGACCAGGTGAAGGTGCGCGACATGCGCGGGGTGCCGGGCATCGAGGACGACGTCGATCACGTGACCATCAGCCCGCTGGGGACCTACTTCCTGGCCTCTTTCGATCGCTCCTGTGAGCATGGACAGGCCGGTGACGACGCCCATCCTTGTGGACTCATGGTCTACGACCGCGATCTGCGCGACGGCCGGAGTCTATTGCGGATCATCGGCCACTATGACACGGCCCTCGACGCTCAGGGCCGCGAGGTGATCATCTACCAGGACATTGATACCGATCACATCTCAATGCTCGATCTGGAGAGCGGTGCGGTCACTCCGCTATGGGCCATTGATTATACCTACACACCCATTGGCCTGCACTTCTCGGGGCTGGCCTACGACCTGCCTGGCTGGGCGCTGGTCTCCACTCACAGCGGCGGCTATCCAGATGCTTTCACCTGGATGGATGACCAGGTGTTCGCCGTCGAGCTGAAGGCTGGTGGGCGTGTCGTCCGCCTGGCACACACCCACTCCCTGGTGGATGAGGACCAGGAACACGACTACTGGGCCGAGCCCCACGCCAGCGTGAACCATGACTTTACGCGGGTCTTGTTTACCTCGAACTGGGGCCGTTCGGGTACTGAAAAGGTGGAGATGTATCTGATCGAATTGCCAGTGGACTGGACTGGAACTGGACCATGATGATGGGATGGTCTATGCGCTAGAAAGAGGCGATGGCGGTGTCCAGGTCTGTATGGATCTCCAGGTATCGCTTGAGTCCTACGACTTCCAGTACGTGATCGATGAGAGGCTGAGGATTGAGGAGCTTGAAATGGGTCTGAAATCCTGTGTCCCGATCGCGGTGTACGGTTCGGTAAGCTTCCCACCCTGATTTCAGATCTGGCAGATCGTCACCTCGCAGCAACGCGGCAATGCTCTGCAGTGCCACCAGGCCTGAACTGCTCATATAGGACACATCGCCCAGGTCCAGGAGGATATCTCGCGCACCTGCGGCGTGAGCTTTTTGTGCCTGGGCAATCAGTTCCTGATAGTTAGACGCATCCAAAGGCCCGTGGGGACAGAGGATTGTCACCGGCAGCCTGCCCTGGACTTCAGATACGGTAACATCCATTACCTTCATTGTTCCTCCTTGAGTCGTTTAACCATGGTCAATGTGTTGCCATCCTCTCCATCAAACTGAAAATCTACCCGGTCCATCATCTGCCGCATGAGGTACAAGCCCAGTCCGCCGAGGGGTCTCTGTTCCAGGGGAGCTGCCACATCTGGAGAAGGGACCGCTTGCGGGTCGAATGCCGCACCCCAGTCGTGGATGGTTACCTGCACCCCATCATCAATCGATTTGATCTCGATCTCGATCTGCCCTCCCTGCCCACCATACGCGTGCTCGACGATGTTGGTGCAGGCCTCGTCCACGGCCAGTTTCAGGTCGTCGATGACGCGGCTGTCCAGGCCCAGATCGCAACCCATCTGGGTTACAAAGTTGCGCACGACGGCAAGCTGGTCACGATCGACAAACAGGTTCATCTCTGCCATTCAATGGTCCCCGTGTTCAAAAGCTTCGTAATCGGATCATGGCGCCGGTAGGATCAATCAGGGCGCGCAGGGTTCACCTTTGCTCGTGCCTGGGAGATGCACACGCCACGGAGGCACAGCGACGTCAGGCGCCCAGGACAGATCGTCGCACAACAAAGAGGGTGAGATCATCCGATTGGGCAATGCTGCCCGCAAAGTCCTGGACGGCATCCACGATGGCATCCAGGACCGCCTGCGCGCTGGCGCCCGCGTTGGCCACTATGACATCCCGCAGTCGCTCCTCGCCAAGAATCTGGTGATCTGCGTCCATCGCTTCGGTCACACCATCGGTGTAGAATACCAGCATATCGCCCGGCTCCAGGTCGATCGCGCATTCTTCAAACTCGATGCCGCGAAAGGCACCGAGAATGACGCCTTGGGAATTCAATTCGCGGAGCTTGCCCGTCCTGGCCTGGAACCAGAGGGGCCGGCAGTGCCCTCCGTTGGCGTATACCAGCCGGCCTTGGCGGGTGTCGAGCACAGCGTAGGAGGCGGTTAGCAGGAGCTCCGATGGTCTATCTTTGTGGAGTAGATCGTTGACCTGTGCCAGGACGGTCGACGGGCTACGGGCCTTGAGACCCGTACTGCGGATCACCGTGGAGCTGCGGGCCATGAAAAGCGCTGCGGGCACCCCCTTGCCTGTTACGTCGGCAATAACCATGCCCATCCGGTGACCATCGCCAGGAAGGTCGAAAAAGTCGTAAAAGTCGCCACCTACCTCCCGCGCTGCCTCGTAACGAGTGGCGAACTCCCATCCGGGCACCACCGGAGGTGCACTGGGCAACAGGCCAAGCTGGATCTGCCGGCCAATCGCCAGTTCCTTCTCCATGGCCTGCACCTTGATTTCCTCTGCGTGTAAACGTGTCTTTTCGATGGCCACGGCAGCTTGATTGGCCATCAAGCGCAGGTAATGCAGGTCTTTTTCATCCAGCAGTCGCGGTTGCCGTTGGTGAACCATCAGGATGCCGCCGGCGCGTCCCTCTACCACGAGCGGCACAACCGCCTGTCCCTTAAAGTCCTCCGTCTGCAGCCAGGCTGGCACAGCAGTTGGATTGCGCTTCTGGATGTCCTCCTCCAGGACAGGTTGCAGAGTACGCATGACCAGGCCAGGACCATCGCTCCCGTTGATGGGGATCTGTCGCCGCAGCGCAACGGGATCTAGGTGCCAGCCACTCGCCGCGCGAAATTCCAAGGAGCCAGGCTCCCCGCCGGGCAGCAATAGTGCACAGGCGTCGGCGTCCAGCAGCTCCCGCACGTTGTCGACCAGGTAGTCCATCAAACCGTCCACGTCCAGTCGACTCAGAAGTTGATTTGAGAAGTGGAGCAGTGCTGTCTCCTCGTGCAGGTGCCGTTCTTGCAGCACATCAAAGAGCCGTGCGCGCTCCAGGGCGATGCCCATCTGGCTGCCCACAGTGGTCAGCAGATTCAGTGCTTGGGGGCTGAACGAGGCCCAATCCGGTGCAGACACATTGAGAATGCCCAGGACCCGATCTCCAGAGCGCAGGGGCACGGAGGCGTGTACGGCCAACCCACGGCGGTCTCCACGGACGCTTTCCAGCCGGCTACAACGCACTTCGTTATAGGCACTGGTCAATTGCCCCGTGTCACACAATCTGCGGCAGGTGCAACTGCCTTCCCACGCATCCGCATTGTCCACATCCAGTGCAGGCGGCAGATTGTGGTGCGCAGCCAGTGTATAGTTGCTGTCCCCCCCGTCTTTCCCATCCCGTGGTTCTCTGAGGGAGATCCAGCCGGTCTCCAGGTCCATCAACTCGACCAGGTCTGCCAGCGCGCGCTCCAGCACACTGCGCACATCCACAGCCTGGTTCAGGCTTTCAGCGATGCGGTTCAGGGTGGTTAGCTTCTCAATGAGCTCCTGCTCAGAGGACATGGGGGGTCCTTTCCTTCGAGAAGGAATGCTTCGAGTCCGCAGATTAGAACGAAGCAATTGCCTTTTGTAGATCAGAATAGGTTTCCAGGAACATGTCATACCCCGCCGTCTGGAGCGCCCGGGTCACGTTGCGAGAAGGATTGACCAGCTTGAGATGTGGCGAGCGATAGGTCCCGGCGAGAATTCCCTTTCGCATCGACTTGGCGTCCTCCGGCGAGTCACTGTGGAGCAGCGTAAAGATGTAGTGGATGGACCGGAGTCCACCGCTGCTTATGAAGGCGACATCGGTCAGGTCGAGCACCAGGTTGTGTGTACCGGTTTCAAGAACATCCTGGGCCTGTTGTTCCAGTTGCTCAGAGGCTTCGGCCGCGATTTCACCCTTGATGTGAAACACAGTCACGGGCACCTTTCCGTTCTCGTACGAAATGACAATCTCCATCTCTGGCCACATCCTTTCACGCCTGTTTGGGGACTCCTACTATCGCATTGTACACCCATCCCTCGAATTTGTCAAGTTTAAATAATATAAATACCATTATTGTTAGGGGAAGCGGCGGCCCAGTTCCGTTTCCACGTCGGCCCAGGACAGGTCGCGGGCAGCCAGCAACACCAGGCTGTGATAGACCAGGTCGGCCAGCTCGCTGACCAGTCGATTGTCGCCCTCGCTCTGAGCAGCGACGATGACTTCGACCGCCTCTTCCCCCACCTTTTTGAGGATGAGGGGCAGCCCTCCCTCCAGCAGTTTGCAGGTGTACGAGCCCTCGCGATGGTTGATCTTTCGATCCGCGATGATGGCTTCCAGGTGGGGTAGTACGTCACCCGGCAGAGGGGATGCCTGTCCCTCTCCCATATCCAGTAGATGGCGGTGGAAGCAGCTCCGCTGACCCGTGTGGCAAGCCGGGCCGGCGGGCTTGACGCGCAGGAGTAGGGCATCGGCGTCGCAATCGTAGCGGATCTCGACGACGCGTTGGGTGTTGCCCGAAGTCTCGCCTTTGTGCCACAGGTTGCTCCGGCTGCGGCTCCAGAACCAGGTCTCGCCGGTTTCCAGCGTCCGTGCCAACGATTCCTGATTCATGTAGGCCAGCATCAAGACCTGTGCGGTATCTGCATCTTGCACGATGGCTGGCACCAACCCCTGTCCGTCCCATTGAATCTCCAATTTCTACCTCCTCACCGGCACACCGCGCTGTGCTAGGTATGTTTTGACCTGGTCGATGGCCAGTTGTTTGTAGTGGAAGAGCGATGCCGCCAGGGCGGCACTGGCCCCACCCTCCGTCAAAGCCTCGTAAAAGTGCTCCAGCCGCCCGGCCCCGCCGGAGGCAATGACCGGGATGGAGACTGAACCGGATACTGCCCGCAGGAGTGGAATGTCGTAGCCGTTCTGCGTGCCATCGGCATTCATGCTGGTGAGCAGAAGCTCACCGGCGCCTCGATCCTCGACCTCCCGGGCCCAGGCAATCGCATTCCGGCCGGTAGGCACGCGCCCTCCGTTTATATACACTTCCCAGCGGGGCATCTCGCCATCCCTCTCAGGAAGGCGCTTGGCGTCTATGGCCACGACAATGCACTGGCTCCCGAAACGCCTGGCTCCCTCGGCGATCAGTTCAGGCCGGCGGACGGCAGGGCTGTTGATCGAAACCTTGTCGGCTCCCGAGGCCAGGATCTCCCGCATGTCCTCGACGGTCCGCAGCCCGCCGCCGACGGTGAACGGGATGAACACTGTCTCTGCTACCCGGCGCACCACGTCGCGCATGATGTCTCGCCGCTCGTGAGAAGCGGTGATGTCCAGAAAGACCAACTCATCGGCGCGTTCAGCGTCATAGACCGCTGCTTGCTCCACCGGATCGCCGGCGTCGCGCAGGTTCAGGAAGCGTACACCTTTGACCACGCGCCCATCTCGTACGTCCAAACAGGGTATGATCCGTTTGGCCAGCATCTCTCCTCCGCAAAGAACTACGATCGCCGGGCAAGAGGCCATCTTGCCCTACATGCTTGCACCTGGTGATATCCGCGTAACTTGAATCACCTCGGGCAGGGACACCGCGCCGGTGTAGAGCGCCTGCCCGATGATGACGCCCTCGATGCCTGCTCCAGCGTGCTGCTTCAGGCGTGCCACGTCCGCCAGGGTGGCCACGCCTCCCGAAGCGATGACCTGCAGTCCGGTGTCTTGTGCCAGGGCCGCTGTCCCTTCGACGTCCACCCCCGTCAACATCCCATCCCGGGCGATGTTGGTGTAGACAGCGCGAGCCACCCCCTGCTGGAACATGGCCCGACCCAACGCCGCCGCTGTCACGGTGCTTGTCTGCAGCCAGCCGTGGGTGGCCACCTTGCCGTCGCGGGCGTCAATGCCGACGACGATCCTCTCTGTGCCAAAGCGCTCCAGTGCATCGGCCACCAACTCGGGATCCTGGACGGCGGCGGTGCCCAGGATGGTGCGTGTGGCGCCCAGGCTCAAGGCTGTCTCCAGGTCCACCAGCGAGCGCAGCCCTCCACCGAACTGGATGGGCGTATCAGGTACAGCGGCGTGGATTTGGGACAGGCGTCTCAGGTTGATGGGGAGCGAAGATATCGACTTGGTCTGGCCTTCACCGAACGCTCCATCCAGATTGACGACGTGGAGCCACTCGGCACCCTGTCCTACCCAGTGCCGGGCCACGGCGACAGGGTCGTCGCTGTACACAGTCTCATCTCTTGCTCGTCCCTGACGCAACCGCACGCAACGACCGTGTCGCAGGTCAATTGCTGGGAATACGATCATCGTGCTTTTTCTCCGATCACCAGTCGCGCCAAGTTCTCTAGGAGCAGCAGGCCCACCTCCTGGCTCTTTTCGGGGTGGAACTGGGCGCCCCAAACCTTCCCCCTGCCCACGACCGACGCGAACTCGACGCCATACTCGGTCGTGGCCAGCACATCGCCAGGTTCCCCGACCACGGGATAATAAGAGTGAACGAAATAGGAATAGGCCCCGTCGGGGATCCCCTGCAATAGCTTGCCTTCCGCCTTCTGCCCCAAGCCCTCTGCCAGCCGCAACTGGTTCCAGCCGATGTGGGGCACCTTCAGTTCCCCATCGGGGAAGCGAACCACGCGACCGGGCAGCAGACCCAGTCCGCGGTGATGTCCCATTTCCTCGCTCTCGTCAAATAGAAGTTGCATTCCCAGGCAGATGCCCAACAGGGGCTTGCCCCTATCCACCTGGCGCAGCACCGGCGCAACCAGCCCTCGCGCGCGCAGGTGATCCATCCCGTCGCCAAAGGCGCCCACACCGGGTAGCACGATGCCCCGGGCCCCGTCCAGCATCTCTGGATCGCCGGTCACCACCGCGGCAGCACCTACGCGTTCCAGAGCTTTTTGCACACTCCGCAGATTGCCCACGCCATAGTCCACGATGGCGATCATGTCACAGGACCCCCTTGGTCGATGGTATGCCCTGGCGGCGCGGGTCCAGACAGGTGGCCGCATCCAGAGCCCGTCCTAGCGCCTTGAACAGTGCCTCGGCCTTGTGATGGTCATTGCGTCCATAGCGCACTGAGGCATGGAGACTCAGGCGGGCGTGCACGGCCAGCGTCTCCAGGAAGTGGATAATCAGGTCGGTGCTTAACACGCCGATGCGAGGGGTGGCGAATTCGACATCTACTACGGCGTAGGGACGCCCGCTCAGATCCACGACAACGCGAGCCAGGGCCTCGTCCAGGGGTGCGTAGCAGTGGCCCATGCGGACGATCCCCCGACGCTCGCCCAATGCCTGGTCCAACGCCTGCCCCAGCGCGATGGCCACATCTTCGACAGTGTGGTGCTCGTCCACGTGGAGGTCGCCGTGGGCTCGCACGGTCAGATCGATCAGGCCATGGGCGGCCATCTGGGCCAGCATGTGGTCGAGAAAGCCCAAGCCAGTATCGATCTCATAATGCCCTGTGCCGTCGAGGTCGAGGGTAACGGTGACGTCGGTTTCCTGGGTTTGTCGCCGGATGGCGCCCTTGCGGTGGACGTGCGACTGGTGGACGGTGGGTTGGGCGTTGTCCTCTTTGGGACCTGCTGCGGTTGGGACCCTGAGCACGGTTCGTAGGGTGGCGAGGAAGGCATCGTTCTGGTCAGGGCGGCCAACGGTGATACGCAGTGCATCGACCAGCGATGGATCCGAGAAGCTGCGGACCAGGATGCCCCGTTCGGCCAATGCGCCGGCGAGCTTCTTGCCGCTGTGACCCTCAAAACGGCAGAGGACAAAGTTCGCCTGGCTGGGGAGGGGAAGCACACCGGGCAGGGCAGCCAGAGCCGCCTGGAGTCGCTCGCGCTCACCGGCGATCTGGGCCATCACAGCCTGGACGCCGCTCATGTCACCGAACGTGGCCAACGCCGCGACGACTGCCGCCGCGTTGACGTTGTAGGGAGGTCGCAGTCGCTCCAGTGCGCCCACGACCTGGGGCGACGCCAGGGCGTACCCCAGGCGCAGCCCGGCCAAACCTGCCCACTTGCTGAATGTCCGCAGCACGATCAGGTTGTCGTGTGCCTCAAGCAGCGGCACGGCGCTCGACCCGCCGAACTCGATGTAGGCCTCATCCACGACGACGGCCAGGGGAAGCTGCAGCAGGCGACGGATCGTCGCCAGAGGGATCGCCTGTCCATCGGGATTGCCCGGCGAGGTCACAAACAACAACTTGGGCCGTGCCTCAGCCGCGGGATCGCCTACCAGGGCTTCGATGGCTGCCACATCCAGCGAAAAATCGGCGTGGCGGGGGATCGCCAGTACCAGGCCCCGATGGCCCCTGGTGCAGACGGCGTACATGCCAAAGGCCGGCGGGCAGACGACGACGCCCTCGCCCGGCTCGATAAAGAGGCGCACGGCCAGGTCAATGATCTCATCTCCACCGTTGCCCAGGATGACGTTCTCCGGCGCTACGCCGGCATAGTGGGCTACGGCTGCTGTGAGCGCCCGGTAGTCGGGATAGTAGCCATACCCGTCATAGCAGGATAATGCTTCCCGGACCGCCGGCGAAGGCCCGTAGGGGTTCTCGTTGGTGTCCAGCCGGACGAGTCGCTCCACTGGCAGCCCGGCGCAGGCGGCCAGCGCCTGCCAATCGGGCGCATCATAAGCTTCCAACTCCTCGACGTGGGAACAGAACAGAGATACTGTGTCTATCATAGTTCACCATCCGGTTCGTCTATTGGCTGGAACCCCTCCATCCGCGCGGTGACGGCGGCAGCGTGGGCCGTCAGACCCTCGGCCTGGGCTATGATCTGAGCGGCTGGCCCCAGCCGCTGGGCCGGGGCAGCACCGACGGCAAAGACACTGGTCACCTTCAGAAAGTCGCGCACATGCAGGGGTGAGGCAAAGCGGGACGTGCCTCCAGTGGGCATCACGTGGCTGGGGCCGACGACATAGTCGCCCAGCGCTTCCGATGAACCCTCGCCGACAAAGATCCCTCCTGCATTCGATACGCGTCCAACCAGCGGCCACGGGTCGGAGACGAGCAGGCAGAGGTGTTCGGGTGCATACTCGTTGGCCAGGGCCAACGCACCGTCCATGTCGTCGACGATCAAGATCGCACCCTGGCCGCGCAGCGAGTCCTCGATGATCTCTCGCCGGGCCAGCGCAGGGATCTGGCGCTGCACCTCGACCCCTACCGCTTCCGCCAGTTGCTCGGAAGGTGTGATCAGCAACGCCGTCGCCAGTGGGTCGTGCTCCGCCTGGGCCAGCAGATCGGCTGCACACAGGGCAGGGCTTGCCGCCTCGTCGGCGATGAGCAGCGTCTCGGTGGGGCCGTAGAGCCCGTCGATCCCCACGTCGCCGTAGACCTGTTTTTTGGCCAGGGTGACAAAGAGACCGCCAGCGCCGACGATCTTGTCGACGCGGGGAATGCTCTCGGTCCCATAGGCCAGGGCAGCCACTGCCTGCGCCCCGCCAAGAAGAAACACGCGCTGGATACCGACGACGTGGGCCGCCGCCAGGGTGGCGGGGGCTGTGCTACGCTGTGCGTTCGGGGGTGTGACGACGGCGATTTCGGAAACGCCGGCCACCTGGGCCGGTATCGCAGACATCAGCAGCGAGGAGGGATAGGCCGCGGTACCGCCAGGTACATAGATGCCCACGCGTTTCAGGGGCCGGACCATCTGGCCCAGCGCGCCCCCTTGGTCATCCCATTCCAGCCAGCAGCCACGCGGCTCCCGTAGGTGAAAGGCGCGAATGCGATCGGCTGCCAGGTGCAGCGCCTGGCGTAGATCGGGAGGCGCTGCGCGATAGGCGGCTTCAATGGGCTCCGATCCGATGGCAAAGATGTCGAGGTCCATGCCGTCAATCCGCCGGCCATAGTCACGCAGGGCAGCGTCGCCGTCCCGGCGGACATCGGCCACTATCTGGGCCACGGCTTGCTCCGGTGATATCTCGCGGCCAAAGACCGCTCGCAGGCGGGCAGCCACGCGCTCTGGCGGGGCCGTCTCTGCACGGGTCCGCAGCCCTACGATGTGCGCACGAGCCGCGGCAGATCCTCGGATGATGCGAATGGTCATGGGATATCTCCTTGTTGGACAGCTTCCAGATTCGAGAGCAACTGCCGGATCTCGCCCAATTGGAGGCGGTAGGCGACGCGATTGACGGCGAGGGTCGCCTGGCAGACGGCAATCTCTTCCAGTTCGATCAGGCCGTTTTCGCGCAAGGTCCGTCCTGTCTCGACGACATCCACCAGTAGATCGGCTAGGCCGACCAACGGGGCGAGTTCGATGGAACCGCTGAGAGGCACAATCTCTGCCGAGAGGCCGCGCTGCTGAAAGTAGGTCTGGGTGAGGCGGGGATACTTGGTCGCTACGCGCAGGCCGGTCGCCAGGCGAAAGTCGCGGTCCTGCTGCAGAGGTGTGCCGGCGAGCACCAGCCGGCACTGGCCAAAGTCCAGGGACAGGGGCTCGTACACATCGCGCCCGCTCTCCCAGAGCGTGTCCTGCCCGACGATGCCCACGTCGGCGGCACCGTACTCGACGTAGACAGGGACATCGGCGGGCTTGACAAGCAGGAAGCGCATGGTCCCTGTCGAAAAGGCAGAGTCGGGCTTGCCCCTGCTGTCAGAAATGGTTTCTGTGATCAACAATTGCCGCGAGCCATTACCCAGATCGCAGCGCCAACCCAGGCGGCGAAAGAGTGCTGAAGCGGGCTCCAAAAGGCGACCTTTGGGAAGCGCGATGGTCAGAGACTTCATGGGTGCACCCCCTTCGACAGATCGATCCAGGTCCGGGCTTCCCGCCATAGTTCGGCTTCGGTCAGGGTCCGTACGCCTCTGGCGTCGATCAATTGCCAGTCATCGCCGGCGCATTGCAGGACTCGGGCGATACCGCGACGGCGGGCGTGCTTGGCCAGCGCAGGTCCGTCCAGTCCCAGGGGATCTACCTCGACGCGACAACCGCCCTGGCGAAGGCGTTGCACCAAGGCCAGGCAACCGGCGTGGTCACAGCCACGTACCAGCGCATGTGCTGCCAGTGGGGGCAAGGGTGCGCCTTGGCGGCTCTGGACGAGCAGCGCGCGCTCGATGCCCAGGCCAAAGCCCACGGCAGCCAGCGGGCGACCAAAGTGGGCGATGAGATCGTCGTAGCGCCCACCGCTGACGATGGGCCAGCCCAGGCCCGGCGCTACTCCGCGCATGGTGATACCGGTGTAGTAATCCATGCCGCGCACCTCGCCTAGGTCCAGGATCACACGGTCGGCAACCCCGTAGGCCTGGAGCAGGTGGTAGACGGCCGCCAGTCGCTCGATAGCGACCTGGGCCGTGGGACATTCGGACAGCCCCGCACTCAGAGATCGGGCTTGGTCCAGCACCTCCGGCCCGCCGACGAGATGGGGCAGGCGTTGCAACAGCTTGTGCCAGTTCCCGGTTAGCCCGGTCTGGGCCAGGGCCGCATCCAGCCGGGCGCTGCTCTTGTGGTCTATGGCCTCGCGGATGGCGGGCAGGACGCCGGTGGGGAGCCCCTCTGTCAAGGCGCGGAAGAAGGCCATCTGGCCCAGATTGAGTTGAAAGTCACCCAGAGCCAGCGCTTCCATGGCAGCGATGGCCAGGGCTGCCACTTCGGCGTCGGCCACCTGCGTATCGGCACCGAGCAGCTCAACGCCTGCCTGGGTGAATTCGCGCTTGCGACCGGCCTGGGGTTCCTCGCAGCGAAAGAGGCTGCCCACGTAGGAACACCGCAGCGGCATGGGTTGGTCGAACAACTTGGTCGCTGCCATGCGGGCGACCTGGGGGGTAAAGTCGGCCCGCAGCGCCAATGTGCGCCCGCCGGGGTCGAAGAAGCGGTACATCGCTTGCTGCAGCCGGGCGCTGGCCCCGACGCTCAAATTGTCATAATACTCAAATGTGGGTGGGATGATCTCTTGGTAGCCCCAGCGTGCGAAACAATCGCGTAGGGTTGCCTCCGCTGCCCTGCGGCGCGCTGCTTCGGCGAGAAAACGGTCTTGGACGCCGCGCGGGAGTTGGCTACGCAGCGGATTGATCGTCGAGTCATTTAGGTCTGGTTTCATTGTCCTCGTCCTGGGTACAAACCTTTCCGGATAACAAAAAAGACCGGTCGGTTGACCAGCCTTTCTGGATGAGCCCGCAGGCAACAGCGCACGCCCCTGTAGGGCGTAGGGACTCATCCTATGGACTATGATGGTGGACGGCAAACAGGAAGGTTCGCTGCGGAGCCTCCCGCTGAGATGTGGTATGTTGTCGCCAGCCGTTCGTTACGGATTGCATCTCATCCATCCCTGTTGCCTTGAGCGTGCGGCAGATGATAGCACACAATAGCCAAAGAGTCAAGTCAGTGCTTGGATGCAAATCAAGGCGTGGATGG
>Ga0180437_10007446_pt1 | contig 14217 bp, 13 predicted proteins | sample SS_ome_4_FD_132410 | JGI IMG/M metagenome (GOLD analysis project Ga0180437, IMG submission 132410) | Hypersaline lake sediment archaeal communities from the Salton Sea, California, USA - SS_3_D_1 metaG | ecosystem: Environmental > Aquatic > Non-marine Saline and Alkaline > Hypersaline >...
ATAGATGAGATGCTCGCCTCAATGAAAAAAGGGTTGTATGTTCCCGGATTATCGGGAGGGACCGATGTGACTACAGGCTCCTTCAGTGGAGTGGTCCCCCACGGGTATTATGTTGAACAGGGAGAACTGGTGTATCCCACTCAGGCTCTCATCAGTGGAAATTGCTTTTCAGCATTATCTGCTGTGGAGATGGTGGGATGTGAACAGAAGGCAAATCTGGAAGGAATGTATGGTGTACCCCTCTTAATTGATGGAATGACCATCATTTCTCGCTGATTGTTTTTCGCATGCGATATCTGAATACTTCAAAATCCCGGTGTTCATACATGGATACAGACACAGCATTGGATCGGGCCACATTGAGTTCCACTGTTGTATACCCCTTTTTTCTGCAGAATGCTTCGGCTTTTTCCAGTAATGCTGAGGCAATTCCCTGGCATCTGTAGGGTTCTTCCACAAATAATTTGAGGATGAATCCGATCTTTTCACCGCTGAAATAATCTGTGCTCTCGATCACCCAGATGAATCCCACCACCGAATTGTGTATGTCTGCCACCCAGATTTCACCATTGAATCGTGAAACTGCTTTCTGGAAGAGAGCAGGATGGTCAGTTTCGATTCGGGTGGGAGGTATACTACAGAGGTGTGCATCATAGAGCAGTGTTTTCTTATCCATTTCCATGATTTTTTCAATATCTGCTTGGTACGCCTGACGGATCATGAATCACCATACACCTGTTCTTTTAAAACATGGGTCACATGCAGTATGTTCCCTGATCCAGGAGCATACTCCCATCCACAGAAACAGTGGGAGAAGATATGATCAAATCCCAGTGTATGTCGGATTGATTCTGACCGCCATAGTGTCGATTTTCACCCAGGGCCAGATGAATACTGCCCGGGAATTTTTCATCGGTGAGCTGATGGCCCACCATGTGAATTATACAGGGATTGAGACCGAATCCGAGTTCTCCTATGACAGAACCATCACCGGTGCTGTGAGAGAGGATATCTCTACAATACCTACTTTCTGCTGTATTCCCTACCGGAGTGACCGTTCCTGAAGAAACATTAACCGGTAACACTCCACAGCATTTCCCATGTCTAAAGGTGAAATCAAACACTGCCTTCCCTTCCGATTTTGATTCATTGGGAGCCACATATACTTCGCCTGTGGGAAGATTGCAGATTTTTTCTCCATGATGGAGATCTTCCCGGGTGATGATTCCATCTTCTTTTAATATGGGCCTTCCTTTAATGTTCAGGGTGATATCAGTACCTTTTTTGTTTTGAATATGAATGTCTGATGCTCCTCGCAGATATGAGGCGACAATTTCTATTCTCTCTGCCAGCACATGATAATCAATATCTATGGCCTTCCACACCATATCGTGATACACAGAAAAATCCATGGTGTATAATGCAGTCTGGGCAGGAGTGGGATATGCTATGCCTATCCATCGCTTGTCTGAATGGGAAAGGATGATATCTGTGATAGCCTTTCTGTAGAGTCGTTCTGCCTGGATACGCTCATAGGGCAACAATCTGAAGGGGAGTGGATCCTCTGGCTGCATTCCCGCGTAGATGATGAAATCAGATTCTTCAATCAATGAGCGGGTATGATCAGGGAGGGCGGTAATATGTTCTGGAGGTAATTCATGCAACTCCTGGAGCATAAAAGCATCTGAATGAATTTCTATGAGAGGATAGGCTCCTCGTTTTCGACAGGCCAGGGCAATCTGCTCACAGAACTGTGCACAATCTTGTCTTCCCCTGATGTAAATGGTATGATCTTCCTGGATTTGAGCACAGATATGCACGATCTTTTGAGCGATTTTTTCATATTCACAGATCATAGTGATTCTCACCATAACAGTGATATAAGAGTATGTATACTGGTGCTGGATAGATACAGGACCGTGCTTTGGAGGAGCAGCATTTATGAGGATGATCCAGTATTCTCTGCTTTTCAGGGCCAGTATAAAACCATATAGTGAATTCTTTCAAAGAAATACAATATATGAGATAATGGGCAATTTTTTCATCAATTGCAGCCTTTTATCCCCACAGTTATCAAAGTGTTTCTAATATCAAATAAAAAATAGAAAAAATAAGGTAAAAACATATTATCTACTAATATTTAAATACATATCGAAAGCTTTATATATATTGATAAGATTATTGTATTGTAGTTCCTAATTGAACTGGAATAAAATCAGGAGGTGAACCTATGGAGATCAGAGCAAAGAAACTCGAGAACATTAAACCCACAGCAAGTGCTGGACCTATTTGGAAAGAATCCAAGATTTACTGCATGTAAAAAAATTTCTTTCTAATTTTTTTCCTTTTTTTTGACCAAGAGGTATTATCATGTATGTAACAGTTTCAGAACAGATTTTTATCAGAAAAACCAGCAGAGGTAACTATATTCTGCAGGGAGATCATGTCATCGAGGTGAACGAAATATCTGAGGAAATCCTATCTCTCTGTGATGGCACCAGGACCAGTGAAGAAATCCTCAGCGAACTGTGTTCTCGTCATGATGAAAATAGAGACGATGTGAGGGCAGACTTTGAAGACTTTCTGGACTCCATGCTAAAAACGCACATCATAAAATTTATTCCTGCTCTCTCCTATAGAGAACCTCTGTACCAGCATGACAGACCCTTTTCCATTAACCTGGAGATAACTTATGCGTGCAATCAGCACTGTGTTTTCTGTGCAGCCGATGCAGGAAAGCCATTAGAAAATGAACTCACACAGGGAGAATATGACACGCTCCTGGATGAAATTATTAAATTGCACATCAACCCGGTCACTATTACCGGCGGTGAGCCGCTACTCAAGTATGATGTGGTCCTTCACATGGTGGAAAAAATTGTTTCTGCTGGATTGCGCCCAATCATGCTCACCAATGCAGTACTCATCACTGAAGAGATGGCCGAAGAATTATATTCGGCTGGATTATCCACCATTCAGACCAGCGTGGATGGGTTGACACCAGAAGTCCACAACCACATCAGGGGGACATCCACAGCCTTCGATGACGTGAAAAAGGGGATTGCCATTTTCAAGGAAGCTGGATTTGAAGTTCATTTAAGTACGGTCTTGAATAGACAGAATTTTTTTCAATTAGAAGATATTCTGGCTATTGAGAATCTTTTTGGAGCAGATAAAACCTATATATCTTTTGTTCACCCTCTGGGAAGGGGAAAGGATAAGAAATTTTATTTGACACCTCAGCAGGTGAAAACGTATTTTGTAGCCTCTCACTCCATAGAGACTGGTGAAATTCTCAATGAATTCATCCCCCGAGAGCGATGTTCAATTGGAACATCACCCGTGGTAACACCTGCAGGCGATGTGTATCCCTGCATGCTGACAAAATTTGAACCATTGAAACTTGGAAATGTCAGAGAAACAACACTCACAGAAATCTGGCAGCATTCTCTCCTGTTAAAAGAATTATTTGATTGTTCTGTTTACAAGCTGGAACCCTGTAAAACCTGTGAATATAAATTGTACTGTGGGGGAGGATGTAGAGGAGCAGCCTTTGCATATCATGGAACGATTTATAAAAATGATCCCTATACCTGCAGAGCAACTCGCTTAATTGTCAAGGAATTAAAGGAGAGGGGAACCGAAGATACAAAGAAGCGGTATGAATTGCTCTGTGAAGAGATGGTCCCATGAACCCGGATAGTACATTCGAATTTTTTGATCTTCACATCAGTAGAGAAGAAGATAGTTTTATTGTGGGAAGACAGGACACAGGAGTATATATCAGCCTACCCGAACCTGGAGTGGAGGCTATTCATCTCTTACAGGAAGGAAAATCTCTGAAAGAGGCTGAAGCGCTTTTATCAGAGAAATACGGCGAAGAAATAACGTTAGGAGGATTAGTGGAAGATTTCATTGATAATGGATTTATAAAATCTGTAGATGGCACTGAATTAGAACAATCACATGAAGTAATACATTATCATTTCACCTGGATAAAAAAATCCCATGTATCCTGGCTGTTTTCTCGAATCACTGTTTCATTCCAGATACTATTCATACTCAGTGGATTTTCCCTGCTTTTTTCCAGGGGGTATATCCCTGCATATTCTGATCTTTTTTTCCACCCCTGGTATACTGTGGTGGGTGGTATCACATTTGTGTGTGCCTGGCTTCTCACCTTCAAGCATGAATTTTATCATCTGCTGGCAGCCAAGAATTATGGAGTAGAGGGGACATTCTCCTTTTCCCACAGGCTATATTTTGTAGTAGCTGAAACTGATCTGACCAATGTATATTCACTTCCCAGAAAACAGAGATATGTGGTGTATTTTGCAGGGTTACTTACTGATGTCATGTTTATGGCCCTCTGTTTCTGGCTGCGATTTCTGGCAGATATTCAGGTTATCCATCTCGGGGGATTGGGATACGATCTGGTGAATGGACTGGCACTCATGCAGTTGATCCAGATTTTATGGCAATTCCTCTTTTTCATGAAGACAGACATCTACTATGTATTTGTCACCTATTTCAGGACTACAGATCTGTTAGCAGATACCCAGCGGTATATTAAGGAGAGACTGTATGAGTACTTCAATATATTTTCTAAACAGGATTTGAGTCTCATTTCAGAAAGGGAAATCAAAATTATCAAATACTACTCGGTGTTTTTTCTCCTGGGTAGCTGTGTAACAATGGCAGTATTTCTCTTCTATTTACTGCCTATTATGACAGAATTTTTAGTGGGATCTGTGCAGGGGATTCTTTATGGAACATTTGCTGAAAGGACTGATGGATTGGTGTTCATCAGTATACTGGTGACGTATATCGTTCTTATGACTAGATCGATGTTGAAGAGAGAACAGTAAAATATGTGTTTCATGTGGTAACATGTAGAAAAAAATGCAACTGATCCAAAAAAGGAGGATTTCATCTGTACAGCACAGTTAACCACTGGATTTCTCAAATCAGTTAAAATGATCATGATGTGTAAAAAAGGAAATCTATTTAATGGCGTATCTCTCATGTATTTCGATGTTAGATATATCCGAATTTAAGAGATGGTTCAACCAGGCTATCCATACTTATAATTCGGCTCAAAGAGATCATGAAGATGGTGACTTCGATTGGGCATGTTTTAAATTTCAACAAGCTGCAGAATTTGCTCTGAAGGCATTTCTGAGAAGTACGGGTAAAATAGGTGCTGGACATTCTCTATTAAGGCTAATTGAAGAAATAGAGACCGTAGGAATTCGTACAGATGAAATAAAAAAGTGTTCATTAACATTGGAAAAATTCTATATTCCCACGAGATACCCAGATGCTTATCCCGAAGGAAGCCCTTACGAGTTTTATGACACAGAAGAAGCCAAAAAAGCCCTGGAATGCTCCTCGAAAATAATTGAATTTGTGAGGAAAATATATGATGAACATGTTGAGGAAGTTGAGAAAGAAAGAAAGGGATGATCTTCTGGAAAAAGCTGAGTATTATTTGAAAATACTCAGAAAGAAAATAGGACCACTTTCAGGCATAGTTTTCGGATCCGTGTCCAGGGGAGATTTCAACTATGCTAGCGACGTCGATGTATTGGTGATAGCCGAAGAACTGCCTTCACATCCACTGCGAAGGATTGAAATTCTTCTGAGCCCATGGGTCCCCGGTGTTGATCCCAAAGGATACACCCCTTCTGAATTTGAAGCATTGAAGCAAAAGAATAATCCTTTCATTCAATCTATTCTACAGGAAGGCATTGTTCTTCTGGATGATTTAGGTATATTTCAAACTTAATGGAATTCATACATTGAAAGTGGATTAAGCATGTGTTATTCATGTTCACCTGATTATTAATCGTGCAATTTTTTTACTATTGTAAATTTTTTTGTAAAGAGATTACATTTTTCGAGGAAGTTGTAATGAGATAATTATGGAACTCTGTACCCTCCAGAGAAACCGAAAAGTACTTATCAATTATTGAAAAAATGGAAAAAGACTGTTTGCTCATGATTTGTGAGGTGAGAACTATGAAGGAAATAGAGGAGGAAAAATGATTTTTTAGATTCGATTCAACTTCAAGATGCTGTTATTCGCCGAATTGAAATTAGTGGAGAAGCTGTTAAAAATATCCCTCAAGAGATAAAAGAAGATTACCCTGAGATTCCCTGGAAGGAAATTGCATAAGTGCGGGATCTGGTTTTTCATAAATATTTTGGAATTGATTTAGAATTAACTTAGGAAATAATAGGAGAGATATCCGCGATTTAAAGAAAAAGATCCTTGTTATAAAGAAAAATTTTAAATCCTCAGACGAATACAAGAATGAAAACGAAGGAAAATATTCTACTTCGGATAATTAATCTTATCCGAAGTGATGAAGGCGATATTGAGCATTTTTGTAAATAGGTTTATGTAAACGTTGGAAGGGAAATATCATATATATTTAAATTTTGAAAAAGAAATAACATTCCAGCATAAATTAAGAAAATTATATAATGAATTAAAGCAAAATAACGAGATTTATAGACTGAAAATCCTTTTGGATATTCATTTTCAAAATATTTTTTCCACAGTGGAATCGAACCCACAGCAATAATGGGGACTAAAACTAAGAGCCAGTCGTTTTTCTGAGGAAAGAATTTGAATTTTAACAGAAGTATGCCTATCAATAGAATATATAGAAAGGTGGATAATACCTGTAAAAATCGTATTTCTGCATGCACATCTCTCTTGAATGATTTCCAATGATAATTCAAATTTTTAAAGAGTCTCCTGATTTCGAGAAAATGAGTTGTGGATGGTAAATGTAAAATTTTGAAAGTATTGATAATATTCAGGACACACCCTCTCCGAGTATTGTTGAGTGCAATAATGAACCCATTAATTTTTTTGTTTGCCATGGGGATATAAAAACCTATAAAAAGAGTAATTAAAAAAATACCTAAGAACCATATTATTTCTTTTGCATCCGAAAGTATTGCTATTATTTGAATAATAAGTGCCCCAAAAACAGTTAATGACGAATTATTCACTTCTGAAGAAATAGAATTCATGGTTTTTGTCATTTGATCAAGAATGTCGGTGATATGACTTCCAATCTTGATTAAAAATTCATCAAGTTTTTTAAATTCTTCATCGAATGCTTTTTCTACCAATCTATCGTACATAGTAATTATTTTATCTGCATTTCCTGGTTCAAGAATTTTTTCCATTTTTAAATCTATAATTTCTTTATATGCCATTTTCCAGACATTTTGAAATGAGGGAATATCCAATCGCTCTGTGAATTTTTCATTTAATTTTTTCAACGAACTGAATGCTATATCCTGTTGTGAAATTTCTTTTTTCAGAGTATCTAATATAATGGTATCATTCTGAAAGTGTATTAAAGATTTTTTTTTCAAGAGATCATATTTAATTTCAAACAGGCTCTCATTATTATTATCCGTAACATCGTCGTTGATCATCCTGAAAAATACATATATCATCACTTTCCAGCAATGCTCCATCAAAATATCATGGTGCAAAATTTCATCCTGAAAGAACACAGAAGGAGGGAGAAATGTGATATGATTGTACAGGAGTTGCAACTCATCATGATTACCTATTAGCCTATTGATTACCAAAGGGGAGTCCCATGAAGACCCGATATAAAGAAATTTAGAAGTTATCTGCAGTGTGCTATCGGGAATGATTATGAGAGGTATCCTGGAGAATTTGTTCCCGGTGGCTCCTGAGAGGTATTCAATAATAGGAGCTGGATTGTTAGATTTGAGGTAATTGAGAAATTCTTGTTCAAATAACCAAAATAATATAAGAGCAGACTCATCCAGTGGAATAGATTTTGAAATGCTAATTTCGAGAAAATTTTCAATATGTGATTTAACTATTTTCATCTTAACATGTAATTTGAGATTTTTCAGGCATTTTGGACATAATGAGGTGATTAGATCTGCCAGTATTTCAAATGTAGCTGTTACTTTTTTTTCTTTTGATTCATTAATTTGCATTGCTGCTGTCAGATCGGTAAAAAGAGTACTGGCTTTCAAAGAGCATGCATTACAATTTTTAATAGATGAAAGGAATGTACTCTGGAATAATTGCGTAGAAATCAATGGTGGCCATCCATCACTGAAATCAAATAATACAGTACCCCTATCAATTATGGAAACTTTGAGATTTGGATGTATATCATACGTTGATAACCAGTAACATGTCATAAAAAAATCATAAAGCCCTGTTTTTTTTAAATTTGAATGTATTAATTCATTATAGGATATATCAAGAGATAATGAATTCTGGTTCTCCGAAAAAGTACATATGTTAGAATACTTTTTTACATTTACAATAATTTCTGTGAAATCCATAAAAGCACCGATTTATTCTGTATCAATGAAATAGTATTTCTCGAGAATTTCCTTTTGAAATTTCCAGGTAGAGATCCTCAATATCGATAACGATTTCTTTATTCCCATCTACCAGTCGGGGCTGGATCACCGTATATAATTTGGATAATGGGCAGGAAATTTTGATACCATCACAGGTCAATGTCACCATGGTATTTTTTACATCGCCATTGATCTCATAAATCTGTTCCAGCGTTTTTTGGCTAATGATGATTTCTTTTCCTACGCTTTCTTCGATTTTTTTGATTGTTTCATTCAGAGACTCTTTAAGAAATGTTATTTTTTTAAGATCAAAGAATTCCCACCAATAAGTTGCATAATATTCGCTCTGGAATATTTTTACCCCGTCTTCATGGATGGATTTATCATGACCGAGATAGGGGTAGATTATCCCTTTTCTTATATCTCTCGAGAATACATCTTCCAGCATGTCAATGAGCTGGTCTTTCTGAGATGAAATTTGTGCAATATCTTCAAGATATTCTGATGAGTATATTACTATGAAATGCTGTCCATATAACTCGATTAAAAAGAAGAATAATGCAGCACCTCGTGAGTTCAGGGTGTTTTTATAAAGGCGGATCAATTTTCGGACTTTGAATTTAAAATATTTCATTTCATCTTTAATGGATATAAATGATACTTTCGGATGAAGAATGTCATCACAGTATTGCTTTGCTTTGTTTCCTTGAAAATTGTGAATCTGAGCATGTTTCCCATACGGACAACTCAATATTCCATTCTTTTCCAGGGTGCCTGCAATGTTCCACATAAAAATATTTTCCAGTTGATTTCCCCGACGAAGGTTTCTCAATTGATGGATAGTCATTACTCGTATGAGGTTTCGAGGAGGTATTTTTCCTTTGCATTTGCATATGGCAAGTTTTTTGATCTGAACGGGATATAAGATATTAATTACTTGATTATTGGATAATGCACCTCCAAGAGAGAAAGATTCTTGCCAATACACCGCCTCATATTTCTGAAATACCTTTACTTCGTCTTCATACACAATTCCATCTACAATATAGGGATATACTAACCCCTTTTGGATGTTATCAGGGAAAATTGTTAAAAAAATGTCTTTCATTTCGATATCTGAACGTTCGTGCAGATTTTCTAGATAATCATAAATGAAAATCACTAAAAATGAATACCCTGAAAATTGAATTATCATGAATATCAGGGTGACATTTAATCTTCCCGTTTCTGAATACTCTACGACTAACTTTTGAGAATGAGATTTAAAGGTTTCTGGTGAATCGAGCGGTTGTGTGAAGAGAGCTTTTACAGAATCATCTGGAAATTGATGAATTTTTGTTTTTAATCCTTTGAGTTTATTTAGAGTTCCTTCGTTCCAGAGCATGTCCCGGATTTTTTCTTGTGAAATAATAAGACTTTCATTTATATCTTCCATTTGATTGAAATCATATATTTTTTTCTGGATTTCTTTTTCCCTGTTAATAGAACAAATAAAAAGATTTTGAATCTTGATATCTTCTTTTTTTTCAAAAAATTCTCTTTCTTTTTCAACTATTGTTTTGTTCCCCATTTTGAATCCCTCACAAGTATATTCGCTTTTGATATTTATATATATTTCGGTAAAACTTATTAAATATAAAGAATAAAAGAGTCAATGGATAGAAAATCTATTAAGAGATGGTTAATCTGATAGTAAATGGTATTATTTACTTCCTATTTCAATAGATAATGAAAAAGCATTTACATACTTAAAAAGATTTATTTTACCATATTATTCAATCATCCTATTAAAGGCTAGATATATGAGAAAGTAGATTTTTACATACAGTAAATCATAACATACAATATTGACTATTACTCAATTTGTTAAAAAAATTCTTTCATAACAATTAAATTTAATGAAAAGAAAATCCTTAAATAATATTGATTATTGTGATATTATGGCTACAGAGAAACTACTCATAAAGATGTATGAGGATATCAAATACATTAAAGAAGAGTTAAATGAGATCAGAATTGCACTCATTCCAGAAGAAAAATCCATAGAAGAAGAATTACGTAAAATTGAATTGGGAAAAAAAGAAATTGCGGAAGAAAAGTATAGATCATGGAAAGAAATCAAAAATGAACTATATATTTGACATTTTTTAAAAAAAACTAAATAATAACATGGATAAAGAAGAACTTACAGGAGAAATTAAAAAATTTTTAAAGAACATAGGTGCAGAAGAAGCCATCTTATTTGATTCGCGAGCTTTAGATGAGCATTTGAAGAGAAGCGATGTGGATCTCATTGTTATTGATGATAAATTCAGCACTATGAAATTTATAGATCGGTTAGTCTTTCTGCACAAACACTGGCATCTTCCTTATTTTCTTGAGGGATTACTGACACCAGAGAGGAATTTGAACGATTAAAAACAACGAGAGGTATAATTCGAGAAGCAAAGACTAATGGAATCGTGATCCGTGTGTGATTGTACTTTTTAAGATAATTTGCCGGATATCAATTTTGATTCCAGCCTCTCAGATCATCCAGGTACCACCTGTTCCAACATCGACTCGCATAGGGATATATGTGTTGGATCTTATAAAAATTTAAAAAGGGTGAAAATTCATAGGTGATACCATGATGTCACGATTCACATACACCATATCCTATACGAGGAGCTGATATTCTGGATTTCTTCTCACACCTCTTCCTGGGAATTGTGGCAGGTCGTGGACTTTACCTGGATCCAAAAAAGCACATATTCTTTATCATTGCCTGCATATTCCCGGATTTTGATTCGATTTCACTCATTGCAGGATTCGATGCCTGGTATCAATATCACAGAGGGCCTGTCCATTCATTTCCCGTCATCATCGGGGCCTCTTTAGTACTGACACTTCTCTATCATCTGATAGTACATCCACCAAAAAAAGAAATTATAGTATTCCCCCTCTATTTTCTCGGGATGTCCAGTCATTTGATCCTGGATTTGTTAACTCCCTGGAAAATTCCAGTCTTCTGGCCATTTTCCCTGGAGAAAATCTCTTACAATCTAACTTATTTTTTTGATATCATCTTTTTTGTCGTATTTCTCGGAGCTGTCATCCTGGTGGTAACATATAGAACCCATAAAAAGGCCAGGTTCATCCTAGTAGGTGCCCTCCTCCTGGTATCTGTCAACTTTGGAGTTCGTTATTATGAAAAACAGGCAGCCATCGATACTATTACCGATCAAGGAAATGAGATGATATCTATGCCCACCCTTCGTCCAGATAGGTGGTGGATTTTTGTGGTGACACCTTCTGATTCTGGGTACACCTATGAGATCTATGAAGTGGATTCAGCATCCAGGATAATAGTAACCATGACAACAGTAGAAAGTCCCTTCATTGGAGTTAATGGCCTGGTAACACCCCCCCTGGATTCACCTGAAGAAGCAGTTTTCTATTCCAAAAAAAATACAACAGTAAAAGCTTATGTCGAGGGGTTATATCTGCCTGCTGTCACTGTGGAAAGAGAAGAGGGGGTGTGGAAAATTTTCTGGTATGATGTATCTACAGAGGTGATTGGGACCCTTTCTGGAGGTATTTTAGTAACTATCGATGAGAATGGTACTATCCTGGATGTAGAGAGGATTACTGAAGTTAATATCTCTCGATGATCTGATTTACATAATATACACTCTTTTTTTTCCTAAATTACATAAATCAGAACTTTTTTACCATCTCTTCCTAAAATATGTGGATAATATATTGAATTGGTACATACCGTAAATGAAAGAGAGATTCTCTGTATTCACTCATCATGCACTCCGGTAGATGAGATTCACTTGTGCATAGAAAAATTTAAATATGTCTTGTTATCTGATGATTAATGGTAAAAATGAAAATTTCAAAAGCCTTGAGTGAAAAGAAGGCTGCACAGAATGCGCTTTCTCGATTAATACTCATGCGAAACAGGAATCTCTATCATGACAAGTCAAAAAATCCAGATCTCGATTTTCATGATCTCGAGACACAGATACAGGAAAAAATACGGATTATCGATGAATTGAAATTGAATATTCTCTATACCAACTGCCACACAGCATTACCCAATGGCATGCTACTACAGGAAGCTATCATTCGATTAGGAAATATACGATCTGAATTAAAATGCTACAACGATTTACTGGAAAAGGAAGCAGAAGACAGATTGGTTTACTACGAGGGGAAAACACAGATCAAAGAATATGCGTCCCAGGCAGATAAAAAATACCTGCTCAAAAAAATTGAAGAACTGGAAACACAAAAATATGAATTAGATTCACTTATTGCAAAGACCAATAATAGTTGTGACCTCATGGAGATACCTCGATAGGTGTGGTCAGAGATGGCATGAATTTGAGAGGTGTAGTAGATTCCGCGGGCTGATGGAGGTTGGGCTGCCTTAATGCTTATGGGTTTTTCATCACGGCTCACTGCTCAACAATTAAAGCTCACACCGCCTGAAATCGAACCATTTTTTGAATTGATGTCATCGGCCAAAATATCTATCTTTTTTTGCTCCTTTTATTCAGATCATCACATGTACCAGACCTTATGATTTTCAAAATGGCACTCAATATACCGAAAAGTTTATAAGATATCAGTATATTTTATAATTCTCTTTTATTATAGAAAAAGAGAAAATTGAAGGAGGTGAAAAGATGAAAAAGGTATGTGCTACCATAATTACCGGGATACTGGTATTCTCTTTTGTATCGGCTGCTGCAGCACCAGACCACGATCAATTGATAACCCAGGGACTCGATCATTTCAACGCCTGGAAAGCACAGGGCACAGACCATGGTAAGGCACTGGGTCTCCTCAAGCACTTTTATCTTGAAGCAGGTATGCAGGTGTATCTGGAGAATTCAGATATGGCAGTTATTGGATACGGCCAGAAATCTGTGCTCTTATTAGGGGAACCTGATACACTGGGATCAACCTATACATCCACATCACTGCTCTACGGAAAACCCCCACAGGGAAATCCACCCGATACCTGGCCTACCCAGAGTACAGCGGTTCTGCTTGATCCATTTGAGTGGCAAGGTGGTGTTTTCAGTAATCCTGAGCTTTTCAATGCCATAAAGAGTGATCTTCAAACTGCTGGCTATTCCACCACCTATTACAAGAATACCCAGGTGACAATCTCTCTGATTGAATCTAAGCTGGATACAGGAGTGGTATTTAACAGAGGTCATGGTGGATATGATTCCAGTACTGGCAATGTTATCATCTGTTCTGGAGAGAGATGGGATGATAATAAATATACATACGAACAGAGCCAGGGATGGGTCATCAGAGCCTATATCTCCCATGATGGACAATACTACGACTTTTTCACCTACACTCCAGGATTGATATCCAATTACTATTCTGGTCTGCCCAATTCACTGATCTACATGGAATCCTGTGAGGGATTGAAAAATTCTACAATGGCTGATGCATGGACTGGCGCAGGTGCTGGTGCATACATGGGATGGACCAAGTCTGTCCTGGTGGTAGACGGTGATAATGCTGCAGAAGAAAATTTCCACGATTTCTGTATCAATGGATTGAGTGTTTCCCAGGTGGTAGCCAAGGGGTATCGATCGGTAGGTGCACGATTAGCCTATGAAGGAACAGGAACCCTCGGATTATAAAAGTTTTATTTCTTTTCTTTCCTTTTTTATTAATTGATTGTATGTTTTATATATTTTCGAGTCATATTGCATGTATCATTTTCGAGTCATATTGCATGTATCATTTTCGAGTCATATTGCATGTATCATTTTCGAGTCATATTGCATGTATCATTTTCGAGTCATATTGCATGTA
>Ga0180437_10007447_pt1 | contig 14216 bp, 14 predicted proteins | sample SS_ome_4_FD_132410 | JGI IMG/M metagenome (GOLD analysis project Ga0180437, IMG submission 132410) | Hypersaline lake sediment archaeal communities from the Salton Sea, California, USA - SS_3_D_1 metaG | ecosystem: Environmental > Aquatic > Non-marine Saline and Alkaline > Hypersaline >...
AACCAGGTGAAGAGCGAGGACGGCGGCGAGAGCTGGTCTGTGATCATGAACGGCATCACCGGCCAGGGCTCTTGGGTGACCCCGGTGGATGAGGACCAGAACGAGCCCGAGCGCCTATTTATGTCAACCAGCCTCGGCATCTTCCGGACCACCGACGGAGGCGGCTTATGGGAAAACGTGGGCTCGCAGACGGCCACCTGGATATCCATAAGCCCGGTGGACGGCGATGTGGTGTGGACGGTGAACGCCAACGGCGCGATGTATACGACCGACGATGCCGACACCTGGGAGAGCGCGGCTGCCTGGGGGTGCGCCACGGGCCAGCCGACCAAGATCCAGGCTCACCCCACCGACGTTAACATGGCTTTCGCGACCTTCTCGGGATACGGGGTGGGGGACGCGCATATCCTCATGACCGCCGACATGGGCTCGACCTGGGTCGATGTCACCGGCGACCTGCCTTCGCAGCCGGTAAATACCATGATCGTCGACCCTCTCGATACGGACGCCTGGTACATAGGCGCGGACGCGGGCGTGTGGTCGAGCACCGACGGCGGCGCGACCTGGGCCCCGCATGAGGTGGGGCTCCCCAACGCCATGATCCTCGACCTCGAGATTCGGAATAGCGCCCGGAAGCTGGTTGCCGGCACTTTCGGGCGCGGCGCGTGGGAGATTGACCTTCCGGACCTCTCCGGGGTGGAGGTGGCGGATGAGGATGTGGCCGGCGGCTCCTCCATATATCTCATGCTGGACCCGCCCTACCCCAACCCCTTGAGGGACCATACCCTGCTCAGGTTCGCATCCAGGCATCGCGGGCCGGTGAGCCTCGATGTCTATGATGCCCGCGGCCGGCACGTGAGCCATGTTGGCGACCTGGCACAGGGCGATGGGATTATCCGCACGACCTGGTGGGACGCCGGCGACCTCCCGAGCGGAGTCTACTTCGTCACCCTCCGGTCAGGCGGGGAGCTCAAATCACGGAGGATCGTGATCGCCAAGTAGAGCTGGACGGGCCGGGGCTGGTGGCTGATGGGCCGCGCGCGGGGTGAGGAGTAATTGGCCGCCGTGACCCGGGTGCGGGAAAACCGCCGGTGCGCCGATCACCGCAATAGAGATCTCGGTTGCCTTTCAACCGCATTTACTAATTGACAACCCTTGATACCACCGGTAGAGTATTACTGAGAGCGCGAGAGAAGTGCCTATGTGATTCAAGTCCGGAGCGAGCGGCGAGGGCGATATGAGAGTGCTTGTGCGCTTTGCGGGCTTGCTCTTCCTGAGTCTGGTCACCCAGGCGGATCTGCCACTAACTTCAGCGAGGTGATGGATTATGAGGTTGTCACTCAGTATCGGCGCATCGCTGCTCATCGTGACTATCCTGGTGCCGGTCTTGGAGTCTGGCACGGCAGATGGGACCCGGGAGGCCGACCACGGGGCACCCGATACTCTGTCCGCAATCATGACTGAGGATTCGCTTATTTCGAATAGCGAGATCGGTCCTGTGTTCGCCTACGGCAGACAGATCACAAGACCATATACATTCAGTTTCAGTGATGACGGCAGGAGGCTCTATCTCAATGGTTACTTCTTCAGCGGAGCAAAAGACACAATCATGCCCAAGATAGAGGTTTCGGAGGCAGCCCGGACCCACCATGAGCTCTCTGTGAGGGCCCAGGAGGCCATGAAACAGGGCAAGACCTTCGAGGAGACACTGGCGATCTACGCACAGGTGTTACGTTCGTCTCCGATCGTTAAAGGAGTCCGGGTATCCCATCCGTGCATCTATGTCACGTGGGCATCCTGTCCCGAGGACGAGGTAGTGATCATTATCCCAAGGGAGAAGGGGCATTTCGACCTGAAGGAGGCTCTTGAACAAGACATCGCCCATTTCTGGTCGGTCGTACGTCGCGGCGGGATGATTGCTTTTGGAAGGGGGGGCTACCATTTGTCGGGTCCGCCTAGCGGGGTGCCGAAGACCCTGCAGCAGATAGAGCTTATCCGGCATGGGACACCGCGGGACCAGTTGGATGTGACAGACACCGCACTCTGGCTAGATGACTTCCTGGAAGATCTCTATGACCCGATTCAGAGGCGGGAGGAGGAGTGATCAATGCGTGTGCTATGGCATGCCCTCTTCTTGTGTGGACCTTGAGCCCAGGAATGAGGGCTGCCTGCCCGTGAGGTTCGGTCCGGCGCCAGTGAGCCTCGATGTCTACGATGCCCGCGGCCGGCATGTGAGCCATGTCGGCCGCCTCGCACCCCCTAGCTCTTCAGCCTCCATTCCTCCATGACCCGGAACGGGGGGCGGCCGAGTCGCGCGAAGAGGGCCCGTGCCGCTGCGTTGTCAGAGCCGGTTCCGTCATGATAGATCTTCCCGCCCATGGCTTTAAGGGAATGGAATGCCTGAAGCATGGCGGCTCTACCGAATCCGCGCCGGCGGAAGGCGGGTAAGACGCCGAGGTAGTAGATGGTTGACCATCCGTCGCTCGGGCGGACCATGAGTGCGAGGACCGCAGCGGGATCGTTCCCGCACATCCCGATCTGGAGGCGTTCCGGGGCCTGGACGGTTTCTTTGTCCCCCATCAGGACTCTCAGGAATCCCATTGCATCGTCATCGGAGTGTGACGCCGGGTCACCCTCACTTGCCTTAAGGAACAAGCCCGCCGCCCGGGCGAGGTCCGACTCGCTTTCGGCATCGACGCAGCTCCACACTAGTTCGCCGGCGCTCTCTGGCGCGTCAAGCGCGGCGAGCGCTGTGAGAGCATCCGCGAGATCCATGCGGTATTCAACCCGGTCCTCGCCCCGCCTGAAACCGCGGGCGGAGAGGCAATCGCGATGAAGCGCAGCGCGCGCGCTCATCAGGGCTTCATCCACCCCCTCGGTCGCCGTTATCACACGGCTGTCGATGTAGAGCGCGCCCTTCTCTTTGCACTCCTTTACGCTCGATTCGATTGCCCGACGGAAGGCGCTCTCGTCCGGAAGGTCATCGACGCCTTTCTCCCAGGAGACGGCCATGGCCCGGGCCCGGCCATCCTCCTCGAAGACAATGATACTTGCGCAATGGGTTCCGTTCTCACTCTTAAGTTCGTACATGCATGACTCCTTTATGTCGTTGCCTGACGTTTGGAGCCGTACGGGAGGGAATCGGGTTCGGCGTCAGCCTTGCCTCGAGAAGGCGATCCGATCCGCTGCCGCAGTATGACTCCACGGAAGATTCATACGCATGACTCGAATCACCTCCTTTCTGGTCGGCCGCGCCGATCTCGGCGTGGGGCCAGTATGCTTCAAAGACAACCAAGAGCATACCACAGCTTATGAGATTGTCAATCCCGCAGAGGGCAGGGCTGTACTACAATGGCTGCTGGCAGGCGTAGGAGATGGGAAAGTGAGTAAATATGCTGGGTTTGACGTAGCAGCTCGGTGCCGGCCCGCCCAGTAGAGCTGTCTATATGGCCTCCGCCTCTTCCTGCAACTTCTTGTACAAGGACCCAATGTCAAGTCTGTCTGCTCACTCCTCCAGGTATCCCATCGCCCTGCAGGCTCGAGACAAGCTACCCGGATACCATGTACTCGATTCCTCCATAAGATCGGGGAATCTCCGGCGCAAACCGTGGATGAACAGGCTTCTGGAAAACTCTGATAATTCAAAGGCCTTATCCAGCCTCTCCGCCGGGCTCGGGCTGCCCCTAACGGAAGAGGGCCTTAATCGAGCCCCAGGTAGACGCCTCGGTCGCTCCGGGGTAATCCTTTTCAGTCAAAATCACAGCGTGAGAGGAGTCCACCCAGTGGCTGTAGTTGATGCGGCCACTCAGCCGGTCCCGGAAGTCAGGGCAGTTAGTACTTGCCAGGTGATCTTATTCTCTGATAATAATACTCAGGCAGGGACGTTGAGAATCCAAATGGTGATATTGCCAGTAAGGTTGGCCCGGCTCGGATCATACGGAGAGCGCCTCGCGTGACTGTGCGGGCGGACCAGTCTCCTTACTGATGTGCATGCAGGCAGCGTGAGGGCATCGGCCTATGGAAGGATTACATCCTAAGCGAAGCCTCAGAGCAAAGGTATTGGTTGGATATCTGGTTCTCATTTTGGTGACCGCCGGGCTGGGTGTCTGGGCGGTTGTCAATTTCGTCACACTTGGCGGGGCTATCGGACAGATAATGCAGCGGAACTACCGCAGCGTCGAGGCCGCCCAGAGTATGCTCGAATCGCTCGAGCGCCAAGACAGTGCCGAGCTTATGTATCTCTTCGGCCGGCAGGAACAGGGGCAGGACCTTTTCAATAGCTCTGGGGCCGGGTTTCTCGAGAACTATATGCGGGCCAAGGATAATATCACGGAAGAGGGGGAACCCGAGACCATTGCAACCATTGACCACCTCTACCGGGAGTACGTCTTGCTCTTCGACAGACTGCGGCGGCAGAACCCTGAGAACGCGGGCCTGTTTTATATGAACCAGGTCAAGCCGCATTTCAATGCGACCAAAGCAGCCTGTCGAGATCTCCTCGTGATAAACCAGGAGGCGATGCTTCGGGCCGATACTCTTGCCAGAAAGCGGTCCGGCTATGCCATATACTCGTCGATAGCCGTATCGGCACTTGTCGTCATCTTCGGCCTCGTGTTCGGGCTCAAGATATCTCGTTTTGTCGTGAAACCCCTCGGCAGTTTCGCCATGGCAGCCAGGGAAATAGGAGATGGCAAGCTTGACTATGCCGTGCAAGAGCAGTCCGAGGACGAAATAGGGCTCCTTGCGAAGGAATTCAACAAGATGGCAGCCAGACTGAGCCATTACAGGGCGATGGATCTGGAACGCCTTACTGCGGAGCAGAGAAAATCCGGCGTGATCGTTGATACAATCGACGACTGCATAATCGTCACGGACCGTGAGAACAAGATCACCCTCATCAACCCGGCCGCAGAGAACGTTTTCGGCACAATGGAAGAGCAGGCCAAAGGTAAGCACTTCCTTGAGGTGATCGGGGATGAGGCCCTGTTCGATCTGATCAAGAAGACCGTGGAGCAAGGTACGGGTCCGGGCGAGGATGAGATCCAAAGACCTTTGACTGTAGAGTACGGAGGAGACATGCATGTCTTCCGCCAGCGAATCAGTCCCCTCAAGACCGAATCCGGGGGGCTCACCGGCGTTGTTACCGTGCTTCAAGACATCACACATCTGTATGAGATAGATCGAATGAAGAGCGACTTTGTTTCCGCCGTATCTCATGAATTTAGGACTCCGCTGACTTCCATGTTGATGGCCGTCGGCCTGCTCCTAGATGGGACTGCGGGCGAGATCAATGACAGACAGAAGCAGCTCCTAAATGCTACAGAGGAAGATGTCAAGCGACTTACGAACCTTGTCAACAATCTGCTCGACCTTTCAAGGATAGAATCAGGCAAACTCGAACTCGATATCGTCCATATTGAACCTCGCAGCATTATTGAGGCGTCGCTGGAACGGTTCAGGCAACAGATAGAGGAGAAAGGCGCCGTGATCGTGCGCGATTATCAGGATCTTCATTTTATGGTCGGAGCCGATCCTAAGAAGATCAGGCTGGTTTTGAGCAATCTCTTGGGTAATGCTCTTCGCTACACAGAGGCGGGCGGCAAGATCACCGTTGGCGCGGCTCGGAAGGGCGAGCAGATTCACATCTGGGTCGAAGATACGGGGCCGGGCGTACCAAAGGAGTACAGGGAGAAGATATTCGAGAAGTTCTTCCAGATAAGGAGGAAGGGCTTGGCCGGGGCGGGTGGGGCAGGTCTCGGCCTGGCAATCGCGAGGGAGATAGTCGAGGCCCACGGAGGCAGAATATGGGTGGAAAGCAGGGAAGGCAAGGGGAGCAGATTCGTATTCACACTGTCGGTCGTGGAACAGACAGATCGGCGAGGCGGCAATGATGGCCAAGAAGATCCTTCTGGTTGAAGACGACAAGAACACCATTGCGGTTGTGAAGATGGCACTGGAGGCACAGTATTATGAGGTGGCGGTGGCAGAGGACGGCGTGGCTGCAATGGAAAGGGCTTTCGATTTCGAGCCTGATTTGATACTCCTCGATCTGCTCGTGCCTAAACTGGACGGCTGGATGGTACTTGAGGGACTTAAGAAGGCGGATAAGACTTATGACATACCGGTCATTGTAATGAGTGCTAAGGCGGGAGAGGAGGACATAGACAAGGCGGAAAGACTTGGTGCCGAGGAGTACCTGGTCAAGCCATTCACTCCCGAATCTCTGTTGAGAATGGTGGCCGGGTTTCTTCCATAGCAAGCTCAGTTGGGAGGTGCGGTCATGGAGCATACGGATGGGATTCTCGTCATAGATGACGAGAAGAACATAAGAACGACGCTACAGCAGGTCCTGGAGAGCGCAGGTTACGAGGTGGCCACAGCGGTCAACGGCGAGGACGGTCTCTCGAAGCTGTCCAATTCGGAATTCGACTTGGTGCTGTTGGATATGAAGCTTCCCGGCATGGATGGAATCGAAGTACTGAGAAAAATGCGCGAGAATCGCTACGAGACCCCGGTGGCCATCATAACGGCATATGGCACAATAGAGAATGCCGTCGAGGCAATGAAACTCGGGGCGGTGGATTACTTGCGCAAGCCTTTTTCCGGCCCGGAGATAAAGGAACTCGCAGAGAGGATACTCGCCAGGCGGCACCTCGGTGAGGACGAGCTCGGCACCTACGGCGAGTTGATGGAAAAAGCCAAGATGTGGATAAACCGTCGTGATTTCCAGCAGGCCGAGCGCACCCTCCAAAGAGCCCTGGCAATTGACTCATCGAGAGCCGAGGCATTCAATTTGCTCGGTGTCTGCCTTGAGCTCAGGGGTGAGCGCCTGGAGGCGCAAAAGCGATATCGCGCGGCACTCGGGCTCGATCCGACCTATGAGCCAGCCGCGTCGAACTTGGCAAGGACCACGAATTTCGATTATTCTATAGAAGATATCGATAAGGGTGACTCCGGAGGGAAGGGGGAAGACTAGACGGTGTTTGTCGTCATAATAGGCTGCGGCAGGCTGGGTTCTCATATCGCGTCGGAGCTTTCGAAACTCAGACACGACGTCGTCGTGGTAGACAGAAGCAAAGAGGCTTTCGCTCTTCTTTCCGCGGATTTCAGTGGCTTCCAGCTCATCGGCGATGCCACTGAGCAGGAAACACTCCGGAGCGCGAGGGTCGGCGAGGCCGATGTCGTAGCTGCGGTGACCGAAAATGACAATGCTAACCTCATGATTGCACAGGCCGCAAGAGAGATATTCGGGGTCAAGAGACTACTCGCCAGAGTCAGCGATCCTCTCAAGGGAGACATTTACCGGACCCTCGGTTTGAGGATACTATGCCCGACCACGGTATCCGCCGAGGCATTTGAGGCTGAGATACTGAAGAGAGAGGAAGAGTCTTGAGGGTCATAATAGTCGGCGGGGGCAAGGTGGTCTATTTCCTGGGGAAGCTGTTTGTATCAAGCGGTTACACGGTCTCGGTGATAAACAGAAACGCCGAGGATTCGTCGGAAATCGCGCGCCAGCTCAAGGGCCTTGTGATCGCCGGGGACGGCAGCGACCCGCGGCGTTTGGAGGAGGCACAGGCCATGCGTGCGGAGGCCTTGATCGCCGTGACGCCGAGTGATGCCGACAATCTGGTTATAAGCCAGATAGCCAAACACAGGTTCGGAGTGCCACGTACCCTCGCGCTGGTCAACGACCCGGAGAACGCAGACTTCTTCAAGCGCCTCGGAATCACATCGGTATTCAACCAGACAAAGATGATATCCTCGCTGATCCAGCAGGAGATCTCCCTTCAGGACGTAATCAACCTGGTCCCCATAAAGGAAGGCAAGGTCAATGCAGCCGAGATATCCATCAAGGCGGGGCACCAGTGCGTGGGCAAGACGCTCTCCGCACTATCTCTTCCTAAAGACACCTTAGTCCCGGTGATTATCAGGGGGGAGTCGGTGATAATACCGCGGGGGGATACGATGCTCCTGGCGGGAGACAAGGCCATACTCATAAGCACCCCGGAGGAGCAGGGGCCGGCCATACGTGCGCTTACCGGTGAGGACTAGACATCCATATGCGCTACGCCGAATACACCAAATACAAATATGCCGGAGTGCTGCATCACACAGGAACTTTACTGCTGGGAGTGGGACTGTACCTGCTCCTGCCGTTGATTGTATTGCTTCCACACCCTCAGGATTCCGTTTATGTAATGAGTTTCCTTTACTCCTCCTTGATCGCAATCATTGCAGGAGTTTCTCTCCGCCTCATCGGCCGCGGGGCCGGGGAGGCGTCACTCGACCTCGCCGAGGGCGGCGTAATCGTCTTCATCACGTGGACGACGGCGATGTTTCTATCCGCATTTCCGTTTCATCTCTCCGGACTCCTGTCGTTTCGCAATGCCCTGTTTGAGTCGGTGAGCGGTTGGACTACGACCGGCCTGTCTGTGGTGGACGTTTCGGATACTCCAATGATCTTTCTCATGTGGAGGTCGCTCATGCAGTTTGCGGGTGGAGCGGGCCTCGCAATAGTCATGCTTTCTGCAATACTCGGGCCGCACGGTCGCGGCCTCTATCAGGCCGAAGGTCGCACCGAGCAGCTCCTGCCCAACGTCAAGCGATCGGCGAAGGTGGTCGTGATGATCTACGGCGGCTACACCGCCGCCGGCACCATTCTATACATGGCAGCAGGCATGACGCCGTTCGATTCGATCAATCATTCCCTCTGTGCGCTATCTACCGGAGGTTTCTCCACTCGAGTTGAAAGCATCGGGTATTACAATAGCTCCTTTATCGAGACAGTGACTATTGTGCTCATGCTGCTGGGTTCCACCAATTTCGCCACCCATTACGTCATGCTGCGAGGCAAGTTCAGAGCCCTGTCAAGAAGCGGGGAGCTGCGTATCACGGCGGTCTTGCTTGCCGTATTCGCACCGATAGTGCTCACCGGTGTTCTCTCACCCCTTTACTCCTTCGCCCGGGCAATGCGTGTAGCGCTATTCCAGACAGTGACGGCCCTTTCGACTACAGGATACTCGACGGCCTCCTACGGCGACTGGTCGGACCTGAGTGTCGCCTGCTTGGTGCTTCTCATGCTGATCGGGGGTGGAATATGCTCTACGGCCGGCGGGATAAAGCAGTACCGGATCTACATCCTCGTCAAGTCGGTGGTATGGGAAATCAAATCGCACTTATTGCCCCGGACGGCCGTCCGGGAGAACTACATATGGAGGGGGGAAAGCAAGTTCTACGTCTCGCATGAACACATAAAGGAGATTGGGGTTTTCTTCTTCATTTACATGTCCACATACACCATCGGGGTTTCAATCTTCCTCGCTTATGGCTATCCGTTTAGGGAATCCCTCTTCGAATTCGCCTCCGCCCTGGGCACAGTGGGCCTGTCCACCGGGCTTACGGGTGCGAGCATGCCCTCAGGCATTCTATGGACGCAGATTGTGGGTATGTTCCTGGGTAGGCTGGAATTCTTCGTCATAATCTACAGCTTGGTGAAGATAATCCGTGATATCATAGGACGAAAATAGCCTTGAGCTTATAGATATACCAGGGCCATCGCTGTGATATGTCATACCCTACGTGAACCGCCCCGGGAATGCCGAATATCTGTCTGTTTGACCCCGACATCCAGGTCCGAATGTTCTAACGCCATGCGACCATCCCCGCCATGGCCCACATTTCCCACCCCTAGTTTCCCCCTGAAGAAATTTAGCTTGACTACCGAACAATTGCCCGGCCTCCCATCCCCGGAGGCAAAAATAGCATATGACCGAGCTAACAAGAAGGCAGAGAGAGATCCTGGAGTACATCATCTCCAAGGTGCGCGCCGAGGAGCGGTTTCCCTCGTATCGCGAGATAGAGAGGCGCTTCCGGCTCTCCTCATCGGCAACCGTAAGCCAGCACCTTGAGGCCCTGTCTAGCGTCAACTATTTTTCCTTTCCGGCGACAACTAGAATTACCGATTCTTCACCGGGGTCTGTGAGAAAGATGAGATGAGGGAGCTCAAGGCCGGGTTTCCTCTTGACAATTGGGGATCGGGCTGTACAGTATTACCTAAGAATAGTGACAAAGTTAGGTATCTCTGTACAGGCTATCCGCGGGACGGTGTCATCATGGCTGCAGGCGACAAACTCGAAGAAGCAGAGGAGATTTTCAGGAAGCGCGGCGGGACCCTCAGGACCAGTGAGGCCATCAGGGCCGGCATCTATCAGCGTACGCTCTACCGTATGCGGGACGAAGGGCTGATCGAAGCAATCGCCAGAGGCCTTTACAGACTCCGTGACCTGCCGCCGCTCGGGAATCCCGATCTGGTCTCGGTGGCTCTCAAGATTCCGCGCGGTGTGATCTGCCTGATATCGGCGCTCAGCTTTCACGAGATGACGACGCAGGTCCCCCATGCAGTCCATGTCGCGCTCCTTCCCGGGACCGAACGACCGAGGCTCGACCACCCACCCATACGGGTGTCCTGGTTTTCAGGCAAGGCCTTCAGCGAGGGCATAGAAACTCATGACCTTGATGATGTCCCGGTGCGGATCTACAGCCCCGAGAAGACGCTCGCGGACTGCTTCAAATATCGGAACAAGATCGGCATCGATGTTGCCATCGGGGCTCTCAAGCTCTACCGCAAGCGGAAGCCTCTCAGAGCGGATGAGATTCTGCGTTACGCCAGAATCTGCCGGGTTGAGAAGGTGATGCGTCCGTATCTCGAGGCCACACTGTGAAGAAGCGCCGTGTCAGGGACATGGCGGCTTCGGTGCACCAACGCCTGATCGAGAGGTCCCGGCAAACGGGGCGCCCCTTCAATGAACTGCTCCAGTACTACGCCATGGAGCGCTTCCTCTACAGGCTCTCGAAATCCGCCTTCTCCGACAGATTCATACTCAAAGGCGCATTGATGCTCGCCGTCTGGAAGGCACCAGTTTCCCGGCCGACGCGCGACATGGACTTCCTGGGCCGGATGGAGAATGACGTCAGCGCAATTAGAGCGGCGGTTCGGGATATATGCGCCACGGAGGTTGAGCCCGACGGGCTTGAATTCGACCCGGAAACCGCCCGGGCGGAGCGCATCGCCGAGGATGCCGACTACGAGGGCGTCAGAGTCCATTTTCAAGGCAACCTGGGCAGCGCCCGAATCAGCATGCAGTTTGACGTCGGGTTCGGTGATGTTGTGGTGCCTTGCCCCAGGAGGATTGAATATCCCACGATTATCGGGATGCCGGCGCCGGTTCTCACCGGGTACAGCAAGGAAAGCACAATCGCCGAGAAGTTCGAGGCAATGGTCATACTGGGCCCTCTCAACAGCCGGATGAAGAATTTCTTCGACATCTGGTTGCTATCCCGGATGTTTGAGTTCGCCGGCGAGACCCTGGCCTCTGCCATCTCAAGCACCTTCAGGACACGGAATACCGACATCTCTCAGTACTCCTCGGTTTTCTCGCCTGAATTCATGGCCGACAAATCCAAGGCGACACAGTGGGGCGCATTCTTGAGAAGAACGGCAATCGAGGATGCGCCATCACAGTTCAGCGCGGTGGTTGAACAGATATCGGTCTTCCTGGCTCCTCCGGGGGAGGCGCTCGCCAAAGGCATTGGTTTCAAGAAATCCTGGAGATCGCCAGGGCCGTGGCGATAGGAGGGGCGCCCTCGGGTGAGCTCGCCGCCGCCTGACACTTTTCAGGCGAACCCCAACACGAGGCGTCCCCACGGGGCCTACCGGCGGTGACACCGGCCCATAAGGTTCACGCTGGGCGCGGGCGACTCCTACCGGATTCATTTCGACGCAGGCGACATGATCTGGACGCTGGACATGGTGATGGTGAAGGTATGAGATGAGCATGAGGACCGTCATGCCAGTAAGTCATTGCTACTCGTCCGGCCCCCTGTGAGCGGTGGCGTCCTCATCCACCCAGTCCTCTTCTTCCCAGACCATCCCCTTCCTTCCCGGCACTTTGCGGGTTGGACCCGCTCTATATAGCCGGCAGGACTTCGGACCGTAGCAGAAGACCTCCCGGCGGTATCGGACTCTGGACTGGTCCCACTTGTCCACGAGGATCTCGACGGGCATCTGGCAGCCCCAGATGCAGGCCCCACACCTGGCCGCATAAGTTCTGGCGTCGAGGCGGCGGTGGCCGCGGTCGCGATATACCCGCAGGTCCGGGGGGCAGCCCGCCCAGGGAGGAGCGGGCCGCGATTCGGAAGAGCGCTCCAGTACCTTAAGGCCGCTTGCCCTGTAGTAGCCCGCCACCTCTGCATGTGGGCTCTCCACCGGCCGGCAAGCGCCCTCCACCAGGTCACCGAGTGCGAACTGGTATTTGGCCTGCGCGCCTTTGCCGATGGCCACGGAGAACTCCCGGGCCTCCCCGGCCAGTTCCCCGGCTACATTGAGGACGAATCCCAGGTAGGAGTGACTGCGCTCGTCAAACGAACGCAGCAGCCGGATTCGTGGCTGAATCGAGGTCACTCGCCCTCCGAAAGCCAGTTTCTCACCCATTGAGAATCCCTGCCCCGTGTATTCCCATCCCGGCTCCGGCCCGGAGAGCAAGCCGCTGTCTATATGGCCTCTGCCTCTTCCTGCAACTTCTCATACAAGGGCCCGATGTCGAGTCTCTCTGCCCACTCCTCCAGGTATGCCATATTCAATCGGCCGTATTGGACTTCATAGACTCTGAGGGCATCGATGAAGTGTTTCTCGCTGCCCCCCGACTTCTGGGCCCAGCTCAACTTCATCAGTATTGTGTCTTCGGGGCTCGAAACACATATCTCCATGCCCATGACCTTCTCGACGTGTTTCCGGGAGAAGCGGGATCTATCGAAGGGCTGATCCGTCAGAATCCAGAAATCGACTTTGTCTCCTGCCTCTGCGGCGATCAGGTTGAACATACCCTCGGTGGCCAGAGCGGTGCGGATACTATCCAGAGGCAAATGGTACTCGGGCGGGGGGAAGGCCGCCGGCAGCTCCTTCGCATCGGGCGGCTTAAGTGAAATCACAATGTCAATGTCATGGGTGGCCCGGGGCTCGCCCTGCAGGCTCGAGACAAGCGACCCGGATACCATGTACTCGATTCCCAGGTCATTCAGAACCTGCACGACGCGTTTCAGTAGTTCCTGTTGTGACATTTGCTCAGGCGCTCCAGGTAGATCTTCATCAGCGATTCCTCCGCAAGATCGGGAAATCTCCGGCGCAAGCCGTGGAGGAACAGGCTTCTGGAAAACTCTGATAACTCAAAGGCCTTATCCAGCCTCTCCGCCGGACTCATCCGGCGAAGCGCCTCCAGGTATATGCTGTGGTTGAGCCGTTTCTCTGCTTTCATATCTCCTCACAGGGATGATACCACATAGCGGTTTGGATTTCATACAACATAATCCTGGGTGACATGACAGTCATAGCAATGAGGTTAACGCGGGGCTCGGGAGGGGTAAGGATCGCCAGAGCGCGCCGCCCCTTATCGGAACAGCGCCTTGATCGAGCCCCAGGTGGAGGGCGTGGCAACAGTCCCGCAGGAGCAGCCCTCGCCGAAAGCCCCGATCACGCCGCCGCATTCGTACCCATCCGGGTGGTTCCCCGGCAGGCAGGGCGAGCAGGATTCAACCGAGAAGTCGCCGCAGTCTGCACCGCAGAACCGCGGGTCTGCTGAGATATTGCCGTTCTCGCCCAGCTGGTCTTCAATGCAGCCCGTCCAGTCCCCTCCAACGTTCCCGAAAACATCAGAGCAATAGAGAACCGGGCTACTGGTCCCGTCGTCGCACGCGATTGCTCCACCGGCTGTGGAGTATGCAAGAATGGTATTCTCCAAGCGAGGATCTGAGTACCCATAGCAGTCGATTCCGCCGCCGACGAAATGTCCGTGATTCCCATGGAGCGTGCAATTGAGGAACACGGGGGCACTGATGACGCTGCAGCACAGCCCACCGCCCCAACCTGCTGAATTACCCGCCAGTATGCAGTATTCAAGAACAGGCGAAGACGCCTCGCAGTAGATGCCTCCTCCTTCGCTCGCGCCTCCATTCTCTATGAACCTGCAATTAAGAAGCACTGGCGATGAGTATTGGCAATAGAGTCCGGCACCGTAGTCCGCACCATTCTGAATGAAGTCGCAGTTGACAATCCGGAGACCGGAACTCCACCCGCATAGCATACCGCCACCACGTCCCCCGGGTACCCCGAAAGACTGCCCGTTTGTGATCGTAAAACCCCGTATCGTCGTTGAGGAATCGCA